>Ga0209066_10000681_pt1 | contig 48644 bp, 52 predicted proteins | sample All_14_2_FD_187198 | JGI IMG/M metagenome (GOLD analysis project Ga0209066, IMG submission 187198) | Freshwater microbial communities in response to fracking from Pennsylvania, USA - Allegheny Zone_MetaG_DW_15 (SPAdes) (version 2) ... | reverse complement strand
TGATCGTCACCGCCGCGCTCTCGGCCAAGGACGTGATGGAGAAGAACAAGATCTCCGGCACGCTGATGATCTGGCCCGGCGTCGCCGAGGAGCTCCTCGCCACCAAGGCCTTCTACGTGCGCGACGGGGTGTTCAAGGGTGTCGACGCCTCGATCTTCACCCACGTCTCCAGCGGCTTCTCCACCGGCTGGGGAGACAGCGGCTCGAACGGCATGGTCTCGGTCGAATACACCTTCCACGGCAAGACCTCCCACGCCGCGGGCGCGCCCTGGGCCGGGCGCAGCGCCCTGGACGGCGTGGAGCTGATGGACATCGCCTGGAACTTCCGGCGCGAGCACCTGCCGGTGACGCAGCGCTCGCACTACGTGATCACCAACGGCGGCGGCCAGCCCAACATCGTCCCGGGCACGGCATCGGTCTGGTACTACTTCCGTGAACGGACGTTCGACTCGATCCGCGGGCTCTACGAGACCGGCAACACGATCGCCGAGGCCGCGGCCATGGCCACCGGCACCACGGTCGAGCGGCGGATCCTCGGCTACGCAGCCCCGATGCACGGCAACAAGCCCCTGGCCGAGGCCGCCTACCGCAACATCGAGAAGGTCGGCATGCCGCAATGGTCGGCCGACGACCAGGCCTTCGCCAAGGCCGTGCAGGAGGCCAACCACTTCAAGCTTGCTCCGCTGGCCTCGACGGTCTCGCCGCTGGGCGTGCCGGGCGGGCCGACCTTCGGCGCCTCCGACGACATCGGCGACGTGATGTGGGCCGTGCCCACCATCACCATCAGCTACCCCTCGAACATCCCGAACACGATCGGCCACAACGTGACCGCGGCGATCTCCATGGCCACGCCCATCGCGCACAAGGGCGTTGTCGCCGGCGCCAAGGCCGTGGCCCTCACCATCCTGGACATCGCCACGACGCCGCAGCTCGTCGCCGACGCCAAGGACTATTTCCAGAACGTCCAGCTGAAGGACCAGAAGTACGACCCGGTGCTGACCAAGGACGACAAGCCGGCCATCCACCTGAACGCCGAGCTGATGAACCAGATGCGGCCCAAGATGGAGCCCTTCTACTATAACCCGAAGAAGTACGGGACCTACCTGGAGCAGCTGGGGATCAAGTACCCCGACGGTCCGGCGAATTAAGTCAGGCGGCGCGCGGTCTTCAGCTCGACGCCCGGTCAACCGGCCTGGACGGCGTCGAGCAGGGCCTCGCGCACCAGTTCCGGCCGCTCCATCGGCAGGAAGTGGGTGGTGTCCGGCGCGGTCTCGACGCTCACGCGCCCGGAGGCGGCCAGCAGGTCCTCCGCCCCCTCGATGCGGCAGGTGGAGCCCTCCGACGCCCGCAGGATGCGGATCGGCGCGCGGCCCTGGCGGAGCGCCGCCCAGGGGTCATGGGCGTGCGAGGCGAAGTTCGAGGCCTCCCATTCCGGCGAACAGGCGAGTTCGACCTGGCCGTCTTCGCGGTCCTTGAAGCCGGCGGAGACGTAGTCGGCGAGCTGGGCGTCGGTCCAGGTCCTGAAGGCGCCGCGGCCGCGATAGGCGGCGAGCGCCTGGGCGCGGCTCTCGAAGACCGAACGCCGGCGCAAGGCGCCCTGCACCATCGGAGACTCCGTGATGTGCGGCGCGCCGGGCGCGCGCACGACGTCCCGGTTCATGATCACGGGGTCGAACAGGACCAGCCGGCTCACCCTGGCCGGGACCTGGGCCTCCGCCAGCCAGCAGGTCGTTCCGCCCATGGAATGGCCCGACAGGATCACCGGCGGCCCGTCGAGCTGCTCGAGCAGGGCGACCAGGTCGTCGCGGAAGTCGTACCAGCTGGTGCGGCCCTCGGTCGTGGGCGGCAGGGCGCTGGCGCCGTGACCGCGCATGTCGATGGCCAGAATCCGCAGGTCCGTGGCGAGGGGCGCCAGGATTGAGCGGTAGGTGCGGGCGTTGAAGCCGTTCGCGTGGCAGAACACGATGTCTATGGGCCGGTCGTCGCCGCCGAACTCCAGCGCCGCCATCTCCCCGCCCCTGGCCTCGAGCGCGATCCGCCGCGCGCGCGGCTCATAGGCGACGATGGCGTCCATGCGTTCTTCCCTCCGACCCCGCCCATATAAACAACGATCACCCCGAGGCCACCCCTTCATGGCGCCGCACGTGCGCGAGGCTTGGCGGCGGCGTCCGCGCGGTCGATGATGGGAAAAACCCAGGAGACGCCCATGAACGCCCACGCCCAGATCGCCGCCACGGCGACCGAATGGACCTGCTTCGACGTGACGATCGAGGATCAGGTCGCCCACATCCGCCTCAAGCGGCCCGACGCCTTCAACAGCATGATCCGCGCCTTCTGGAACGAACTGCCGCAGATCGTGCGCGACATCGACGACAATGCGCGGGCCCGCTGCATCGTCATCTCCTCGACCGGCAAGCACTTCTCGGCGGGCATGGACCTGGCCGTGTTCCAGGGCGGGGGCTCCACCGCGTCGTCGCGCAGCGAGGACCGGCACATCAACGCCGAGGCCCAGCGCTACCACATCAAGCATCTGCAGGACGCCTTCTCCTGTCTTGACGAGGCGCGCATGCCCGTCCTGGTGGCCATCCAGGGCGGCTGCATCGGCGGGGCCGTGGACATGACCTCGGCCTGCGACATCCGCTACGCCACGGCCGACGCCTTCTTCTGCATCCAGGAGATCAACATCGGCATGACCGCCGACGTGGGCACCTTCCCCAGGCTCTGCAAGCTGATCCCGGAAGGCTGGGTGCGCGAGATGGCCTACACCGGCCGGCGCATGCCCGCCCTGAAGGCCAAGGAGATCGGCTGGGTGAACGAGGTCTACGATACGCACGCGGCGATGATGGACGCGGTGATGGCGACCGCCCGCGAGATCGCCTCGAAGGCCCCGCTCGCCGTCACGGGGTCCAAGGTGATGATCAACTACGCCCGAGACCACACGATCCGCGACGGGCTCGACTACATCGGCGTGTGGCAGACGGGCATGTTCTCCGGCCCGCACATGGCCGAGGCCTTCAAGGCCAAGGCCGAGAAGCGCGACGGCGACTTCCCCGACCTGGCGCCGGTGCGGCGGGAGATGTAGGCGGCCGGCGTCTCAGGCGCGCGGCAGCTCGGCCGCGCGCAGGTCGGCGCCTTCGAGCTTGGCGAAGGCCAAGTCGGCTTCGAGGAAGCGCGCCCGGCGCAGGTCGGCCTGGCGCAGGTCGGCGTGGCGCAGATTGGCGGCGGTCAGATCGGTCCGCACATAGCGGCCCTCGGCGATCATCAGCGGCCCGAGCGCCGCTTCCCTCAGGTCGGCGCGCAGCAACTGGGCTCCGCCCAGGCGCGCGCCCCGCAGGTCGGCCTTGCGCAGGTTGGCGCCGCGAAGGTCCGCGCCGGTCAGGTCGGCGCCCTGGAGCTGGGCGCCCTCCATGTCGAGCCCGAAGAACACCCCGCGCGGCGCCATCAGGCCGGTGAGCTGGCGGCCCTTCAGGCGGCGCATCGGCCGGAAGTCCACGTCGGCCAGGCGCGCGACGCCGCCCTTTCGGCCCTGGCTCTCGCAGTAGGCTTCGTGGTCGGCCAGCACGTCGGAGAGGGGACGGTCGTCGATGTAGATGATCGGCGGGGGCGCGCGCAGCACGTCTCTCAGGTCCGCGCCCTCGACGTTGGCGGAGGACAGGTCGACGCCGGCGACGATCGCCTTGCGCAGGGACGCTCCGGTGAAGTCGGCGCCGAAGACCACGGCCCCGGTCATGTCTGCACTGTTGAGCACCGCGCGGGTGAGGCGCGCGCCGCCCAGGCTGGCGCCGGCGAGATTGGCGTCGGTCAGGTCGGCGGACATCGCCGTCTTGGACGCCACCTGCGCGCCCGCGAGGTTGGCGCCGGCGAGGACCGCGTAGTCCAGCTCGCCTTCGCGCTTCTGGTGCTTGAGGATCTGGAAGCCGTCGATGCGGTCCTGCACGGCGATCAGGCCCTCGCGCAGGTCGGCTTCGATGAGCTGGGCGCCGGCGAGGTTCGCGCCCCGCAGGCAGGCGCCCTTCATGTCGGCGCGGGTGAGGTTGGCGCGCCGCAGGTCGGCGTCGCGCAGATCGGCGCCGAAGAGCACAGCGCCGGCGAGGTTGGCGCTTTCGAGGACCGCCCCGGCCAGGCGCGCGCCCGTCAACTCGGCCTCGCGCAGGTCGACGCCGCCCAGCGAGAAGTTGGCGAGGTCGGCATGGGCCAGCGCCGCCCGCGCGCCGCCGCTGCGGCCCGCCAGGTAGCGTCGGTGGCGCTCGACGATCCGACGCATGGCCGCAGCATCGAACTGGCGGACGAGGGCGGACGCTGCGGTCATGGGGCTCGCGGATGGGTTGGGAATCCGCGGAGCATCCGCCCCGCGCCCTTAAGGAACCCTTGCGACAATCCGCCTCAGGCGCCGATTCCCGGCGCCTTGCGTCGGCGGGTCAGTTCCGCGCGGCTTCTTCGCGGGCCGTGGCGGCCTGGATCAGGGCCGCGATACGGTCGGTGGAATCGGCCGCCTGGCTGAGGATCGAAAGCGGTCCGGAGCCCGGGCGCACCGCGGTGACCATCTGGCCGGCCGCCGACTGGGCGACGGCGATGGCGACGTTCTGGGCGGTGTTGAAGCCGGAATTCGAGGCCTGCTGGGCGCCGGCGTCCTGGTAGATGAAGCCGTAGGTCGGATAGGCGCTGGAGCCGAGGTCGCGCACCGGGTCGTACCAGACCTTCACGGTCGACCAGTCGCCCGCCGGCGACACATCGACCACGGTCACGTCCTTCTCGATCTGCCCGCGCGTCCCGCCGATGCGGGACCAGTTGGCGTGGGTGATCTGGATGACGCGCTCGGTCAGCACCTGGCTGACGACGGCCACGTGGCCCAGCTTCATCTTCCCCGTGGGCTTGAAGCAGAGGACCGCCCCGGCCTTGGGCTGGAAGCCGGTCTCGTACTTGCCGGCGGCCTGCTTCCACCAGGTGTAGGCGTCGCCGAAGATCTGGATGCCGCTCGCCAGCCGCGCGAAGGGAACGCACTGCCAATAGGTTTCGGCCACGGCGCTGATAGGCGCGAAGCTCATAACGGCCGCAACGGCCAGGGAACCGATAACGGTTCTCGCCCGTACAAGCATTGTTATGGGTACTCCCCCGACGCGAACTGCGAACAGGGGTAACAATGCCATGGGCGAATGAAAAGAGGGTTTAAGCGCCTGCGACCGAGGGTCGCCGCACATCCCACGCCTCGGCCCACAGCTTCATGCGCGCGCGGGCCGGCTTCTCGATGAGATGATAGGACAGCGCGGCCAGTGGAATCACGCCGATCAGGAAGGCGAACCACAGGGCGGGCGGCAACTGCTCGCTCTTGAGCTCAAAGAGTCTAGCAGCACCGTTCACGAATACGATCTTCCAGGGCACGCAGATCATGTAGATCGAGTAGCTGATCTCGCCGAGGTAGACGAAGGCAGGGTTACCAAAAGCTTTAGAACCGGTCTGAGCAAGGCGGGCCAGGAAGAAGATCACGGCGCCCAGGCCAACGACGATCGCCGCGTCCGGACCGCCGAGCGCCGCCATCGTCAGGACCGCGGCGCCTGAAATTACGGCGCCCAGGGCCGCCTCGCCCCGATTGCGGGCAGGGCGGGCGCGCCACAGGGCGTGCAGCGCGCAGCCGTAGGCGAAGCAGGGCACGATCCGCAGCGCGCCCCAGTGGATGGTCGCCTGGGTGAGCGGAAAGCCCGCTAGGGCCTGGAAGGCGGCGTAGAGGCCGACCACGCCGGCGATCACGCCGCCCACGGCGACCAGCGGCCGGTCCTTGAGCTTGATCGCGCCCCAGGCGAAGACCGGGAAGGTGAGGTAGGCGAACCACTCCGCCGAGATCGACCACGAGGGATGGTTCCAGCCGGCCACCGGGGCGAGTCCCCAGGCCTGCACCAGCAGGAGATTGGCGGGCAGGGCCTCCCACGACAGGATGTTGGCGTCCACGGCGAAGCCGGCCAGCGCCGCTGCGCCGGCGATGGCGCCCAGGCCGACCAGGGTGGCCAGATGCAGCGGATAGACCCGCGCAAGCCGGGCCCAGAGGAAGGAGCCGTAGCGGAACCGGCCGTCCTCCACCGTCGTGCGGTAGACGTGGCAGAGGATGAAGCCCGACAGGATGAAGAACAGCTCCACCCCGAGGTAGCCCTTCTCCACCAGCATCGGCGCGGCCGGTCCGGCGAGCTTCGGCCAATAGTGGAACAGCACCACCCAGAACGCGGCGAAGAACCTGAGCGAGGTCAGCTGGCGAATGTTCTGGGCGTCGGTCATGACCTGGGCGTTCCGTTCTGGCGCCGCCGCGGGCGCCCCCTTCGAGCGAGTGCAAGTCGCGCGCCGGGCGAGCCGTGGGCATCGATCGATGATGCCAGCAAAGCCTCACCAGTCGGTTGACGGCGAGAACGCTCTGGGTTCGGCCGCCGGATGCACTAGATAGGTGCGACACAACGGAGAATATCGACGATGGAGAACGTGTTCGGCTGGGCCTCTGACCCAACCGCCTGGGCCGCCCTGGTGACCCTGATCGTGATGGAGGTGGTCCTCGGGATCGACAACCTCGTCTTCATCTCGATCCTGTCGAACAAGTTGCCGGAACATCAGCGGAGCAAGGCGCGCCGCGTGGGCATCTCGCTGGCGCTGATCATGCGCCTGGCGCTCCTGTCGACGCTGGCGTTCATCGTGGGCCTCACGGCGCCGGTGTTCTCCCTGCCCTGGAGTCCTTCTCCGGGCCCCGACGGGCATGCGCCCTTCGACCTCAGCTTCTCGTGGCGCGACCTGATCCTGATCGCCGGCGGCCTGTTCCTGGTGTGGAAGGCGACGACCGAGATCCACGAGAAGGTCGATGTGAGCGACTCCCACGGCGTGATGGACCTTAAGGGGCCGGTCGCGTCGAACTTCGGCGCCGCGATCGTGCAGATCCTTCTGCTCGACATCGTCTTCTCGATCGACTCCATCCTCACCGCCGTGGGCATGACCGACCATCTGCCGATCATGGTCATCGCCGTGATCGTGGCCGTGACGGCGATGATGCTGGCCGCCGACCCCCTGGCGAAGTTCATCCACGACAACCCCACCGTGGTGATGCTGGCGCTGGGCTTCCTGCTGATGATCGGCGCGGTGCTGATCGCCGACGGCTTCGGCGTCCACGTGCCCAAGGGCTACATCTACGCGGCCATGGCGTTCTCGGGGCTCGTCGAGGGGCTGAACATGGCCTCGCGCCGCGCCCACCGCCTCACCGAACAGCAGAAATCCGGGGATGCGCCCGGCGAAAGTTGAGATAGCCTGATTGAACCCGGCCCGGCGGCTTCGGCCGCCGGGCGTCGGGCATAAGAAATTTTCATTGGGGACGGCGCATTTTCGCCGTCGGGAAACGCTATTGGACGCGCCGCATCAATTCAGCGACGACGAACGTCGCCTGACGCTCATCTCCGTACTCATCGTCTTCCTGCTCAGCGCCATGAGCCAGACCGTGGTGGCCACAGCCATGCCGCGGATCGTGGCCGAGCTGTCGGGCCTGCACCTCTACGCCTGGGCGACCACGGCCTATCTGCTGTCCTCGACCGTCATGGTGCCGATCTGGGGCAAGCTGGGCGACCTCTACGGGCGCAAGCCCGTGCTGCTCGCCGGCATCGCCATCTTCATGACGGGCTCGTGGCTCTGCGGCCTGGCGGGGGAGTTCGGCGACCTGCCGGTGCTCGGCGGCGGCATGACCCAGCTGATCGCCTTCCGCACGCTGCAGGGGCTGGGCGGGGGCGCGCTCTTCACCATCGCCTTCGCCATCATCGCCGACCTCTACGCGCCGCGCGAGCGGGCCAAGTTCTCGGGCCTGTTCGGCGCGACATTCGGGGTCGCCAGCCTGCTGGGCCCCGTGATCGGCGGCTTCTTCACCGACCACGGCACGACGGTGCTGTTCGGCCAGGTGATCCAGGGCTGGCGGTGGGTGTTCTACGTCAACGTGCCCTTCGCCCTGGCCGCCGTCTCGATGATCGTGCTGAAGATGCCCACTGTTCCGCATCGCGGCGGGGGCCGCATCGACCTGATCGGCGCGGCGCTGATCGTGGCGGCCTTCGTGCCCCTTCTGCTGGCGATCACCTGGGGCGGGCGCGAGCATGCCTGGACCTCGCCGCTGATCCTCGGGCTCCTGGCGTTCGCGGCCGTGTCCCTGGCCGCCTTCATCGTGGTCGAGCGCGCGGTGCGCGATCCGATCATGCCCTTGGACATGTTCCGCAACCGCACCTTCACCACGGCCAATGGCGCGAGCTTCGTCTATTCCATGGCCTTCATGGGCGTGACCGCCTTCCTGCCCCTCTACATGCAGGTCGGCCAGGGCGTGCCGGCCACCCGCAGCGGCCTGACCATGCTGGCGCTGATGGGCGGGCTGGTGGCGTCCTCGACGGTCAACGGCCAGTTCGTGACCCGCACCGGTCGCTACAAGCCCTTCATGATCGCTGGCGGGCTGGTGCTGATCATCGGCGTGGGGCTCCTGTGCTTCATCGGCCCGGACACCTCCACCCTGGACCTCGCCTGGCGCCTGCTGATCGTCGGGATCGGCCTTGGGCCGGGCCAGAGCCTGTTCAACATCGCCGTGCAGAACGCCGTGCCCTTCCACCAGCTCGGGGTGGCGACGAGCTCCGGCCAGTTCGTTCGCCAGATCGGATCGACCATGGGCGTGGCGCTGTTCGGCGCGCTGCTGACAGCGGGCCTGTCGAGCGAGCTCGACCGCCGCGCGCCGCCCGACCCGGCGCACGCCGTGCGCCAGCTCGACCTGTCGGACCTGCAGCGCATGGCCCTGGAGCGCGGCGCGCGCGGCGACGAACCCGCACGACGTCCGGATGCGGCCGCCGCGGCCATGGAGCGCACGGTGCGCGAGAGCTTCTCCGTGGCGATCGTGCACGGCATGATCTTCAGCCTGGCCATCCTGATCGGCGGCTTCGTCCTGATGCTGATGATCCCCGCCTTGCCTCTGCATGGCCGGCCAGGCGGTCCCGCGGAGCCCGCCAAGGCCTGAGGCGTCAGCGGACGGCCGTCCAGGGCTTGCTCAGGAGCGCCGCGCAGTTGATCAGGCCGACCAGCGAATAGGTCTGAGGATAGTTGCCCCACAGCTCGGAGCCGTCGAAGGAGATGTCCTCGGAGAGCAGACCGGCGGCGGTGCGGCGCAGCAGCATCTCCTCGAACAGTTCGCGCGCCTCCTCGGCGCGGCCCGACAGATGCAGCGCCTCGATCAGCCAGAAGGTGCAGATGTTGAACGCCGTCTTGGGCTCGCCGAAGTCGTCCGGGACCGCGTAGCGCAGCATGTAGGGGCCTCGCCGCAGGCCCGCTTCCAGGGCCGCGATCGTGGCGACCATCCGTGGGTCGTCGGCGGGGATGAAACGCACGTCGACCAGTTGCAGCAGGCTGGCGTCGAGCTCGACGCCGTCGAAGGTCGAGGCGAAGCGTCCCAGCTCGGCGTTGTAGGCGCGCTGCTCGATGGTGGTGCGGATCGTCGCGGCCCGGGCGTTCCAGAAGTCGGCCCGCTCGCGCAGCCCAAGCCGCTCGGCGGCGTTGCCCAGCCGGTCGCACGCCGCCCAGCACATCACCGAAGAGTAGGTGTGCACCGCCTCGCGCCCGCGAAACTCCCAGAGGCTCGCGTCGGGCTGGTCGTGCAGCTGGAAGGCCCGCTCGCCGACGGGTTCGAGGGCGCGGAAGTCGTCGATGGTCGCCGGCCGCAGGAGGCGCTCGTCGAAGAAGGCCTGCACGCTCGACAGAACGATCTGGCCGTAGACGTCGTACTGCAGGTGCTCGTGCGCCTGGTTGCCGATGCGCACCGGACCCATGCCGCGATAGCCGGGGAGGTGCTCGGCCAGGCGTTCCCGCAGGCCCGGCTCCAGGCCCACGCCATAGACCGGCTGGATGTGTTCGCCGTCGGCCTGGTCCACCAGGTTGCGCAGATAGCCCAGGTAGTTTTCCAGGATGTCGGCGGCGCCCAGGCGGTTCAGCGCCTGTACGACGTAGTAGGCGTCGCGCATCCAGCAGTAGCGGTAGTCCCAGTTCCGGGCCGGCTCGCCAGGCTCGACCGCGTGCTCGGGGATCGAGGTCGTCAGGGCCGCGACGATGGCCCCTGTCTCCTCGTAGGCGCAGAGCTTGAGCGTGATGGCCGAGCGGATCACCGCCTCCTGCCATTCGAGCGGCACGGACAGGGTGCGCACCCAGGCGCGCCAGTAGTTGGTCGTGTCGTTCAGCATGCGCTGGGTGGTCGATCGCAGCTCGCCGTCGAATCCTTCGTCTGGCCCCAGGAAGAGCGTGATCTCGTCTTCCAGCCGGAACACCCGTTCGCTCTCGATGTGCGAGACCGGGCAGTCGGTGGTGAGCCGCAGGGTCGCCTCGGCGCCCACGAATCGGATGTGGTTCGACCCCGAGGTGCGGCGCGCGGCGCGCTCGCCCCAGCCCGTCGTGGGGCGCAGGCGGATGCGGATTCGCGGCGTGCCCGAGATCGGCCGGATGAGACGCACGAAGGCGAGCGGGCGATAGATGCGTCCGAAGTTCCTGTAGCGCGGGCAGAAGTCGACGATCTCCAGCGACGCGCCGTTCCTGTCGGTCAGCTCAGTGCGCAGGATCGGGGTGTTGCGGTCGTAGGCCTGTCGGACATGGGCCAGCTCCTCCACCTCGACCGACCAGTGGCCCAGGCTTTCGGCGTCGCCCGGGTCGCGGTCGCTCAACAGGGCCGAGAACATCGGGTCGCCGTCCACCCGCGGCGCGCACGCCCAGACGAAGCGTCCCTGCCGGTCGATCAGGGCGCTCGCCAGGCAGTTGCCGATGGGAAAGAGATCAAGCGTCTGCAGCGTCTGCGTCACAACCCCAACCTTTGATGCGTCGCGACGATCGTGCGCCGCCCCTTGTGCTCGACGCCGCTAGAACGTCTTCTACCCCGGTTCGATCCGCCTTGCGCCTGTTCGCTTCGCCATCAGCGCATCCGAAACCTCGCCAGGAGCCTCGATGATCCGGTCTCGTCGCGCCCGCATTGTGGCCACGCTGGGGCCCGCCAGCGCCGCCCCCGATAAGGTGATCGCGCTCGCCCGCGCCGGCGCCGACGTGTTCCGCGTGAACTTCAGCCATGGAACCCACGCAGTGCACGCCCGCGCGATCGCCGCGGTGCGCGCCGCGGAGAAGGCGACGGGCCGCCCGCTGGCGGTGCTGGCCGATCTGCAGGGCCCCAAGCTGCGTCTGGGCGAGTTCGCCGACGAGGCCGTGCGGCTGAAGCCGGGCCAGGACTTCCGGCTGGACACCGACCCGCGAGCCGGCGATTCCTCGCGGGTCTGCGCGCCCCATCCGGAGGTCTTCGCCGCGCTGAAGGTGGGCGCCGACATCCTGCTCGACGACGGCAAGGTGCGCCTGCGGGTCATCGAGCACGGCGCCGATTACGCCCGCACCACCGTGGTCGCCGGCGAGCGCCTGTCGAACCACAAGGGCCTGAACCTGCCGGGGCTGGCCATCCCGATCCCGGCGCTTACGGCCAAGGACCGGGCCGACCTGGCCTTCGCGCTGGACACGGGCGTCGACTGGGTGGCGCTCAGCTTCGTGCAGCGCGCCTCCGACATGGCCGAGCTGCGCCAGCTCGTGCAGGGCCGGGCGGGCGTGCTGGCCAAGATCGAAAAGCCCGCCGCGCTCGATGCGCTGGAGGAGATCCTCGACCTGTCCCAGGCGATCATGGTGGCCCGCGGCGACCTGGGGGTCGAGCTGGCGCCCGAGGAGGTGCCGGTCGCTCAGAAGCACCTCGTGCGCGCCGCGCGCCTGCGCGGCCTGCCGGTGATCGTGGCCACTCAGATGCTCGAGAGCATGATCCATTCGCCGACGCCCACACGCGCGGAGGCCTCCGACGTGGCGGGCGCTGTCTACGAGGGGGCCGACGCGGTCATGCTCTCGGCCGAGACCGCCGCCGGCGACTATCCTCTTGAGGCGGTGACGATCATGGACCGCATCCTGGCGCGGGTGGAGCAGGACCCGCGTTGGCCCGAGCTGATGGGCGCCGAGTATCCGCACGACGAGAGCGACGCGGACGCCCTGGTCAGCGCCGCCAGCAAGGCCGCGGAATCCGCCGACATCGCCTGCCTCGTCGCCTTCACGACGACCGGCCAGACGGCGCTGAGGCTTGCCCGCGAGCGGCCGCTGCAGCCGACGCTCGCGCTAACGTCCCATGTGGACACCGCCCGCAGGCTGGCCCTGGTCTGGGGGGTCGAGGCGCGCGTGGTGGCGCAGCCGAACGATCCGGAATCCCTGGCCAAGGTCGCCGTGGAGGAGGCCGCCGCGCACGGACTGGCCCCGCCGGGCCGGCGCGTGCTGATCCTGGCCGGCCTGCCGATGGGCTCGCCCGGCGCGGCCAACATCCTGCGCCTGGCGCACACGCCCCGGCGCTGACATCGGCTAGAGCACCCGAACCGACAGACCCTCGACGGGCCGGCTGCGCACCGCCACGTGGTCGCCCATGCGTTCGAAGACCAGATCGGTCGCCGCGGCGCCGACCCGCAGCCCGGAGATCTTCAGCCGGTCGATGCCCAGCGGCAGGTGCGGGTCGTAGATGTCCACGCGCCCCTTGGTCGCGTTCACATGCAGGCCGAGGCAGGCCTGCAGCATCATGAAGACCGATCCGGCCGCCCAGGCCTGCGGCAGGCAGGCCACGGGATAGGCGACCGGCGGCTCGCCGGGACAGCGGGGGAACCCGCAGAACAGCTCCGGCAGGCGCATCTCGAAGTTCGCCGCGGTCTCGAAGAGGTTGGCCATGAGTTTCACCACGCCCGTGCGCTCGCCGTAGCGCGCCATGCCCATCGCGCAGATCGCCGTGTCGTGGGGCCAGACGGAGCCGTTGTGGTAGGACATCGGGTTGAAGCGCGCCTCGCCGGCCGCCAGGGTGCGCAGCCCCCAGCCGGAGGCGAACGCCGACGAGAGCAGCTTTTGGGTCAGCCGCCTGGCGCGATCGCGCCCCACCAGTCCGGCGAACAGCAGGTGGCCTGGATTGGAGCTGAGCACCCGGCACAGGTCCCCGGCGCCGTCCACCGCGATGCCGTAGAAGCCCTGGTCCTCCATCCAGAAGCGCCGCTCGACGGCCTCCTGCAGCCGCCGGGCCCGCGCGGTCCAGAGGGCGGCGCGTTCCGTGTCGTCGCGGCGCTCGGCGAACAGCGCCATGGCGCGCCAGGCGGCGTAGGCGTAGCCCTGCACCTCGACCAGGGCGATCGGCCCGGTGGGGAAGCGGCCGTCGGCGTGGAAGACCGAGTCCTCGCTGTCCTTCCAGCCCTGGTTGGCCAGGCCGGAGGTCGCGCCGCGCGCGTAGTCGATCAGGCCGTCGCCGGTGGAATCGCCGAACGCCTCCATCCAGTGCACGGCGCGCTCGAGGGCCGGCCAGAGATCGTCGATCAGGGCGAAGTCGCCCGTGCGCTCGGCGTAGGCGCCGGCGAGCGCCACGAACAGGGGGGTGGTGTCGACCCCGCCGTAGTAGCGCGCGAAGGGCACCTCGCCGACGGCCGGCATCTCGCCCTTGCGCGTCTCGTGCATGATCTTGCCGGGCGCGGAATCGCGGAACGCCGAGACCTCCTCGGCCTGATGCGCGGCCAGGTAGCGCAGCACCCCGCCGGCCAGCGAGGGGTCGAGCCACAGGATCTGCCAGGCGGTGATGATCGCGTCCCGGCCGAAGGCGGTGGAGAACCAGGGAATGCCCGCATAGGGATAGGGGCCGGTCTCCATGTGGGTGACCAGGAGCGCCAGGTCGGCGCGCGACTTGGCCAGCCAGTTGTTGAACAGCCGTCCCGAACTCGTGGTCCGCGCCCCATGGCGGCGGCGTGCGCGCATGGCCCAGCGCGCCCGGGCCGCGTTGGCGCGGAAGCGCGCCTTGCCCGGCGTGTGGCCGTCGTGCGGGCCGGCCTCGACGAAGAGTTCGAACCGGCTTTCGGGCGCGAGCGAGAACATGAAGTCGGCGCGGTTCGGGCCCAGCCGTCCGGGGGGCTCGGAAAAGGAGATCACGCTGCAGCGCTCCACCCCGTCCAGGCCGACGTAGCGGCGCCGCACCGAACGGCCGTCGAGTTCGGCGGGCGCCTGGACGCCTCGTTGCTTGCGCTTGACGCCGCGCACCTCGAACATGTCGTGGAAGTCGGTGTCGAACTCCACGGCCAGCGGCGTGAACACCGCGTCGCGGCTGTAGTTGACGATGGAAATGCGTTCGAAGAGCCGCTCGTCCCACAGGAACCGCTTGCGTTCGACGTGCAGGATGCCGGGCGGGCTCATCGGGCCGCCGGGCAGGGGCAAGGCCTGGTTCGCCCCGTTCGACGTGAAGAAGACGTTGTCCTCGGCGACCGCGGCGCTCAGCAGCGAGGGCTTGGCCGGACCGATCAGCAGCTTCAGCCGGGAGATCAGGCGGGTGTCGTTGTGGAACAGCCCGTCGCCCTGCCCGGTGATGTCGCCGGAGGCGTCGGACACGATGAAGGTGTCGCGGTCCTTCTGGGCGTAGAGCAAATGGGGAACGCCGGACTCGCGGTGCTCACCCTCCTGCGTGATCGCGCCGGGAGCGGGTGCGAGATCGTCCATCGCCTACCTCACGCGGTGGCGGCCAGAGGCGTGCTCGGAACCGCCGGGCTTGCCGCGCGAGCATAGAGCTCCAGATAGCGCCCGGCCATTGCGGTGGCCGAGAAGCGCGTCTCGAATCTTCGGCGGATCGCGCGGCGGTCCAGCGCGGCGGCCCGCAGCGTCGCCGCCACCGCCGCGTCCTCGTCGGCGACGATGAAGCCGGTCACGCCCTCCTCGATCACCTCGCGGACCGAGCCGCAGTCGTAGGCCACGACCGGCGCGCCGCAGGCCATGGCCTCGATCATCACCAGGCCGAACGGTTCCGGCCAGGCGATCGGGAACAGCAGGGCCTGGGCGCCGCCCAGTAACGCCGATTTGTCGTCATCGCCGATCTCGCCCAGGAACTCGACGTTCGGGTCGGCCGCCAGCAGGGGCGCGATCTCGTCGTGGAAATAGGCCTGGTCGGCGGCGTCGACCTTGGCGGCGATCTTCAGGGGCATGCCGACCCGCCGGGCGATCGCGATGGCGCGGTCGGGCCGCTTCTCGGGCGAGATCCGGCCCAGGAAGGCCAGGTAGCCTTGGCCGACAGGCGATGGGACGTAGGTCTCGGCCTTGAGGCCGTGGTGCACGGTCGCGGCCCAGTTGGCGAACGGCAGCGGCCGGCGCTGGTCGTCGCTGATGGACACCAGGGGAAAGCGCCGCCATCGCTGGTAGACGCCAGCCAGGTCCTTCAGGTCGAGGCGGCCGTGCAGGGTGGTCACGGTCCGCTCCGCCACCGCTTCGAAGAGCGGGAAGTGCAGCATGTCCGTGTGGAAGTGGATGACGTCGAACTCGGCCGCGCGCTGGCGCACCTCGTCCAGCATGCTCAGGTGCGCGGCGAGGTCGGACTTCAGCGGCGCGGGATCCAGCCGGATCGCCTGGTCGCGGACGGGCACGAGCCGGGCCGCGGTGGAAGCTTCGGCGCTGGCGAACAGCGTCACGTCGTGGCCGAGGCTCACCAGCGCGTCGCAGAGGTGCGCCACCACGCGTTCGGTGCCGCCATAGAACCGGGGTGGAACGGCTTCGTACAGCGGGGCGACCTGGGCGATCTTCATGGCGACGTCTGTCCTGGGGACGGCCGCAGACGAGGCCTTCTCGCGCGCCGCCGGACACCTAAGCCGCAACGAGGCTCCATGGTTCCATGTCGCCGGGCGGGATTTGGACGGAATGCGGCGAGAGCCTTGAAGCTCCTTACCGCGCGATGCGTTATGGAACCGGGATGATCGAGGCGTTCTCCAACCAGACGTCGGCGGCGGACGCCGCGGCGGCCCATATCGGCGACCGCCTCGCCGAGGCGCTGCGCCTGCGCGGCCGCGCGGCCTTCGTCGCGACGGGGGGCCGCTCGCCGGGGCCTGTCTACGACCGCCTGGCCCGCGTTGCGATCGACTGGACGCGGGTGGTCGTCACCCTGTCGGACGAGCGCTTCGTCCCGCCGGAGGCGGCGGATTCCAACGCCCGGCTCGTCAACGAGCGGCTGCGGGTCGGGCCGGCGGCGCGCTCGATCTTCGTGCCGCTGTGGTCGCCCGCCGCCTCGGTCGACGCCGCGGCGCGGACCGCGGAGCCGACGGTGCGCGCGCTTCTGCCGTTCGACGTCGTGCTGCTGGGCATGGGCGAGGACGGTCACGTCGCCTCGCTGATCCCGGGCAGCCCGGCGCTGGAGGCGGGCATGGACCCCGCGGGCGAACGCGTGCTGCTGGGCGTGCCGGAAGGCGCCGGCTCGCCGCCGCTCGCGCGGATCACCCTGACGCTCGCGGCCCTGCTGCAGTCGCGCGCGATCCTGATCACGGTCGCCGGCGAGGCCAAGCGCGAAGTCCTCCGCGCGGCCGCCGCCGGCGCCGACTATCCCGTGGGCGCAATTCTGCGCCAGACCGGCGTTCCGGTCCGCATCATCTGGTCGCCCTGAGCGTCCGGCCGTCCTGCCAGGAGAACCGTCGTCATGCATCCCGTCGTCGCCGAGGTCACCGCCCGGATCGTCGAACGCAGCCGTGAGACCCGCGCGGACTACCTGGCGCGGATCGACGAGGCCCGCCACGCGGGGCCAGGACGCGCCAAGCTGTCCTGCGCCAACTTCGCCCACGCCTTCGCCGCCAGCCCCAGCGGCGACAAGGTGCGCATGCGCGACCCCGCCGCGCCCAACCTCGCCATCGTCTCGGCCTATAACGACATGCTCTCGGCCCACCAGCCGTTCGAGCGCTTTCCCGACATCATCCGCGCGGCGGCCCATGAGGTCCGCGCCACGGCGCAGTTCGCGGGCGGCGTGCCGGCGATGTGCGATGGGGTGACGCAAGGCCGGCCGGGGATGGAGCTGTCGCTCTTCTCGCGCGACGTGATCGCCATGTCGACGGCGGTGGCCCTCACCCACGACGCCTTCGACGCGGCCCTGATGCTGGGCGTGTGCGACAAGATCGTGCCGGGACTGGTGATCGGCGGGCTGGCGTTCGGCCACCTGCCGGTGATCTTCGTGCCCGCCGGCCCGATGACCTCGGGCATCTCCAACAGCGAGAAGGCCCGCGTGCGCGCCCTCTACGCCGAGGGCAAGGCCACCCGCGAGGAGCTGCTCGACTCCGAGATGAAGTCCTATCACGGCCCCGGCACCTGCACCTTCTACGGCACCGCCAACTCCAACCAGATGATGATGGAGATGACCGGCCTGCACCTGCCGGGCGCGGCCTTCGTCACGCCGAACACGCCGCTCCGCGACGCGCTGACCGCCGCCGCGCCCAAGCGGGCCGTGGAGATCATGCTCGGGACCAACGCCTATGCGCCGATGGCCGAGGTGGTGAACGAGAAGAGCCTGGTGAACGCCGTGGTCGGCCTGCTCGCCACAGGCGGGTCGACCAACCACACCCTGCACATCCTGGCCATGGCGCGCGCCGCGGGGGTCATCCTGACCTGGCAGGACATGGACGACCTGTCCCGCGTGGCGCCGCTGCTCGCGCGGGTCTACCCCAACGGCTCGGAGGACGTGAACGCCTTCCACGCCGCCGGCGGCATGGCGTTCGTGGTGCGCCAGCTGCTGGACGCAGGCCTGGCCCACGACGACGTGACCACGGTCGCCGGCGGCGGCCTGCGCCGCTATCAGCGCGAGCCCTTCCTTGAGGACGGCCGCCTGGTCTGGCGCGAGGGAACGCCCGTCTCGCTCAACCGCGACATCCTCAGACCCGTCGACGACCCTTTCCAGCCGGAGGGCGGGCTGCGCCTGCTCGAAGGCGGGCTCGGCCGGGCGGTGATCAAGACCTCGGCGGTCAAGGACGAGCATCTGCGGATCGAGGCGCCGGCGCTGGTGTTCGACGATCAGGATGACGTGATCGCGGCCTTCAAGCGTGGCGAACTCGACCGCGACTTCGTAGCCGTGGTCCGCTTCCAGGGACCCAAGGCCAACGGCATGCCCGAACTGCACAGTCTGACGCCGACGCTGGGCGTCCTGCTCGACCGCGGCTTCAAGGTGGCGCTTGTCACCGACGGGCGCATGTCGGGCGCCTCGGGCAAGGTTCCCGCGGCGATCCACGTCACGCCGGAAGCGGCCGACGGCGGTCCGCTGGCCCGCGTCCGCGACGGCGACCTGATCGTGGTGGACGCCCACGCCGGCGTGCTGGAGATCAAGGTCGACCCGTCCGAACTCGCCGCCCGGACCGCCGCCCCGCGTCCCCCTGCGGGCCACGGCTACGGCCGCGAGCTGTTCGGCTGGATGCGCCGCGCGGCCGGGCGCGCCGACCAGGGCGCCTGCGCGCTATTCGAGGACGCCGCGTGAAGGGCGAACATCGCGGTCTCGTCGGCGACGTGGGCGGCACCAACGCCCGGCTCGCCCTGGTGGACGAGGACGGGCGGATCCGCTTCCCGAAGAACTACGCCTGCGCCGACTTTCCCTCGCTCGAGGCCGTGATCGCCGAATACCTGGAGACGACCGCCGGGCGCCTGCGTCCGGCGCGCGCGGCGCTGGCCGTGGCTGGGCCGGTGATCGACGGCGAGATCGAGTTCACCAACCTCTCCTGGATGGTCTCGGAGACCGAACTCGTCGGCGCCTTCGAACTGGAGGCGGTGTCCCTGATCAACGACTTCGCGGCCCAGGCTCTGGCCGCGCCCCTCCTGGAGGAGGACGACCTGCGCCGCATCGGCCCGGAGCTCAGGCCTGCGGACGGTTGCCCCATCGCCGTGCTCGGCGCCGGCACCGGCTTCGGCGTGGCGGGCCTCGCCCGGGCCGGCCTCGTCGATGCGCCGCTGGCCACCGAGGGCGGCCACGCGGCCTTCGCCCCCGAGGACGAGGTGGAGGTCGAGATCTGGCGCCGGCTCAAGGCCCGCTTCGGCCGGGTGTCTCGCGAGCGCGTCCTCTCGGGCGCGGGGCTGTACGACCTCTATGGAGCGCTCGGCGACATCGAGGGCGTCTCCGCTCCCCTGACGGACGAGAAGGCGGTGTTCGCCGCTGCGCTGGAGGGCGATCCCCTGTCCAACCGCACGCTCGACCGGTTCTGCGAGATCCTGGGCGGCGTGGCCGGAGACCTGGCTTTGACCTTCGGCGCCCGGGGCGGGGTGTTCATCACCGGCGGCATCGCGCCGCGCATGGTCGAGCGGCTCGATTCGGGCGGCTTCCGACGGCGGTTCGAGAGCAAGGGCCGCCTCTCCGACTATGTGAAGGCGATCCCGACGACCCTGATCGTCCACCCCTACGCGGCCCTGGTGGGCGCCGCGCGCGAACTCAAGCGGCTGGAAGGAGCGCGGCTTTGACCCTGGAAGAGATCCTGACCCTGGCGCCCGTCGTGCCGGTGCTGATCGTCGAGGACGTGGACCACGCCGAACCCCTGGCGCGGGCCCTGGTGGCCGGCGGCCTCCCCGCTCTGGAGGTCACCCTGCGCACCCCCGCGGCGATCGAGGTCATCCGCCGGATGAACGCGGTGGAGGGCGCGGTGGTGGGCGCCGGCACCGTCACCACCGCCTCGGCCCGCCAGGCCGTGGCCGACGCCGGCGCGCGCTTCGCCGTCAGCCCGGGCCTGATCGAGGGGGAGACCGCCGAGGGCCCCGTGCCGCTGCTGCCCGGGATCGCCACGGCCACCGAGCTGATGGCCGGCCTCGCCGCCGGCTTCACCTTCTTCAAGCTGTTCCCGGCCAACGTCGTCGGCGGGCCGGGCGCGCTGAAGGCCTTCGCCAGCCCGTTCCCGCAGGCGCGCTTCTGCCCCACCGGCGGCGTGGACGCCGCGACCGCGCCCGACTACCTGGCCCTGCCCAACGTCGTCTGCGTCGGCGGCAGCTGGGTGGCCCCTGCCGACGCGATGCGCGCCGGCGACTGGAACCGCATCACCGCCCTGGCCAAGGCGGCGTCCGCGCTCGCCAGGTCTTGAGGCGGCGTCAGACGAGGCCGGCCAGCCTCGCCGTCTGGTAGCCGGCGAGGAGCACCACGACGCCGCCCACCATCCAGGTCATGGCCCTGACCGGCACGATCTTGACGACGTAGCCGGCCAGGGGCGCGGCCAGAAGGCCGCCGACGATGAGCCCGGCCACCGAGGTGGCGTGGGTCGCCAGCCCCTCGGCCTGGTCCCAGTGGCCGGAGAGAAGGGCGGCCAGGAAGGTCGCGGAAATCGCCGAGGTGACGAAGAACTCCGCGGTGTTGGCGGTGCCGATGCTGATCCGGGGCTCGGCGCCGGACCCGACCATGGCGCTGGTCACCGTGGGGCCCCAGCCGCCGCCGCCGATCGCGTCGAGAAAGCCGCCGACGAGGCCGAGCGGTCCCGTCCACTTCATCGGGAACGCCCGCGGCTTGGCCGCGCGGTAGGCGCGCCACAGGATCAGGCCGCCCATGAAGGCGAGGTAGGCGGTGATGAAGGGCTTGATCACGTCGCCGTCCACCGAGGTCAGGATGAAGGCGCCCGTCGCCCCGCCGACGGTCCCCGCCAGGGCCAGGGGCGCGAAGAGCTTCCAGTTCACGTTGCGATGCACCGCGTGCGAGCCGGCGGAGGCGGCGGTGGTGAAGACCTCGGCGGCGTGGACGCTGGCCGAGGCCGCCGCCGGGGGCACGCCGAACGACAGCAGCACCGTCGAGGAGATGACGCCGTAGGCCATGCCCAGCGCGCCGTCGACGATCTGCGCGAGGAAGCCGACGAACGCGAACAGGATGAAGTCGGTCATGGACAGGGCTCCGCCGGATATGGGCGCGACCCTCGATTTTAAATCCTACAAAATCGATAGAGAATTATTAGATTGTCTTAGAGACTTTCTAACGCCCGCGCCGGGTCGCCGGCGGCCGTCTCCAGGGTCCAGCCCTCCAGCACCGCCGCCACGGCGTCGCGCGCCTTCACCAGCGCCGGATGGATCGGGCAGTCCTCCACCGTCGGGCAGGTCTCGCAGGGACGGTAGGCCGTCTTCGAGGCGCAGGGGGCCAGGGCGAGGGGGCCGTCCAGGGCGCGGATGACATCGGCGAAGCTCGTCTCCGCGGGGGGCTTCGCCAGCGCATAGCCGCCGAAGCGGCCGCGGGTGCTGACCAGCAGGTGCCGACGCTTGAGCTCCAGGAGAATCGCCTCGAGGAACTTGCGCGGCGCGGCGGCGGCTTCCGCGATCTCCGAGATCGAGGCCGGGCCGTCCTGCGGCCGGGCGGCGAGGTAGACGAGCGCACGAAGCGCATAGCGGGCCCGTTGCGACAGCATGCGCCATGAGTAGTCGGCTCGGCGCCTCGACGCCAGCGGCGACGCTTCAATCGGCGCCGTAGACTGATATGGTTCAGATTCCACGCGCCGCGTGGCTCTGGGAGGACGACACTTGATGAACATCGGCGTGCTGGGCCGCCTGGCGCTCGTCCTCTCCGTCATCGCCGGCGTGAGCTACGTCGCCTCCTGGGAGCTGTCGCTGGCGCCCGCGGCCAGCACGGTCTGGAAGGGGGCCGGCGTGACGCTGCTGGCGGTCTATGCGGGCCTGCGTGCGCGCGACCTCGACGGCTGGCTGATCTGCGTCGTCATGGCCCTGGGCGCGCTGGGCGACGTGCTGCTGGAGACCTCGGGCCTGACGACGGGGGCGCTCGCCTTCCTGGTCGGCCATGTGGCGGCCATCGCCCTCTATCTGAGGAACCGCAGGGCCAGGCTCACGCCGAGCCAGATCCTGCTGGCCCTGGTCCTGCCGCCGGCCACGGTGGCGATCGCCTACGCCCTGCCGTCCGACCGGGCCATGGCGCCGGGGATCGCCCTTTATTCGGCCGGGCTCTCGCTGATGGCCGCCTGCGCCTGGATCAGCCGCTTTCCGCGCCTGAAGACCGGGCTTGGGGCGGTGATGTTCGTGGTCTCCGACCTCCTGATCTTCGCCCGCGCCGGGCCGCTCGCCGGCGAGGCCTGGGTCGGCTACGGCGTCTGGGGGCTCTATTTCGCCGGCCAGTTCCTGATCTGCGTCGGCGTCGTCGCCACGCTCGCCGCGGACCGCGCCCGGGCGTCTTAGCCTATGGAGCGGCGGGGCGCAGCGCCGCGCGCCGCCGCTGCTCGAAGTGGACGAGGATCACCGCGCTCGCCACGGCGGCGAAGAAGCACCACACCGACAGGAACGCCGCCCAGTAGAAGCCGTAGGCCGCCACGCTGCCGACGGCGACCGCCAGGCCCAGTGCGCGGATCGCGCGGTGCGAGGACAGCAGAAGCGGGACGGTCGTCGCCGTCAGATAGCCCAGCGCCACGAGCACCGGATTGCCTTGCGCCGCGCGGTAGACCAGGTGGCCTTCGATCACCTGGGCGGAGTAGGGCTGGCTCGCCAGGCCCCAGGCGAGATAGGCCGACACGCCCGCGCCGGTCGCGAGCCAGGGCGTCATCACCCGCCGCCGCCCCGCGTCAGGCTCCACCAGCATCACGACCAGCGGCGCGTAGAGCGGCCACAGCGCCTTGGCGAAGATCAGGTACGCCAGGACCAGCCGGCCGGACATCGGGTCGCCCTGCGCCTGCGGCGCGGCCAGCCAGATCAGACCCTCCAGGCTCTGCTGGGCGGCGAACAGCAGCGGCGTCGCCGCCAGCGGGGCTTCGCGCAGGCCGCGCGCGCGGCTCAGCGCCAGGACGCCGATCGCGCCGGTGAACGCCGCGGCCGTGAAGCTGGCCTCGGGGGAGAAGCACATGGGATCGTCGCCTCCCCGGGCGCGTCCCGGCCGCGCAACGTGCGCGCTCCGGGGCCGGAAGTCGAGGCGACGGCTCGACGCCGCGGCGCGACCTGCTAGATCACCGCGCGAACCACGCCGCCCAGGAGACGACGCATGACCTACGCCACCCTGAAGTACGAGGTCGCCGAGCGTATCCTCACCTTGACGCTGAACCGGCCCGACAGCCTGAACGCCTTCACCGTGGAGATGGCGCATGAGCTGATCGACGCCTTCACCCGCGCCAGCGAGGACGACGAGGTGGGGGCGATCGTCGTCACCGGCGAAGGGCGGGCGTTCTGCGCGGGGATGGATCTGTCGGCGCCCGGCAACGTCTTCGGCCTGGACGAGACCCAGCGCCCGACCATGGACGACATGCGCGATCGCCTCGACGATCCGGCGATCCGCGACGGCGTGCGCGACACCGGCGGTCGCGTCACGCTGGCCATCTACGCCTGCAAGAAGCCGGTGATCGCGGCGATCAACGGGGCGGCCGTGGGGATCGGCGCGACCATGACGTTGGCCATGGACATCCGGCTGGCCTCGGAGAAGGCGCGGATGGGGTTCGTGTTCGGCAAGATCGGCGTGACGCCGGAAGCCTGCTCGAGCTGGTTCCTGCCCAGGCTGGTCGGGCCGCAGCAGGCGCTGGAGTGGGTGCTGTCCGGCGACATCTTCGACGCGGAGGAGGGGCGTCGCGGCGGGCTCTTCCGCTCGGTGCACGCGCCCGAGGAGCTGGTGGGCGCGGCCCGCGCCCTGGCCCGCAAGTTCATCGACAACCGCTCGCCCGTGGCCGTGGCGCTGGCGCGCCAGTTGCTGTTGCGCAACGCCGCCCAGGTCCATCCGATCGAAGCTCACCGGGTGGACTCGCTGGCGATGTTCTACACCAGCATCGGCGACGGCAAGGAGGGCGTGGCCGCCTTCCTCGAGAAGCGCGACCCGGTCTTCACCGGCAAGGCCTCGCAGATGCCGCCGTTCTATCCATGGGATCGCGCCGGCGGCTGACGGCCGCGCATGACATGCGCAAGGACGGGCGCAGCGTGCGGGAATCTGCCATGTAGGGGCGACCCGCGCCGCCACGGCGGGCAGACCCGGAGCCCGACGATGAAGCCGCCGTTCAAGAAGCTCGCCGACCTCAAACCGGCCGCCGCCCCCGCGGGGGTATATGCGCCGCCGACGCCAAAGGTGTCCCGCCAGAAGAAGGCCAAGGTGCTCAGCGCCGCCGAGCGCGCCGCGTTCCTGGCCTCGCGGCCGGACCTGCAGCGCAAGTCCTAGGCGAAGGCCGCCGTGAAGCAGGTCATCGTCGTCAACCAGGCGCTCAATCTGCCTGCGGGCAAAATGGCCGCCCAGGTGGCGCACGCGGCGGTCGGGGCCTTCCTGCACGCCGACCGCGAGCGCCAGGTCGGCTGGCTGGAGGCCGGCATGCCCAAGGTGGTGCTGCGCTGCGACAGCCACGAGGACCTGCTGGCGATCTGCGAAGCGGCCCGGGCGGCGGGGCTGCCCGTCATGCTGGTCCGCGACGCCGGCCGCACCGTCGTGGAAGCCGGCACCGCCACCTGCGTCGGCCTCGGCCCTGACGAACCGGAAAAGATTGACGCGGTGACGGGGACTCTGAAGCTGTTGAGATAGGGTCCCGGCGGCCCAGCGACGATCCAGAATTGTATTGCTGGCGAATCGAGCCAAGACTTCGCGAATAGGTTTAGTTCCTGTTCCGCGATGGTCGCCCATGAAAATCGCCGTGGCCCTCAGCGGCCAGCCCCGAACCTGGCGACAGACGATCGGGCCCTTGAAGTGCTTCTTCGCGGGGCACGACGTGGAGGTGTTCCTCCATAGCTGGGACGAGAGCGGTCCGGCCGAGCGGACCGAGATCGTCGAAGCCTATGGCGCCCGGAGCGCGTCATTCGAGCCGAGGCCCGGTTTCATCGAAGAGAAGCGGCGCCTCGCCGAGCGATTCCCCGACAGGCCGGCGCTGAGCATGTTCGACATGTTCCATTCGCTCGCCCGCAGCCTGGAGTTCGCGCGCGAGGCGCACGAGGGCGGCGCGGACTACGACATGGTGTGCCGCAGCCGCTTCGACCTCACCTTTCAGGGGCGATTGAGCGTCGACCGCCCGCCGCCGGGCGAGATCGCCGTTCCGGCTGGATTCGAGGAGGACGCCGGCTGCAACGATCAGTTCGCCGTGGGAACGCCGCCGGCGCTGTGGGCCTACGCCGGCGTGTCGGATTGGCTGTCGAAGGGGAGCGGCCTTCCCGAGGGGCCGCGCCTGAGGCCTGAGGTCGCCTTGCGCTGCTACCTCGAAAACGCGGCGGGCCTTGTGGTGCGCGAAGCGCCTTTCCCGGTCGCCCTCCTGCGTGAGGGCCAGGCCGGGCGGCCTTTCGAGGCGCTCCGTGACGACCCGATGTTTCATGCGCAGAAGCACGAGGATTGGGAGGCCTTCGCCCGGGCCCATTTCCCGCCGAGCCTGATCGAGAGGGTGAGCTTCGAGCACTACGGACGGCGGGCGCTGGAGCTCGACCGCAACTTCGGCCGCTGGCTGGACCGGCAGGCGCCTGCGATCCGCGAAGCTCTGCTGTTCGCGCCCTGGCCCAGGCGCGTCGAGGCCATCGATGCGCTCCTAGAGGGCCAGGAGGGGCGGCCGGCGGACCAGTTCGCCTACGAACGCATTCGCTATCTCTGTGCGACGCTGCTGCACCGCATGGCGCCGGGCGAGCCCATGACGCCGGAAGGGTTCCTGGTGCACGCGCTCTCCGCCAATCGGCTCGACGCCGAGCGCTGCGCGGATTGGGCGAGGCAAGACTCGTCCCGCCTGGAGGCGGCCGTGCGCTTGCTTGTCAGACTGCCGATGCTGGCGGCGGCATTCGACTTCGCCCCGCCGCTGGAGCAACCGACCCTGCCCGCCTGGCGCCTGGCCTAGGTGGGCGCCCGATCGCCGATCCAGGCGCGTGTCGCGTCGAGGATTTCGTCGGCCAGGTCCGGGTCGTCGCTGACGCGCGAGAGGATGACGGCGCCGACCATGGCGGCCCACGCCCCGATCGCGGCCTGGCGCCTGCTGGCCGGCGTGTCGCCGGGGGCCGTCCGGGCGAAGGTCTCGATCTGCCGGCGCAGGCCTTCGGTCATGGCCGCGCGCGCCTCGGCGCCCTGGCGAAGGGTCTCGCCGCCCAGGCCGGCCGTGGGGCAGCCCCCGGCCACGTCGTCGCGGTGGCGCGGCGAGAGATAGCCCTCGGCATAGGCCGTCAGGTCGGCGTCGGCGGGGGTGGAGGCCCGCAGGACGTGGGCGAGCGCCTGGGCGATCAGGTCGTCCTTGGACTGGAAGTGGCCATAGAAGGCGCCGTGGGTCAGGCCCGCGGCTTTCATCACCTCGGCGACGGTGACCGCCTCGAAACCCTTGGCCCGGAACAGGCGCGCGGCCGCCTCCAGGATCCTGCGCCGGTTCTCCGCCACCTGCTCGCGGCTGACTTTCATCGTCGGCTCCTCATCGCGTCTTGACACCATACATGATGATCATCATGTATGCATATAGATGATGGTGATCATGAATAAAGATCGCCCAGCCAGGAGCTCCGAGATGTCCGACAAACCCGCCGTCCTGATCACAGGCGCTTCCAGCGGCATTGGCGCGGTCTACGCCGACCGCTTCGCTCGCCGCGGCCACGACCTCGTGCTCGTCGCGCGCGACGTCCAGCGCCTTGAGGACCTCGCCATACGCCTGCGCGCCGAAAACGGCGTCGACGTCGACGTGCTCAAGGCCGACCTCACCGACCCGGTCGATCTGGCCAAGGTCGAAAGGCGCGCGGCCGGCGACGCCTCAATCGGCGTGCTGGTGAACAATGCGGGCGCGAGCCTGCCGGGCGGCTTCCTCGAGCAGACGCCGGACGCGGTGGGCGGGCTGATCGGCCTCAACACGACCGCGGTCGCGCGCCTGGCGGCGGCGATCGCGCCCCGCCTGGCCGCCGCCGGCGAGGGCGCGATCATCAACATCGGCTCGGTGGTCGGCCTGGCGCCGGAATTCGGCCTGAGCGTCTACGGCGCGACCAAGGCCTTCGTCCTGTTTCTCAGCCAGGGCCTGCAGCTCGAGCTCGGCCCCAGGGGCGTCTATGTCCAGGCGGTGCTGCCGGCGGCCACGCGCACCGAGATCTGGGAACGCTCCGGCAAGGACGTGAACGCCATGGCCGGGGTCATGGAGGTCGGCGAGCTGGTGGACGCCGCGCTCGTCGGGTTCGACCGCCGCGAGCCGGTCACCATCCCGCCGCTGCCGGACGCGGGGCAGTGGGAGGCCCTGCAGGCCGCACGCCAGGCGATGCTGCCCAACTTCGCCCAGGTCCACGCCGCCGAGCGGTACCGCGCCGCAGCTTGACCCCGAGAGAGCCTAGCGCTTCTTGCCGAGCTCCGCGGCGATGTCCTTGGTCATCCGGCCCACCTTGCGGTGGGCCGCGGTGATCTGGTCGCGGGTCACGCCCCAGCGTTTCATCCAGTATTCCACGGCCTGCCGCTCGGAGAGGTCGAGCCGGTCCTTGTCGATGAAGCCGCGCTTGTCCTTCAGTCCGGCCATGTCCGCCTCCGATGTGCGGACCCTGCATAGACCCTCGCCGGTTTCGACGACACTGTGAACGACGAGCCGAATCCGCTTGGCTCGGGCGGACGGCCCGGCCGAGGCTGCCGCGCCGACGAGGGAGCCGGGCGCTGCGATACTTCCTGGACACGGAGTTCAACGGGTTCTGCGGGGCCCTGATCAGCCTGGCCCTGGTGCGGGAGGACGGCGCTTCGGCCTACTATGTGTTCGAGCTCGTCGAACCGGCCGACCCTTGGGTGGCGCAGAACGTCCTGCCGACCCTCTGGGCCTGTCCGGTCGAGCCGCGCGCCTGGACGCGGCGGCAGGCGGCCGAGGATCTGGCCGCCTTCCTGGCCGGCGATCCGGCGCCCGTCATCACGGCGGACTGGCCGGAGGACGTGGCGCACCTGTGCCGTCTGGTCGTCGTCGGACCGGGCAGGATGGTCCCGATCGCCAACCTCAGTTTCTCGATCGTACGGCTCGAGGCCTACCCGACCAGCCTCGTCGGCGCGGTGCAGCATAACGCCTGGTGGGACGCGATGGCGCTCCGGCGGCGGATGGAGGAGCTAGGCCGGTGAAGGCTCAGGCGTCTAGCACTCGTCGTTCAGCGTGGGCCGCTTCAGGCCGGCGTCCTTCAGCAGCTCGCCGGAGGCGAAGCCGGAGAGGTCCAGGCTGCGCGCCAGGAAGCGGGTGTTGAGGTCCATCAGGGCCTCGGGCGAGCGCAGGCCAGGCAGCGCCGCCAGGTAGTCCATCCAGAGCTCGCAGCCGCTCTTCCAGAACTCGTAGCCCTCCCACATCGTGCGGGTGGCCATCTCGCCGGCGGCGGGTGCGCCCGGAGTCTTCGGATCAGCCATGGGGTCCTCCAGCGATCACCGATATGTCGGCGCGCGATCCTGCGCCGAGGCCTTGACCTGAATCAAGCGGCGCTGGACGAGGCCCCGCTCGATAATCCGCCTCGCCGCGGCCGGGCGTGCTATGTTGTCCGAAAGGAAACCGGCCGGACGGCCGGGAAGGGTGCGAACCGCCGCGCTTCGCGCGTCTTGGCCCCCGCTCCTGAAAGCCGCGACAATGACCCTCATCGAGGAACGCACCCTTCGGATGCAGACCGAAGGCTATTGGGCGGTGGAGGTTCGGCTGGGCGACGCCGACGCTGTCCGGCCCATGTATCTCTGCCACGCCGCCAGCGACCGCGAGGCGGGCCGCATGGCCGCCCACCTGATGGGCTCCACCAACGCCGTGCGCGGATTCAACTACTACCGGCTGGAGACGCCGATCGGCGACCGTCCGGCCGACAGCCTGCCGGCCCTGGGGGCGCACCAGGCCGTGACCGCCGACGCCTGGCCGGCGCTCATGCTCGCCCACGCCGCCTCGGAGGCCGCCTATCACGACCACCTGAGCCGCTCGGCGCCAACCAAGGAAGACGCATGACCACGACGATGCAGGACCGGCGCGAGGCGCTCGATCAACTGGAGCCGCGGCTGCGCGCCTGGGCCGACGCCCTCACGCACGACGCGGCCGAGGCTCACGCCCTGGTCGACGAGACGCTCGCCATCGCGCGCACCCAGCGCGTGGGTCCGCCCGACGCCGACGCGCTGCAGGCCTGGCTGTTCCGCCTGTTGCGCCAGCGTTTCCACTCGCTGGAGCGCGGCCAGGACTATCGCCGCTCGCGCCGCTCCCTGGCGGCCGAGAAGGACTTCGCGCGCAAGCGCCTGATCGCCGCGCTGGGCCAGACCGCACAGGCCTGACGGCGCCGCACTTCGAAAGGACATCCCATGGCCAAGAGCCAGAAGAAGAGTAATCGCGAGATCCGCAAGCCGAAGACGGCCAAGCCGAAGCCCGCCACGACGACCCAGTCGTTCCTGTCGCCGCTGACCAAGAAGTAGGGCTGGCCAAGGGACGATACGCGATGGCCATGCAGACCGTGCACCTCGTCCAGGCCTTCGTCGCCGGGCGGGGCCAGGCGCTGCGCGCCGAACAGCCGATGGTCTGCACCTCGGCTGAGGAGGCGCGGCGCAAGGCCGAGCGGCTCGCGCCGCTGCGGCTCGGCGTGGTGGCCCTGTCCGCCTCGGCGGACGCCGAACTCGGCGACTACGACGAGAACCCGACGATCCTGTTCCGCTCGGGTCGACTGCCGCCGCCCTTCGACGAGCTTTAGCGCCCGACGAAGCGGCCCGGGCGGCGTTCCTGGACGGCGCGCACGCCCTCGGCGAAGTCCTCGGTGGCGCGCAGGATCGCCTGCTGGCCGTGCTCGTGGTTGGTCTGCGCCCGCACCGCCTGGGCGAGGCCCGCCCGCAGGGTCTTGCGCGTGGCCACCACGGCGAGCGGCGCGTTCTCGGCGATCTCGGCGGCCAGCTCATGGGCCCGCTCGCGCAGGCTCTCCAGCGGCGCGACCTCGTCCACCAGGCCCCACGCCAGCCCTTCCTCGGCCTTGATGCGCCGGCCGGTCAGGAACATCAGGTCGGCGCGCTGCTGGCCGATCACCCGGGGCAGCGTGTGGGTCAGGCCGAAGCCGGGGTGAAAGCCCAGCTTGACGAAGTTGGCCGTGAAGCGCGCCTCCGGCGCGGCCACGCGGAAGTCGGCCACCAGCGCCAGCCCCAGGCCCGCGCCGACGGCCGCGCCCTGGACCGCCGCGACGATCGGCTTTTCGATGGAGAACAGGCGGACGGCCTGGTCGTAGAGCGGCGCGATGCCGCCCATGCCCGAGCCGCCGATGCCGTCCGACGAGACGAGGTCCGCGCCGGCGCAGAAGGGCTTGCCGGCCGAGCAAAGCACCACCGCGCGCACGCCGTTGTCGCCGTCCAGGCCTTCCAGGGCGTCGGCCAGGTCGCGCATCAGCTCGACGCTGACGTGGTTGTTCGGCGGGCGGTTGAACTCAACCGTCGCGACATGGCCGTCGCGGGTGATGCTCAGGTGATCAGCCAGAACCTTGGTCATCGTCTCGTCCCCATCAGGTTGCGGGCCACCACCATACGGTGGACTTCCGAAGGCCCGTCGTAGATTCGCATGTTGCGCACGTGCGCGGCCATGAGCTGCAGCGGCAGCTCCTTGGTCATGCCCATGGCGCCGAAGCACTGCATGGCGTTGTCGATGACTTCCCACGCCGTCTCGGTGGCGTAGACCTTGATCATCGAGATCTCATTGCGCACGTCGCGCCCCTGGTCGAGCTTCCAGGCGCAGTCATAGGTCATCAGGCGCGCGGCGTGGATCTTCATCGCCGCGTCGGCCGCCCACCACTGCACCGCCTGGCGGCTGGAGAGCGGCTGGCCGAAGGTGACCCGCTGGGGCGCGTATTCGCACATCATGTCGAGCGCGCGCTGGGCCAGGCCCACCGACCAGGCGGCCATCTGCATGCGCCGGGTGCCGAGCCGGACCTGCATGGGGGCGAACCCCTGGCCCTCGGTCCCCAGAAGCTTCCAGCCTGGGACGCGGCAGTCCTCCAGCGCCACCTCGTAGGTGAACTCGCCGCCCAGCATGGGAATGCGCCGCAGCACGTTGAAGCCGGGCGTGCCCTTGTCCACCAGGAACGCGCTCATGCCGCCGCGCGCGCCCTTCTCCTTGTCGGTCACGGCCATGACGATGGTGAAGTCGGCCTCCGCGGCGCGGGTCGTCCAGATCTTGCGGCCGTTGATCACCCAGTCGTCGCCGTCGCGCACGGCGCGGGTGGTCATGCCGGCCGGATCGGCGCCGGCGCCGGGTTCGGAGATGCCGATGGCGCTGACGGTTTCGCCGCGGGCGTAGGGCGCGAGATAGGCTTCGCGCTGCTGCTCGTTCACCGTGGCCATCAGCATGCGCAGGTTCGGGCTGTCCGGCCGCAGCGTATAGGGCGTGACGGTTGAGCCCATGGCCTCGTTGACGCCCACCAGGGCGACCATCGGCAGGTCGGCGCCGCCCATCTCCTCGGGCGCGTCCAAGCCCCAGAGACCCAGTTCCTGCGACACCCGGTCGACCCGCTCGCGCTCCTCGGCCGTCAGGAACACCCCCTGGCCGGCGGCCTCGCGGGCCATCACCTGGGTTTCGAGCGGGATCAGCTCGTCGCGCACGAAGCGCTCGACGAGGTCCTTGAGCATGCGGTGCTCTTCGGAAAGTTCGAAGTTCATGAGCGCCCTCCGCCGGTCTTGTTTTTTGGTCTGGCCAAGTCCTAAGCCCCGCACTAAGGATTTCCTATACGTGGATCGATTTTTCACATCCGTGAATTCTGCTGACGTTACGGGAGCGGCATGGAGAGGGACGCGGTCAAGTCCGCGCGCCGGGCCTTCGAGATCCTGGAGCACTTCGACCAGGAACGGCGGCCGCTGGCGCTGAAGGACATACTGGACGGCCTCGGCTATCCGGCGTCCAGCGGCTCGGCGCTGCTGAAGTCCCTCGTGGCGCTGGGCTACCTGGACTACGACCGCGACCGGCGGACCTATTTCCCGACGATGCGGATCGCCGCGCTCGGCGCCTGGGTGCCGGACGCCCTGTTCGGCGACGGGGCGCTGCTCAACCTGATGGAGCGCCTGCGGGCGGCCACGGGCGAGACCGTGATCCTGGCCACCCAGAGCGACCTCCACGCCCAGTACGTGCACCTGCTGCATTCGGCCGAGCCGCTGCAGTTCTCCGTGCCGCCGGGCGCGCGCCGGCCGCTGGCGGCCTCCGGGCTCGGCTGGTGCCTCCTGAGCGCCAAGTCCGACGAGGAGATCGAGCGCCTGCGCCGGCGGATCAACGCCGAGCCGGGCGGCGAGCCGGCCCTGTCGCGCGAGGTGCTGATGAGCCGCGTCAACGAGGTCCGCGCGCGCGGCTACGCGGTGTCCAAGCACACCGTCTCCCAGGGGGCCGGCGTGATCGGCGCACCCCTGCCCAGGGGCGCCTTCGGGCGGGTGTTCGCGCTCGGCGTCGCCGGGCCCGTGGCGCGGCTGGAAATGAAGGAGGAGCTGATCCTGCGCGAGCTTCGCACGGGCCTGGATCGGCTTCGCCAGACACAGACTCAGAGGGAAGGCCTGAACGCATGACCGGACGAACCAAGACGCTCGAGACCAAGGCCACCGGTCCGCTCGCGGGCATCCGCATCCTGGACCTGACCAGCGTCGTGTTCGGCGCCTATGCGACACAGATGCTGGGCGACCAGGGCGCCGAGGTCTTCAAGCTCGAGGATCCCGGCTCGGGGCGCGGCGACGGCGGCGACATCATGCGCTGGGCGGGCCATGTGCCGGCCGGCGCGCCGCGCGACCTCGGCCCGATCTACATGACCATCAACCGCAACAAGCGCTCGGTGCTGATCGACCTGAAGGACCCCAAGGCCCGGCCGGCCCTGGAGGCGCTGATCGCCACCTGCGACGTGTTCGCCGCCTCGGTGCGCTACGACGGGCTGAAGCGCCTGGGCCTGGCCTATGAGGACGTCGTCAAGATCCGCCCCGACGTCGTCTATGTGCACGCCGCCGGCTACGGCTCCGACGGGCCCTATGCGGGCGAGCCGGCCTATGACGACCTGATCCAGTCGGCCTCGGGCATGGGCGACCTGTTGCCGCGCATCGACGGCAACCCGGCTCCGCGCATCCTGCCGACCCTGGTGGCCGACAAGGTCTCGGGGCTCTTCATGTGCCAGGCGATCACGGCCGGGCTGCTGCACCGGGCGCGCACCGGCGAGGGCCAGTTCGTCGAGGTGCCGATGCTGGAGTGCGTGACGAGCTTCAACCTCGTCGAGCACCTCTACGACCACACCTGGGAGCCGCCGATCGGCCAGTGGGGCTACCAGCGGGTGACCAACCCCAACCGCAAGCCGTACAGGACCAAGGACGGCTATATCGGACTTCTTCCGTATACGGACAAGCAGTGGGACCAGTTCTTCGCCGCCGCCGGCATGGGCGAGACCTTCGGCAAGGACCCGCGCTTTTCCGACTACGCCACCCGCGCCAGGCACATCCAGGAGCTCTACGGCCTGGTCGAGACGGTGACCGCGACCAAGACCACCGACGAGTGGCTGGCGCTCCTCAAGCCCCTGTCGATCCCGGTGGTGCGCACCAACCGCATGGACGACCTGCCCGACGACCCGCACCTGAAGGCCGTGGAGTTCTTCCAGACCTACGAGCATCCGCACGCCGGGCCCTACAATGTCATGAAACCTCCGGTGAAGTTCTCTAAGAGCCCCTCGAACATCCGGCGCCACCCGCCCCGGCTGGGCGAGAACACCGAAGAGGTGTGGGCCGAGCTCGGCGTGGAGGTCGCGTCCAAGGAGGGGTGATGCGCATCGCGGTGGTCGGAAGTTCGGGTTCGGGCAAGACCACCCTGGCCAGGCGCCTGGAGGCCGAACTGGCCCTGCCGCGCATCGAGCTGGACGCGATCAACTGGCAGGCCGATTGGCGCGACCTCAACACCGACGACCCCGACGAATTCATCCGCCAGGTCGAGGCGCGGATCGCCGCCGACCGCTGGGTTTGCGACGGCAACTACAGCAAGGTGCGTCTGCGCGTCTGGGCGCGGGCCACGCATCTCATCTGGCTGGACTACGACCGCGGTGTGATCATGCCCCGTGTCATCCGCCGCTCATTCGCGCGCGCGATCACCGGGCAGGAGCTCTGGCCAGGCACCGGAAACCGCGAGACCTTTGGCCGCTGGCTCTCCAAGGACCACCCTATCCGCTGGGCCTGGGACACCTGGGCCCGGCGGCGCGCGCAGTATGAAGCGATGCTGGCTGAGCCGGGCCTTGCGCACCTGAAGCAGCACAGGGTGCGCCATCCGCGCGACCTGACCGCCGTGGTGGCGGCGCTCAAAAGCTAGGCCATCGAAATCTTCTGGCTGGACCGGATACGGACGTCGAGGGCCAGACTCGACGTCCATACACGGGTTTGCGGCCTAGCGGTTGCCGCCCGCCACGGCGATGATCTCACCCGTGATCCAGGCGCTTTCGGCCGCGGCCAGGAAGACCGCCACCGGCGCGATGTCCGACGGCTGACCCATGCGGCCGAGGGGCGTCTGGGCGACCATCTGGGCCTCCAGCTCCGAGCCGATGATGCCCACGGCGTGGGTGCCCTCGGTCTCGACGGCGCCCGGTGCGATGGCGTTCACCCGTATCCGTCGCGGACCAAGTTCCTTGGCCAGCACACGGGTGATGGAGTCCACGGCGGCTTTGGTGGCCGTGTAGACGGAGGCGGTCGGTATATCGACGGTGGTGGCGGCCGAACTGATGTTGATGATGCTGCCGCCGTCGGGACCAAATCGCTTGGCCGCTTCGCTGGTGGCCAGCAACAGGCCCAGAACGTTGGTGTCGAACTGGCGCCGGTACTCGGCCTCGGTCACGTCCTCGATCGGGGCGAACGCATAGACGCCGGCGTTGTTGACGAGGATGTCCACGCCGCCGAAGGCGCTCTGGGTTTCGTCGAACAGCCGCGTGACGTCGTCGCTCTTGGCCACCGAACCTTGCACGGCGATGGCCTTGCCGCCGGCGGCGGCGATCTCGGCCACGACCTTGTCGGCGCCCTCGCGGCTGGAGGCGTAGTTGACCGCCACCGCAGCGCCCTCGGCGGCCAAGGCCTTGGCGATCGCCGCTCCGATGCCCTTCGATGCGCCGGTGACGACGGCGGTCTTGCCTGAAAGCTTGCTCATGATCTCACTCCTGTCGCCTCCAGCGGCGAACAGTTCGATATTTAGATAACCATCGAAGTGATGCAATGAGCCGTGCCCTCACGATTTCTGACGGCGGCCTTCAGATTTCGGCGAGCTGAGCCAGATAGGCGTTCAGGACGTCGCGCTGCAGCACCAGGAACGCGAACTTGCCCTCCCGACAGATCTGGATCAGGCCGGCGGTCTCGAGTTCCTTCATGTGGTGCGAGAAGGTGGCGGCGCTGACCGCCACGCGCTGAGCGACCGCGCCGCAGGGCGTGGGTTCGCTGGCGGCGCCGATCTCCTTAAGGATCTGACGGCGGCGCGGCTCCGCCAGGGCCTTGGCGATCAGGTTCACCTGACGTTCGTCCAGCACGATGCGTGGCGCGTCTTCCATAGGGCTCATATGCTGCGCCAGAGCCTGGGACGCAAATGCGTTGGCGCGCGACCGTGCGGTGGTGGGTGGCGGGCGCGGGCCAGGGCGTTGCGGGTCTATGGCCGTGGAAACCCCTCTCCCGCGAAGGGAAAGGGGCCTCCAGTCACCTCAGACCGGCGAGAACACCGGCACGGGCGGGCCGCCTTCGGTGTCCTGGAACTTCACCTTCACGCGCTGACCGATCTTCAGGGCGGACAGGTCGCAGTCGACGAAGTTGGTGAGGACCGCCGGGCCCTCGTCCAGGTTCACGTAGCCGATGGCGTAGGGGCCGGTCGGCGAGCGGTGCATGACCGAGTAGGTGTAGATCACGCCTTCGCCGGGGCTCTCTTCCCATTCTGTCTCGGCCGAGAAGCAGAACGGGCAGATGGCGCGCGGATACCAGTGGGCCTTGCCGCAGCCCTTGCAGCGCTTGATCAGGAAGCGGCCTTCGGCGGCGGCGTCCCAGAAGGGCTTGGACTCGATCGTCACCGCCGGGGCGGGAATCTTGCGGGCCTCGGCCTTGGGGGCGTCTTTCATGGCTTGATCGCTCATCGGGCCTACTCCCGTTCCATGATGAGGGTGGCCGCGCCGTGGCGCACGCCCAGGGACCCGCCCGTGCCGTGGGCGATGGCCAGGTCGCAGTTCGGCACCTGGACCTTTGGATGGGCTTCGCCGCGCAGCTGGCGCACCGCCTCGATCACCTTGGTGATGCCGCCGCGGTTGGTCGGGTGGTTGTTGCACAGCCCGCCGCCGTCGGTGTTGAACGGCAGCTTGCCGACGCCCGAGATCAGGTTCCCGTCGGCCACGAACTTGCCGCCCTCGCCCTTCTTGCAGAAGCCCAGGTCCTCGAGCTGCATCAGCACGGTGATGGTGAAGCTGTCGTAGATCGAGGCGTACTTCATGTCGGCGGGCGTGACGCCGGCCTCCTCGAAGGCGCGCGGGCCGGACCAGGCCGCGCCGGAGTAGGTGAGGTCCAGGTCCAGGCCGCCGGCCGGTCCCTTCGGCGCCTCGCCGGCGCCCAGGATCTTCACCTTGGGCCGGTTCAGGCTCGCGGCGACCTCGGGGCTGGTGACGATCAGCGCCCCGCCGCCGTCGGTGACGACGCAGCAATCCAGAAGGTGCAGCGGGTCGGCGATCAGGCGGGAGTTCACCACCTCCTCGACCGTGACCACGTTCTTCAGGAAGGCGTGCTCGTTCCACTGGGCGTGGTGGCTGGCGGCCACCTTGATCCAGGCGAGCTGCTCGGAGGTCGTGCCGTACTCGTACATGTGGCGCATGGCGCACATGCCGTAGGTGTTGTGGGTCGAGCCGCCGTAGATGTTCTCGTAGCCGGCCTCGGGCGGGCCGTCGGAGAGCTGGCCGGGTCGCGCGCCGCCGCCGAAGCCGAACTTGTTCTGCCGCGGACGGCCGGCCAGGGTGATCAGCGCGACCGAGCACTTGCCCGCCGCGATCGCCTGGGCCGCATGGCTGACGTGCAGGATGTAGGAGGAGCCGCCGGTCTCGGTGGAGTCCATGTGGCGCAGCTTCAGGCCCATGTAGTCGGCCATCGACATCGCGCCGAAGCCCGGCGCGTCGCCGGCGCAGAAATAGCCGTCGATGTCGTCCTTGGTCAGGCCCGCATCCTTCAGCGCGCCCATGGCGCATTCGGCGTGAAGCTGCGGGGTCGACTTGTCGGGCGCATCGCGCGTGGGGTGCTCGTAGGCCCCCATGATGTAGGCCTTGCCCTTTATGCTCATGGTCTCTCCCGGAAATTATAGTCTTAGAAGAATGCCGCCCGGCTTATCGCAGCGCAGCAATGGCGACAACCATCCGGTGCGTGAGCCTCGTCGCCCCGGCGGGTCGCGACGCGACGGAGCGGCGCGTTAGGCCGTCGCCTTCAGCCGCGCCTCGCGCAGCGCCGTGCGGCGCACCTTGCCGGCGTCGTCGCGCAGGGGCTCGCCCACGAACTCGTAGCTGCGCGGCTGCTTGTAGGTCACGAGCCTGCCGGCGAGCCAGGCGCGCAGGTCGGCCTCGCTCACGCCCGGCTGGCCCTGGACGATGGCGTGGATGCGCGCGCCGAGGTCCTCGTCCGGCAGGCCGATGACCGCCGAGGAGATCACCAGCGGGTGCTCGTCGAGCGCCGCCTCGATCTCGGCCGGATAGACGTTGGAGCCGCCGACCAGAATCATGTCGGTGCGCCGGTCTGCCAGATAGAGATAGCCGTCGGCGTCGAACCAGCCGATGTCGCCCAGGCTCTCCCAGCCGTCCGGCAGGGTGCGCGGCGTGGCGCCGAGGTACTGGTAGGAGGGCGGCGCGCCGGCCGGGCGGCGCATGTAGATTTCGCCCACCTCCCCGGCGGGCAGGGGCCGGCCGTCCTCGCCGAAGACCTGCATCTCGCCGACCACGACCCGGCCGACCGAGCCGCGATGCAGCAGCCACTCGGCGCCGTTGATGATCGTCACCGCCTGGGCCTCGGTGCCGGCGTAGAGCTCCATCACCGTCTCGGGTCCGAACCAGCGGATGAAGGCTTCCTTCAGCCAGTCCGGGCAGGGCGCGGCCATGTGCCAGAGCGTGGTCACGCTGGAGACGTCGTAGCGCTCACGGACCTCGGCCGGCAGATGCCAGATGCGGCTCATCATGGTCGGCACCAGGTAGAGCCAAGTCGCCTTGCGGCGCTCGACCTCGGCGAGGGTCTTCTCGGCGTCGAACCTGGGCATGACGATCACGTGCGCGCCCAGCGTGATCCCGGAGGCGGCCATGCCGAAGGGCGCGTTGTGGTAGAGCGGGGCCGGGATCAGCAGGGTGGAGGTCGGCGCGACGCCGAAGCCGCCCACCTCGGGAATCTCGCGGGGCGTGTCGCCGGCGGCGCCCGACAGGATCAGCTTGGGCCGGCCGGTCGAGCCGCCCGAGGTGGGCGCCTTGAAGACCGGGGCCGTCACGTCGGGCAGGTCGCTTTCGTCCTCGGATTTCGCGAGCAGGTCGTCGACGCCGAGCAGCGGGCGGTCGACGGCGTGGGCGAACTCGCCGATCACCACCGGCGTCTCGGCCAGGTCCATGATCGCCTCCAGCTCGGCTTTGGGCAGGCGGAAGGAGATCGGCTGGGGCGTGGCGCCCACCTTCCAGATCGCCCAGCAGGCCTCGATGAAGCCCGTGGAGTTGGGCAGGCCGAGGGTGACCAGGTCGCCCTGCTTGACGCCGTAGGCGATGAGGCCGCGGGCGATGCGGTTGGTGCGCCGGTGCAGCTCGGCGTAGGTCAGGGTCGTCTCGCCGCAGGTCACGGCCGGGGCGTCGGGCTTCAGGGGCGCCAGGTCCCTCAGCCGCGCGCCCAGCGAAATCATCCCCTCGGCCATGGTGTGTCCGTCCCTCTAGTTCTGCGACCGTCGCGGTTGGCCCGCGCTCGGCCTTACTCTCCACCGGCTGACGTCACGGCGGCAAGCGCCGCGCGATTGCGGTTGTCGCTGCGGCAGGCCGCGGGCTAAGCAGCGGGCGATTTCGAACCTGTGCATTTCTGGAGGCCGCCATGTCCGTCGAAGAGATCCTGAGCCGGGACTTCGCCACCCTGCCCGAGGTGATCGGCGAGCAGGCCAAGGAGCGGCCGGACCAGAACGCCCTGGTCGATGCGAAGCGCGAGCTCACCTACGCCGGGCTCGACGCCCTGATGGACCGCATCGCCGCGGCCCTGCAGCGCGACGGCGTGGAAAGCGGCGACGTGGCGGCCGCCTGCGCCACCACCTCGGTGGAGTACGCCGCGACCTTCCTCGGGATCCTCAGGGCCGGCGCGGCCGCCGCGCCGCTCGCGCCCTCGTCCACGCCCGAGAGCCTGGCGATGATGCTGAACGATTCCGGCGCCAAGGTCTTCTTCCTGGACAAGGGCGTGGGCGACGCGCTCGCCGGCGTGGCCGACCAGATCAAGGCCAGGCGCGTGGCGCTGGACGGCTCGGACGCCGGCGTGCCCTTCGAGGAGTGGCTGGCGCCGCAGGGCGCCAGGCCAGCCCCGGTGACGGTGGCGCCCGACCAGGCGTTCAACATCATCTATTCCTCCGGCACCACCGGCGCGCCCAAGGGGATCGTCCAGCCGCACGCCATGCGCTGGGGCCAGATCCGGCGCGGCGTCTATCCGCCGGGCGCGGTGACCATGGTCTCGACGCCGCTCTACTCCAACACGACGCTCGTCTCGTTCCTGCCCACGGTGTCCAACGGCGGCACGGCGGTGCTGATGCCCAAGTTCGACGCCGAGGCGTTCCTGAAGCTGTCGGAGAAGCACCGGGCGACCCACGCCATGCTGGTGCCCGTGCAGTACCGCCGGATCATGGAGCGGCCGGACTTCGACAGCTACGACCTGTCGAGCTACGTCCTGAAGTTCTCGACGTCCGCGCCCTTCTCGCCGGAGATCAAGGCCGACGTCTTGAAGCGGTGGCCGGGCGGGCTGATCGAGTTCTACGGCATGACCGAGGGCGGCGGCACCTGCGCCCTGCGCGCCCACGAGTTCCCCGACAAGCTGCACACGGTCGGCCAGCCGCTGCCGGGCCACGACGTCCGCCTGATCGGCGAGGACGGCAAGGAGGTCCCGCAGGGCCACGTGGGCGAGGTGGTCGGCCGCTCGGGCGCGATGATGGTCGGTTACCACAACCAGCCGGGCAAGACCTCGGAAGCGGAGTGGTACAGCCCCGAGGGCCTGCGCTTCATCCGCACGGGCGATGTGGGCCGCTTCGACGAGGACGGCTTCCTCACCCTGATGGACCGCAAGAAGGACATGATCATCTCCGGCGGCTTCAACATCTATCCGTCCGACCTGGAGGCCGAACTCGCCACGCATCCGGCCGTGCTGGAATCGGCGGTGGTCGGGGTGGCCTCCGACAAGTGGGGCGAGACACCTGTGGCCTTCGTCGTGCTGCGGCCGGGCAAGACGGCGTCCGCCGAGGAGATCATGGGCTTCGTCAACGCCAAGGTGGGCAAGACCCAGCGCCTGGCCGACGTGATCCTGGTCGACGTCCTGCCGCGCAGCCATATCGGCAAGATCCTCAAGAAGGACCTGCGCGACGGCTACAAGGGAAAGGCCCTGGCATGAGCGAGAACGGCATGAGCGTCGCCGACCTGTGCGACGCGAACGAGGACACGGCGGAGGTCTGCGTCCTGCAGTTCCGCGACTACGGCGCGCGTCGGTACTTTTCGGGGCCGATCCGCACCGTGCGCTGCCATGAGGACAACAGCCTGGTGAAAGCGACCCTGTCGGAGCCGGGCTACGGCCGGGTGCTTGTGGTGGACGGCGGCGGCTCGCTGCATCGCGCGCTCCTGGGCGACGTCCTGGCGGCCGACGCGGTGAAGAACGGCTGGGCCGGCGTGGTGGTCAACGGCGCCGTGCGCGACACGGACGTGCTGGCGGGCATGGACCTGGGCGTCAAGGCGCTGGGCTCCAACCCCATGCGCAGCGTCAAGCGCGGCGAGGGCGTGGTCGACACGCCCGTGGCGTTCGGCGGCGTGGTCTTCGTGCCGGGCGACATGATCTACGCCGACGCCGACGGGGTGGTGGTGATCCCGGCCGACGCCTGAGCCCCTTGCCTTCCCCGACGGAGGGTCCCCACCTCGCTCGCAGAGACGGGAAGGAGCCGATCATGTCGGGAGAAAACAAAGCCGCCCAGTTCGCCGAGCGGCAGAAGGGCTTCCTGCCGGGCGAGCTTGGGATCGCGTGGGACGAGGTCAGCCACGGCGAGGCGCGGGGCCGCTTCGTCGTGACCCGGGGCCACATGGCGCCCAACGGCTTCATGCACGCCGCATCGGTGATCGCCCTGGTGGATTCGGCCTGCGGCTATGGGTGCAGCGCCTCGCTGCCCGAAGGCGCAAACGGCTTCACGACCATCGAGCTGAAGACCAACTACCTGGGCTCCGCGCGCGAGGGCGAGACCGTGGCCTGCGAAGCGCGCCTGGTGCACGGCGGGCGCATGACCCAGGTCTGGGACGCCGAGGCGACGAACGTCTCCACCGGGAAGGTCATCGCGGTGTTCCGCTGCACCCAGATGGTCCTTTACCCGCGCTGAAACGCCCCCATTCTCGGGGCTTGCGCGGCGAAGGTCGGATGAGTAGGTTCCGCGCCTCGCTCAGCGGGGCCTCCGCCAGGACCGCCCCGCGCCGACTCTGGAGAGGTGGCTGAGTGGTCGAAAGCACCGCACTCGAAATGCGGCGTACTCGCGAGGGTACCGTGGGTTCGAATCCCACCCTCTCCGCCATCATCTGACATAGGGCCGGGCGGCTTCCGCACAGCTTCACGCCACGGCGCCTTGCTGACGGGCCGCGCGCCGACGCACCATCGACGGCGCAAGTCGAGGGAAAGCGTTCGATGGAACTGATACTGGTGCGCCACGGCCTGCCCGAGCGGCGCGAGGACACCTCCGATCCGCCGCTGGCCCCTGCCGGCGTGGACCAGGCCCGCAGGGTCGCCGCCTGGCTCGAGCACGAGGGGATCGACGCGGTCTTCGCCTCGACCATGCTGCGGGCCGTCCAGACCGCCGAGCCGTTCGCCGCGCGCACGGGGCACGAGGTGCGCCGGCACGGGGGGATCGTCGAGTTCGACCGCGACTCGGGGACCTACGTGCCCATGGAGGAGCTCAAGCGCGACAACTATCCGGCGTGGCTGGCCATGGCCCAGGGCCAGCACGGCGTGGACATCGCCACCTTCCAGGCCACGGTCGTCGCCGCCCTGGAGGAGATCGTCGAGAGCCATCCGTCCCGCCGCGTGGCGGTGTTCTGCCACGGCGGGGTGATCAACGTCTGGACCGCCCACGTGCTGGGCATGACGCCCCGCCTGTTCTTCGAGCCCGACTACACCAGCATCCACCGCTACATGTGCGCGCGCTCGGGCCAGCGGAACGTCGTCAGCCTCAACGAACGGGCGCACCTTCGCGAGCCGGCGGCCTAGGGGTTAGCGAGACATCCAGGGCTTGGATTTCGAGGACGAGCGCGCGGCGGCGGCCTGCTCGCGCTGGAAGCGGCCGCCGCGCGGCGGCTGGGGGCGGGCGTCCTGGGCGGCCTTCTTCAGGCGCAGCGCGCGCTGGATCGGCGTCTCGGCGGGATCGTCGGGGGTGTCGGCCATGGTCGTCGTGCTCCGTACGGGCGAGCCATAGCGGAAACCGCGCGCCCGTCCCCGGGAAAACGCAACCGGGCCGGCGGCCTCAGGCGCCGCGCAGCGCCCGCCTCACGGCCGTGGCCGCCGGCTTCGGCGGACCGACACGCCAGCCGCGGGCCTTGTCGCGCTTGACGGTGTAGAGGCCCATGTGCGCCTCGAAATCGTCCCAGTACGGCTCGTCCAGCAGTTCGTAGACGTGGGCCGCCTCGATGCGATAGCGCTCGCGCATGCGCCGATAGTAGGCGATGCGCGCGGCGAGCTGGCGGGCGTTCTCCTGCGGGGTGGCGAAGCCCCCGCCGCCGGCGTTGAACTCGGTGATCCAGATGGGCTTGCCGTAGGAGGCGATCTTGGCGAGGTAGGCCTCGCTCACGCCCTCGTAGTCGTGCCAGACGCTGATGTCCCAGGACAGGCCGTCCTGGGCCATGCGCTCGAACGCGCCCAGATGTCCCCAGCCGGCCGTGCCCATGGCGCGCAGGGCCCCCGGGTCGCCCGCCGCCACGCCCGTGGACAGGCCCGAGAGCACCGCGCTCACGCCGGCCCAGCGCGCGCCGACGTACTCCAGCGGCCCCACCCCGCCTGCAGGTCCCCATTCGCAGGGATACTTCGTGCCGTCGTCGCGGATCTCGCAGGGCTGGATGATGGCGACGCTCTCCAGCTCGTTGCCGAGCTCCCAGACCGGGATGCGTCCGCGGAAGTGGCGCGACATCGCCAGGCCGTGGGCGTGGGCGCGACGCCTGATCTCGTCGATCGGCGTGGACTCGGAGATCCCGTCGACCTCCAGGATCGGCAGCACCGTGATCCCGCGCGCCTGCGCCAGGGGCAGGATGCGCTCGAAGTCGGCGACGCCGCCGCCGTTGACCCGATAGCTGGTCATCCCCAGCTCGCGTGCGAGATCGAGCTGCTGCTCCAGCGGGATGCCGGGATAGGCGGTGAAGGGGTGGCCGTTCACGCCCCAGACGAGGTCGCTCCGTGTCGCGCCGGCAACGGGCGCAGACAGCGCCGCGGCCAGGCCGCCGGCGAGCAGGGTGCGTCTGGAAACGGCGGGCACGTCGACCGGGTCCCTGAGATTGTCGCTCGGTCCTTGATAGCACGGGTCGGCCGCGCTTGCGCCGTCGGTGCGGCGGCTGCACGATCGGTCCCATAAGAGCGAACAGACATTTCGGGGAGGATGCGGTCATGGAAGCATCCGTCAGCGCCTTCAACGTCGAGACCCACGCTGCGCGGCTGGCCGCCGACGGCCTGACGGTGATCGACGACTTCATGGACGCCGCGACCCTGGCCGAGGTGCGCCGCGCGCTGGCCCCCTATCTCGGCGCCCATCATGGCCGCAACGCCTTCGAGGGCTTCGCGACCGAGCGGGTCTACACGCTGGTGGCGCGCGGTCCGGTGTTTGAGCGGCTGACGGAGGAGCCGCGCGTGCTGGCGATCCTGGACCGGGTGCTGCTGCCGGGCTTCCTGCTGACGGCCAGCCAGGCGATCTGCATCCGTCCCGGCGAGGCGGCCCAGGACCTCCACTACGACGACGGCTTCTATCGCCAGCCCAGGCCCCGGCCGGCGATCAGCTACACTCTGATCGCCGCGATCGATCCCTTCACCGACCGGAACGGCGCCACCGACGTGATCCCCGGCAGCCACCTCTGGAGCGATGCGCAGATCGCCGCGTCGCGGGACGATCCGGCGGGCCTGGAGGCGATGCTCCGTCCCATGGTGATGCCTGCGGGCGCCTGCGCGATCTTCGCCGGAACCCTGCTGCACCGGGGCGGGGCGAACCGCTCGAAAGCGCCGCGCCTGGCCTTCACCAACCAGTACTGCGAGCCCTGGGCCCGGACCCAGGAGAACTTCTATCTGGGCGTTCCGCCCGAAATGGCGCGCGCGATGTCCCCGCGGCTCAAGCAGCTTCTTGGCTACGACATCTGGCCGCCGTTCATGGGGCAGGTGACGGCCTCCCACCCGCTCAAGGCGCTTGAGCCGGGCTTCGTCCCCCCGGTGGTCGCCCAGCGCCTCGGGGACTGATGCGGATCAACGCCGCCGCTTGTCGACCGTGCAACCGTCGCCCGCGACTCGACGTACGGAACCCCCTGCCGTCCCTCATTTGATTTGGAGCGCCCCGCATGAGCCGTCTTCACGCAGAACTCCACCTGATCCAGCGGGTCGGCTGGCTCCGGGCCGCCGTGCTCGGAGCGAATGACGGCATCGTGTCCACGGCGAGCCTTCTGGTCGGCGTGGCTGCGGCTTCGCAGGGGCGCAGCGCGGTCCTTGTCGCCGGAGTCGCCGGGCTGGTCGCGGGCGCGATGTCGATGGCCGCCGGGGAGTACGTCTCGGTCAGCTCCCAGTCCGATACCGAGAGGGCCGACCTGGCCCGCGAGCGCCGCGAACTTGTCGAGCAGCCGGAGTTCGAGCGCAACGAGCTGGCGGGCTTCTATGTCGAGCGGGGGGTCGAGCCCGCGCTCGCCCAGCAGGTTGCGATTCAGCTCATGGCCAAGGACGCTCTGGGCGCTCACGCCCGCGACGAGCTCGGCATTTCCGCGGCGACGACGGCCCGGCCGGTTCAGGCGGCCCTGGTGTCGGCGCTGACCTTCTCGGCCGGCGCGGCCCTGCCGTTGGCGGCCGCGGCGCTCGCGCCGAGGGCCGTGCTCATTCCGCTGGTCTCGGCGGCGTCCATCCTGTGCCTGGCGCTGCTGGGCGCGGTAGGCGCGCGGGCCGGCGGCGCCAAGGTCTCGAAGGCGGTCCTTCGCGTCGTGTTCTGGGGCGCCGCGGCGATGGCGCTCACGGCGGGCATTGGCGCGATGTTCGGCGTGACCGCCTGACCCCGGCGTGCAGAGGGACGAGTGAGGAAAGCGGGGGAGCCGACATGACCGACAACGAGAAGATCGTTTCCGACTTCATCGCCGCCTGGTCGCGGCTGGACGTCGAGGAACTCGTGGGCTTCTTCGCGCCCGACGGCGTCTACCACAACATGCCGACCCAGCCGGTCGCCGGCCACGCGGCGCTGCGCGCCTTCATCGGCGCCTTCGTCAAGGACTGGACCTCCACCGAGTGGGACGTGCTGAACCTCGTCTCCCGAGGCGACGTCGTGATCGCCGAGCGGCTCGATCGCACGGTGGTCGGCGGCAAGCCCGTCAACCTTCCCTGTTGCGGCGTCTTCGAGATGCAGGACGGCAAGATCAAGGTCTGGCGCGACTATTTCGACATGGGGACCTATGTCTCGGCGCTCCGCGCCTGAAGGCCCGCCCGGCCGCCGCGCCGGCCGCCGACGCCAGATCGGCCGCTTGTGCAGGAATCTCGTTTAAACTCAAGATGGCGCCTTGCGCCCGGCCGGAACCTTAGTGTTCTCTTAACCGGCTGCGGTTGGGGAAACGAGGATGATCTCGAGGGGCGTCGGAGTGTCGGCGGCTGGCGTCTTGCGAGGGTCCGGCTAGATGGCCCGCTATCTCGGCGTCGGCGCCACCCTGAAAAGCCCCCGGACAACGCGCACATACACCGTCGCGGCCGCCGAGACCTGGGAAGGGCTGGCGCGCGGCCTGCGTCCACCGCCTCACATCATCGGCGTTGGCGGCTTCGGCGTCACCTACCGCGTGGTCGACGACCGCGGCCAGGCCTTCGCGATGAAGGAGTACTTCCCGCGCGAGCATGCCCAGCGCGGGACCGACGGGGTCATCACGCCCAAGCGCTCGGAGGGCGACTTCAGCCGCCGCATCTACGAGGAGGGTCTGCGCCGGTTCGTCGCCGAAGGCCACCTCCTGACCTCGTTCGCCCACCCCAATGTCTGCCGCGTGGTCGACGCCTTCGACCAGGCCGGCACGAGCTACCAGGTGATGCCGCTGGTGGAGGGGCGCGAGGCCCTGGGCGAAAGCGACACCGGGTCCAGGCGGATCGAGCGGCGGGTCACGCTTGAGGACTATCTCAAGGAACTGGAGCGGCCCGAAGGCGGCGCCCCGATCGACCTGGCTCTCATCGAACCGGTCCTGCGTCAGCTGCTCGACGCGGTGGAGTACATCCACACCGAGGGAACCCGGAAGGCCCAGGAGATCACCGGGACCGCGACGCGCGCGCTGCTGCATCGCGACATCAAGCCGTCGAACGTGCTGATCGAGGCGCCGGCCGCGCTGATCGAGGCGAGCGCCGCGGAGATCATGCGCCATCCCGACACGAGGGCGCTGCTGATCGACTTCGGCTCGGCGCGGATGTTCCGCGACGCCCAGACCGACGACGTTTCGCGCTCGATCGGGGTCGTCACCGAGGGCTACGCGCCGCCGGAGCTGAAGGACAACGACCTCGACCAGCAGGGGCCGCACTCTGACATCTACAGCCTGGCCGCGGTGGTCTGGCGGGCCTTCGTCGGCAAGAAGCCGACCACGGCGCAGCTCGCCAACGGAGCCAAGCTCGCCGACCTGGCCCTGCCGGTCCGCGGCGCCGACGGCGCCGAGCGGCCCCGCGCGCCGCGCCCGTTCCTGGTGGCCGTCGACCGTGCCCTGAACGCGGCCGTGGGGCAGCGTCCGCAGTCGATCGCCGAATGGCGCCAGGAACTGTTCGGCGCGGCAAAAGGCGCCGGGCCGCTCGTGAAGCCGCACCCGTTCGTCCTGCCGAAGGTCAAACCGCAGGTCTGGGCGGGCGCTGCGGCGGTCGGCGTGGCTGCGCTCGTCTGGTTCGGCTCGGGCGGGGCGGAGCGCAATGTCCGCGCCCAGGCGAAGCTGGCCTATCAGGACGCGGCCAGGGTCTCCTCGGCGGCCGCGACTCTGGCCGATCGCGCCGGCCAGGACGCCGTCGCCGCCGATGGCCAAGTCGGTCCGAGCCTGGCCAAGGCCGACGAGGGCAGCAACAAGTACGTGCGCTTCCTCACCTTCCAGGCCTTCTCGCAGGTCCGGCACGGAGCCAGCGACGGCGATGTGGACATGGGCGACCGCCGGGTCGACCTGCGGCTCAGCAACGGAAGCCGGGTCACCTGGTGGTGTTACCGCAAGAGCCCGTCGATCCAGCCGGACAAGCCCTACCACACCTACTCCTATCCCGACTTTCAGGTGGATGGGGAGGCCGGCTGGGCCTGCGGCATCGGCCACACCCACCAGATCTCCCGAACCTTCACCGAGAGCCGCAACCCCTGGCGGACCGTGGGCGACGGCTATTTCTACAACGGCGAGGTCAACGACGGCTCGGACCGTCCTGCCGGCATGGGCCAGCTGGTGGTCCGCGACACCAGCGGCGACGTCGCCGTGGCCGGCAGCTTCAAGCCGCAGGACGGGGGCTACGAGGTCTCCGGCACGATCAGCGTCGGCGGGAGCATCCTACGCAAGGGGTTGATGCGGCTGAACTGGCCGCCGACCGACGTCGGCGACTGGAGCGGCGAGGACTACTCCGGCGGGCGCATGACCTTCCGCGGGCGCGAGGCCCGGGACCGCCGCGCCGGGCGCTTCATCCTGGGCGAACGCGGCGAACTGCTGGGCGGACGCACGGCCGACGGCAAGACCCTGGCCGGACGGCTCACCCTGCCGGACGGCACGATCTGGTACGGGGTGATGTCGAACGCCGACCTGTTCGACGAGACAGGCGCCCCGGGGCTGCGGACCTGGGGTCGGCTGGAGAGCCCCGTCGGCGTCTACATGGGCCAGCTGGTCGACGGCAAGCCGGACGGGTGCGGGGTCTGGAACCGGGACGGCCGCAAGGAGTATGGCTACTTCACCGCGGGGGTTTGGCAGGGCTCCGGGTCCGGCGGCGACCACGACTGCGGGGAGGCGCGATACTCCACCCAGCTTTCGCCGTCCGAGTTCACCGGTTTCCCGTCGGCCCTCGAAGGTCCGCAGAGCGAATGACCGGCCCGCGCGCCCTTCGCTGGCTGGCGGCGCCCGTTCTGCTGGTGGCGCTGGCCGGCGCGGCCGCGCCGGATCCGGAAGCCGCGGGCCCTTCCGCGCCCGCCGTCTCTGCGGAGGCGCCGAAGGAGGCCGAGCCCCCGCCTTCGGTCACGGCGCCGGCGCCAAAGAAGGCCCCCCGCGCCAAGCCGCCGGTCAAGGACCCTTGCGACCGGCTCGACTTCGACGCCGTTCCGGAATGCGCCAACCGTCCTCTGATCGGCGACGCCGCGCCGCCCGTCAGGGCGGCCCCCAAGCCCGCCAAGCCGCCCCCGCCAAAGGACGCTTCACGCGCGCCGGGCGAGCGCGCCGCGCCGATCTGCAGTCCCGACGCGCCCTGTCCCAAGGCGGCGGCGCGCGGCGGGGTCGATTGGAGCGTCCTGGACGGCGCGCTGAGCGGGCGGCCGCTGCTGGTCGGCGCGGGCGGCGGCGTCCTGCTGCTGCTGCTGGGAGGGGCGGCCGCCTGGGGCCTGGCGAGCCTGCGGCGCCAGCCGAAGCCGGCCGCCGGGCGGCCGGCTTCGGCT
>Ga0209066_10000680_pt1 | contig 48664 bp, 49 predicted proteins | sample All_14_2_FD_187198 | JGI IMG/M metagenome (GOLD analysis project Ga0209066, IMG submission 187198) | Freshwater microbial communities in response to fracking from Pennsylvania, USA - Allegheny Zone_MetaG_DW_15 (SPAdes) (version 2) ... | reverse complement strand
CTTTAGTGGCCGCGCAGGTAGATCGCGATATTGGTCGGGCGCTCGCCGCCTGGCAGACGCACTGCCTGAATGACGCGCATCGCCCCGCCATCATCGTCAAGCTGGCGCGAGGCGATCATGCGTTCGCGACCTTTCCAGTAGGCCGCCGAGTTGAGTTCGCGCCGCGAGACGGGCGTGACCGATAAGGCATCGGCCAGATCGCCACCGGCAAAGGGTTCCGGTTTGCCATCGGGTGTGCCGGTGAAACTTGCCGCATGGGCTTCGCCTGCCGCGTCGATCCATTCCATGTGAAAGGCGAGGCGGCCACCGGCTTCCTCGATGCGATAGCTGCCGGAGCGCGGCGGCTCGCCCTGCTCATATTGGCCGCTTGCCGGATCGAGCAGCCACGTACCGATAAAGCCCTTCCACAGGGGTTCACTTTTTTCGCTCATGGCCCGTGCGCGTCAGCCTGCCTTGTTCTGGCGGTTGTCGACGAGATCGCTGACAACGCCGGGATCGGCCAGTGTTGAGGTGTCGCCAAGATTTGCAAAATCATCCTCGGCAATCTTGCGCAAGATGCGGCGCATGATTTTGCCGGAGCGGGTTTTCGGCAGGCCCGGCGCCCATTGAATGAGATCGGGCGCGGCAATCGCGCCGATTTCCTTGCGCACCCAGAGGATGAGCTCCTTGCGCAGTTCCTCGCTTGGCTGCGTGTCGGCATTGAGCGTCACATAGGCATAGATGCCCTGACCCTTGATGTCGTGGGGATAGCCGACGACAGCGGCTTCGGCAACCTTGGGATGGGCGACAAGCGCACTTTCGACTTCGGCGGTGCCCATGCGATGGCCCGAGACATTGAGCACATCGTCGACGCGGCCCGTGATCCAGTAATAGCCGTCTGCATCGCGGCGGCACCCGTCGCCGGTGAAATACATGCCGGGATACTGGATGAAATAGGTATCGATGAAACGCTGGTGATCGCCATAGACGCTGCGCATCTGGCCGGGCCATGAATCCGCGATGCAGAGATTGCCCTCGGTCGCGCCTTTGAGTTCGACGCCCTGCGCATCCACGATGACGGGCTGAATGCCGAAAAAAGGTTTTGTCGCCGAACCGGGCTTGAGATCTGTCGCGCCGGGCAAGGGTGTGATCAGGATGCCGCCGGTTTCCGTCTGCCACCAGGTGTCGACGATCGGGCAGCGCTCATCACCGACCACGCGGTGATACCAGAGCCAGGCTTCCGGATTGATCGGCTCGCCAACCGAGCCGAGAAGCCGCAGCGAGGCGCGGCTTGTCTTTTTCACCGGGCCTTCGCCGTCGCGCATCAGCGCGCGGATGGCGGTCGGGGCGGTATAGAAGATGTTGACCTGATGCTTGTCGATCACCTGCCAGAAGCGCGACGAATCCGGATAGTTCGGCACGCCTTCAAACATCAGCGTCGTGGCGCCATTGGCGAGTGGACCATAGAGAATATAGCTGTGGCCCGTGACCCAGCCGACATCGGCCGTGCACCAGTAAATGTCGCCTTCGTGATAATCGAAGACATAGTGATGCGTCATCGCGGCATAAACGAGATAGCCGCCCGACGTGTGCAGCACGCCCTTGGGTTTGCCGGTGGAGCCGGAGGTGTAGAGAATGAAGAGCGGGTCTTCGGCGCCCATTTCTTCCGGCGCGCAGGTCGCGGGCACCCTGGCGGCCTCTTCATGCAGCCAGACATCGCGTCCGGGTTTCATGTCAATCGCGCCACCGGTGCGCTTGACGACGATGACGGTCTTGACGTCCGGGCATTTCTTCAGGGCTTCGTCCGTATTGACCTTGAGGGGCACCTTGCGGCCGCCGCGCAGGCCCTCATCGGCGGTCACGATGCAGGTCGATTCACAGTCCAGAATGCGGCCAGAAAGGCTATCGGGCGAAAAGCCACCGAAGACGACCGAATGGATTGCGCCAATGCGGGCGCAAGCGAGCATGGCGTAAGCGGCTTCCGGAATCATCGGCATATAGATCGTCACGCGGTCGCCGCGTCTGACGCCACGTGCTTTCAGCACATTGGCAAAGCGGCAAACCTCGTCATGCAATTGGCGATAAGTGATTTTCTTGGAGTCGGCGGGATCGTCGCCCTCCCAGATGATCGCGACCTGATCGCCGCGCGTGGCGAGATGGCGGTCGATGCAATTGGCGCTCACATTGAGCGTGCCGTCTTCATACCATTTGATCGAGACATGCTTGGGGTCATAGGTCGTGTGCTTGACCTTGGTATAAGGCTTCATCCAGTCGATACGCTTGCCCTGCTGACGCCAGAAACCGTCCGCATCATCAATGCTCGCCCGATACATGGCCGCATAATCAGCCTCATCGACATAGGCGCGCTTGGCCCATTCGGGCGAAACGGGGATGAGTTCATGGGATGGCGTTGAGTGAGCAGACATGAGGCGTCTCCTTCCCGGAGCGAGAAACAAAAGGGTTTTTCTTGTTGCGCCCATTATGCGGGCAGCCATGCAGCCCTACAAGAGCAAGGCTTTAGCCGAGGGCCTTGATTTCCTCGTCGCTCAAACCGGCCTCGCGCAACACTTCGGCGGTCTGTTCACCCAGGCGTGGCGGGTGACGACGAATATTGGAGGGGCTTTGCGAGAACCGCACGGGCGGCTTCAGGGCGAAATAGCCGCCGACCTCCGGATGCTCATAACGCACAAAAAAATCGACCGCCTTGAGATGCGGGTCGTCCTGCAAGTCATCCAGCCGGTTCATTTTCACAACCGGCATGTTGAGCGGCTTGAGGAGATCGAGCCATTCCTGCGTGGTCTTTGTCTCGGTCACCTCCTCGATCAGGGCGTAAAGTTCGCGGATGTTCTGGGTACGCGCCTTGTAGGTCGAAAAGCGCGGATCGTCCGACATGGTGCCGGGTTTGCCCGCGACCCGAAAGAAGTCGTTCCATTGCTGGTCATTATAGGGCAACAACCCGATATGGCCGTCCCTGGTGCGATAGGGGCGGCGATCCGGATTGGTGATGCGGCCATAGGTCCAGGGACCGGTTGGCGGATCATAGACGTGGTCGTAGAAATGTTCGGCGAGCACGAATGACGTGACGGCCTCAAACATCGGTACTTCGACAAACTGGCCTTGCCCGGTGCGGCTCTTATGAAAGAGGGCGGCGGTGACAGCCGAGACGAAGAAGAGGCCCGAAACCTTGTCGGCGACAATCGTTGGCATATAGCGCGGCTTCGGGTCGCCATCCATGCGCGAGAGCAGGTCGGCGGCGCCAGAACCGGCCTGAATCAGATCGTCATAAGCAGGCAGGCCGGCATAGGGGCCATCCGAGCCGTAGCCGGCCGCATGGACAAAAATTATATCGGGTTTGATTTTCCTGATGTCCTCATAGGCGAGACCAAGACGTTTCATGGCGTCGTAACGTACATTCGAGGTCAGAACGTCAGCCGTCGCGATGAGTCGCATCAGCGCGGCCCGCGCCTTCTCGTCGCGCAGGTCGAGCAGCACCGAGCGCTTGTTGCGATTGATGGTCATGAAAATGGGGCCGAGATCTTCCGGGGCGCCTTCGGGCGTATGGCCCGGCCAGCGCATGATGTCGCCACCCTGTCCGCCGCCACCCGTGGGCGAGGGGGCTTCGACCTTCATGACCTCGGCCCCCATGTCGGCCAGAATCTGCGTCGCGTAAGCGCCGAACACGACGCTGGTCAGATCAACAATGCGAACGCCTGCGAGCGGACCTGTGGCGTTTGTTTCGAGTTGCCCTGTCTCACTCACGTCCCGCCTCCCTCGATTTTTGTCGATATTTCCTCTTTTTGTCGCAGTTTTTGGCTCAAGTGCAAGTTTGCCAAGCTGGCGACATTGGGGGGTGGAGCTTTTACGCAGGGAAAGCCATGATAGAGTGGGAGAAAAATCATGTTATTGCACTTATCGAGCTGGCCGGATGTTGAAGCCTATCTGCAGCGCTCGCGCGGGATCGTCATTCCCATCGGCTCGACCGAACAGCATGGCCCAAGCGGACTGATTGGCACGGATGCCATCTGTCCGGAGGTGATTGCCACACGCGCTGGCGAGATCGGCAATTTTCTTGTCGGTCCGACTTTCAATGTGGGTATCGCCCAGCATCACCTCGCCTTTCCCGGCTCCATGACGTTGCGTCCCTCCACCATGATCGCGGCCATTCATGATTGGGTGTCGTCGCTGGCACGGCATGGATTTGAACGGATCTATTTTTTCAATGGCCATGGCGGCAACATCACCACCATTCAGGCGGCGTTTCAGGAAATCTATGCTGACAGTTCCATGTCGGGTGCGAGTGGCAATCGAGGCCCCGTCACCTGCAAGATGACGAATTGGTGGGATTTCAAGCCGGTCGCCGATTTCTGCCGCGAGCGCTATGGTATCGCACATGGCGCTCATGCGACGCCCTCTGAAGTCGCCGTCACCTGGGCGGCCTTTCCGCAGGCGATGCGCCATGTCGAGATGAGCCCGCGCATCGCCCCGACCATGATGCAGGCAGGGCGCTATAGTGATGCGGCGGATTACCGGCGGCGCTATCCCGATGGACGCATCGGATCGGATCCCTCTCTCGCCGATCCTGCCGATGGCGAGAAATTGATCGCCCTCTCGGCTGACGGTCTGGTGAAGGACTATCAGGCGTTTCTGGCCAGTGCCTGATGGCTCAGGCGATGCGCACAATGCCATCGACAATTTCAGTGTCGATGGCAATGAGGCTTTTGCCCGCGCAAGGCCCTGATGTGCAATAGCCATCTTCGATGCGGAAGAGGGCTGCATGTGTCGAACAGATGATACGTGTTTCATCAAATGTCAGGAACCTGTCAGGCCAGGTGTCGAGCGGTGTGAAGGCATGCGGGCATTCATTGACATAGGCATGGACCTGGTCGCCTTGTCGAACGACAAACATGTCAAAACGGGCCTTGCCTTCGCCAAACAGAAACCCTTTCGCGCCGGGATCATCCAGGGCGTCGATGGCGCATAGCGCCGTACCCGTCGGCGGCATGCCGGGCCTGTCGCGACAGGAGCCGTTCACGGAAGTTTCTTCAGCCCGCCCAGCGCGCAGACGCGCTTCCATTCCCCAGCCGTGACGGGCTGGACGGAGAGCCGCGAATTTTTGGCCAGCACCATGTTTTCGAGCAGCGGATCGGATTTGACATCAGCCAGTGTGACGGGATCGGGCAGGGCGCACACGGCTTCAATATCGACGAGGCCGAACTTGCCCTTGTCATCGGTCGGATCGGGTCGATGTTCGCCAATGACCCGGACAATGCCGACGACACGCTTCTCATCAACCGAGTGATAGAAAAAGCCGAGATCGCCCTTTCGCATGGCCTTCATGTTGTTATTGGCCTGGTGGTTTCGAACGCCATTCCAGGCTTCGCCCTTGGCGCCCTTTTGCACCTGATCGTCCCATGACCATGTGCCGGGTTCCGATTTGAAAAGCCAGTAATTCATCTGTGTCCTGATTGGTTGAGGCTTATGGCTTGGGGCCCAAAAGCCATTTCCACGCCCTGATTTCGACCGTGTCAAAAAGACCGGCAAGTTGGTAGGGGTCGTTCCGGGCGAGGTCTTCGGCAATGGCGCGGCTATCGACTTCGATCACCAGCAGGCTGCCATTCATCACTGTGCCGTCATCGCTGGTGAAGGGGCCGCTTATGCGGATACATCCGGCATCCGACCAGTATTTCAGATGCTTATCGCGATTGGCGAGGCGCAGGTCGAGCGAGTTCGGCTTGTCAGTACCCAGAATGCAAAACAGCATGGACAGTTTCCTCGAAGACGTTTCGTGATGATCCGATCGCAGGCGGCGTGCTGTGAGCTGGCGTCATGTGTTGCCATGAGCCTATATCAAGATCATCGCGCCCAATATGCGCAAAAAGGCACATCCAGCGGTTATGCGTCAATTTCCGCCTTGAAGGGACGTGCGAGCAGCGCCTTGATTTCAAAATCAACATTTGCCTTGCCGGTCACGATCGCGGCGACGGCTTCGCTGATCGGCATTTCAATTTTGTGACGCGCAGCCAATGCGCAGACGGCAGTTGCTGAATGCACCCCTTCGCTCACGGAATTGCGCGTCTTCATGATGTCATCAAGCGACTGGCCCTGCCCCAGCGCCATGCCGAGCGACATGTTGCGCGACTTGGGCGAATTGCAGGTGAGGATCAAATCGCCAAGGCCTGAGAGCCCGATCAGCGTTTCGCTGCGTGCGCCCATGGCAAGGCCAAGGCGGCGCATCTCGGCAAAGCCGCGTGTGGCAAGGGCGGCTCGCGCACTGTCGCCAAAGCCCTTGCCCTCGACAATGCCACAGGCAATGGCGAGCACATTTTTCACCGCGCCGCCCAGTTCGGCGCCAATGAGATCGGAGGAATAATAGGGACGAAATGTCGGCAGGCCGATGGCAGTGGCAATGGCTTCGGCCATCGTCTCATCAGCGCAGGCCAGCGTCACGGCTGTCGGATAGCCGCGCGCGACTTCGCCGGCAAAGCTCGGACCGGAAAGGACGGCGGGCAGGGCGTTCGGCATGGTTTCGGCAAGCACTTGCGTCAGCAATTTGTTGCTGCCCTGTTCGACGCCCTTGGAGCAGAGAATGACCGGGGTGCCCGGCGCAATGAGCGGCGCCAGTTCAAGGCACAGGGCGCGCATATGCTGGGCTGGCGTGACCATGAGCAGCGCATCCATGGCGGCGAGGGCTTTGAGGTCGCCGGTTGCGGCAATGGCCTTGTCGAGCGGGATGCCGGGCAGGAAGAGCTTGTTCTCGCGGCTCCCGTTGACGGTGGCGACAACATCGCTCTCGCGTGCCCACAGCAAAACCTCGCGGCCCGCACGGGCAGCCACTTCCGCCAGTGCCGTGCCCCAGGCGCCAGCGCCGATAACACCGATTTTTCCGATTTGCCGCATTGCTGACAAAACCCCCATCCCCCAAGTGACTGGTCCAAGAACCAAGGCGGATACTAACGATTGAACGATCCGTTGAATATTTACAGCCGCGCTCTAGAATGGCCCTTATGACCGTTCAGGAAGAAACACGCCAGAAAATCATCGAGGCGGCCAAAAAGCGTTTCACGCATTATGGCTATGCCAAAACAACGATGGCCGATCTTGCTCTCGATTGCGACATGTCGCCGGGAAATCTCTACCGTTTTTTTGCGGGCAAGCTCGATATTGCCGAGGAAATCTGCCGCAGCGCCTCGATGCAAACGGCCGAGGATCTGACGCGTATCCTGACCGAGCCGGGACGATCGGCAGGGGAGCGGCTGCGTGATTTCCTGTTTCAGGATCTGCGCGAAACTTTCCATAAACTCGAAGATGATCCGCGCATTGTTGAAATGGCGCAGATCGTCACGACAGAGCGACCGCAATTCCATAATGAGGGGCTGCGCCGTGAACGCGAGGTGCTGCGCTGGATCCTTGAGCAAGGCAATGAGAGCGGCGAATTTCAGGTTGCCGATCCGGTCTTCATGGCCGAGATGATTCAGGCGGCGACGATGAAATTTTCCTATCCCCAGCTTTTCACGCGGCTCAGCCTGACCCAGCTCGAACGCGAGTTGGAGGGCGTCTATCAATTACTGCTCTCCGGGCTTAAGGCCGGGGTGGCCCTGCGCGACCCGCGTGGCGCGCTTTTAGAGGCCTGAACCGGGCCGCTTTGCCATATTTGGTGCAACGCGATATGGCGATCCACCAGGGTCGCCTTTTCGTATCCCATTGATTCCAATGTAGAAATGTGTGTTTTATGGCACAGTTTCAAACGGCAACCAAAAAACTTTTGTGAACACTAAATATTTTTCATTTTGTTTATTGTTTTTTCTTCAAGGCTTCCCAAATCATGCTGGCAGGCAAGGACGGGTGGCAGTTCGTCCTGGTGATGCAGAGATTTACTGGCTTGAAGGAGATGAGCCATGACGGACACAAACCTGAAGTTTTTTTATGCCATCAGCGTTGCATTGACGGGATATGCCGCGCTGGTTCTGGTGCAGATCGCCCACAGTTTGCCAGCCTGAGCCTTGATGGCTCATCGGATATCATCATTTCGTCTGGTCTGTCCCTCCACGATCTTGCCAGATGAAATGAGGCCCTCCCCCGGGGCCAATCTGACCCCGACGCTTCCCGGCGTCGGGGTCTTTTTTATCTCAAGCCTTGCCGACAGCGCCTCTGGCGGGGGCTGCGTCGGGGTCGAGCGGCCAGCGGGCGCGCGGCGGGATATCGAGCGTATCGGTGAGGCCCAGCGCCAGACGTTCGGCGCCAGCCCAGGCGATCATCGCCCCATTATCCGTGCAGAGATTTTGCGGTGGGACGACGAGCTCATAACCACAGGCATGGGCCGAGACGGTCAGGCGCTCGCGCAGCATCATGTTGGCTGCGACACCGCCAGCGATGACAAGGCGGCGCATGCCGGCAGGGATGATGTCGTCTGCCAGCGCCATGGCGTTTTCGGCGCGATCAGCCAGCACGTCGGCGACGGCCGCCTGAAAAGAGGCCGCCAGATCGGCCTTATCCTGCTCGGTTGGCGTCTCTATTGTTTCGGCGGCCTGCCGCAGGGCGGTTTTCAGGCCGGAAAATGAAAAGTCACAACCCGGCTTGTTGATCAGGGGTCGGGGCAGGGCAAAGCGCGTGGCCTGACCTTGCAACGCATAGCGCTCGACGGCCGGGCCGCCGGGGAAACCCAGACCCAGAAGTTTGGCCGTCTTGTCAAAGGCTTCGCCCACCGCATCGTCAATCGTGGTGCCGAGGCGACGATATTTGCCAACGCCCTCGACAATCAGCAATTGGCTGTGGCCGCCCGAGACAAGCAGCAGCAGGTAGGGAAAGGGCAGGCGATGGGTCAGCCGTACCGTGAGGGCGTGCCCTTCCAGGTGATTGACACCGATGAGCGGCAGGCCGCGCGCCGCCGCAATGCCTTTGGCCGTCATCAGACCGACAATGACGCCGCCAATCAGGCCAGGCCCCGCTGTGACGGCAATACCATCAAGCTCGCTCCAGTGGATATCGGCCTCTTTCAGGGCGTGTTCTATCAGCCCGTCGAGGTGCTCGACATGGGCGCGAGCGGCGATTTCGGGCACAACACCACCAAATCGGCGATGCGCCTCGATCTGGGAAAAAACGGCATTGGACAGGATTTCGCCGCGTGCCTCGCCCTCGCTCGATGCGGGATGCGCGCGCACAATGGCGGCGGCGGTTTCGTCGCAGCTTGTTTCAATGCCCAATATGATAAGGGTCTTGCTCATTTTTTCCTGTTTTGCGGCTGCTGTCGCCTTTGGGGGCAATCGGGCTATAAGACCTCAACGCTTCCCCATCGTCATGCGCCCGATCAGGGCATACAACTTCAGAGACCCCAGATGCAACGTCGCTACCGCATTGGCACCCGCGGCTCCAGGCTCGCGCTCATTCAGGCCCATGACGTGGCGGCACGTGTGGCCGCCGTCCTTGGTCAACCGGTTGATGAGGTTTGCGAGATCGAAGTCATCAAGACGACCGGCGATATGGTGCAGGATCGCAATCTCTCGGAACTGGGCGGCAAGGGGCTTTTTACCAAGGAAATCGAGGAGGCCTTGAGCGAAGGCCGGATCGATTTTGCTGTTCATTCGATGAAGGACATGCCGACGCAATTTCCAGACGGGTTGGTGATTGACTGCCTGCTGGAGCGGGTTGACCCGCGCGACGCCTTCTTGTCGTCCAGGGTGTCAAGTTTTGCCGCCCTGCCGCAAGGGGCTGTGATTGGCACATCGTCGTTGCGCCGGGCCGCCCAGGTCAAAGCCCGCCGACCCGATCTGCAGGTCGTGTCGTTTCGCGGCAATGTTGATACGCGCATCAAGAAGCTTGCCGATGGCGTTGCCGATGCGACGCTGCTGGCAATGGCAGGGCTGACGCGGATGGGTTTGGCGCATCTGGCAACGGCCCCCTTGTCGGTTGACGAAATGCTTCCGGCTGTGGCGCAGGGCGCTGTCGGTGTGGAGCGGCGGCGCGATGATGATGCGGCGGGCGCCTTGCTCGCCAAACTGCATCACGCGGAAACGGGTTTGCGGGTGGCAGCCGAACGCGCGCTGCTGGCGGTGCTTGACGGCTCTTGCCGCACACCGATTGCGGCGCTTGCGGTGATTGAGGGCGAGCGCCTGTCATTGCGCGGCATGATCCTGACGCCGGATGGCGCGGCGGTGATTGAAACGTCTCGCGAGGGCCTGGCGCGGGATGCCGTGGCGATTGGTGAAGATGCGGGCCGCGAAATCAAGGGCCGGGCGGGGCCCCAATTTTTCACGGGAGTCTGATCGGGCGATGAAATTGCTGGTGACGCGTCCGCGTGAAGATGCCGCAGATCTTGCCACGGCGCTGGCGCGACTTGGTCATGAAACGCTGGTCGCCCCGCTGCTCGAAATTGTTTTTAAGGATCATGTCGAGATCGCGGACCGCGACTATCAGGCAATTTTGATCACCAGCGCCAATGGCGCGCGCGCCTTGTCGCGTCGAGCGGAGGCTGTTCTCTTGAAGGATAGCCGTGTTTTCACCGTCGGCCCGGCCAGTGCCCTGGCCATGCAGGCTGCGGGATTTAGCCGGGTTGAAAGCGCTGATGGCGATGTCGATGCGCTGGCGGCGACTGTGACAATTGAATTGTCGCCATTTGACGGGCCCCTGCTGCATGTCGCTGGCAGCGTTGTTGCGGGTGATCTCGCTTCGGTTCTTGCCTTGCAGGGGTTTGATGTGAGCCGCGTCGCGCTTTACGAGGCCGTGACGCCTGATCGGTTACCCGAACCGATAGCGGCGGCCCTGACAGAGGGCACATTGGAGGGGGCGCTGTTCTTTTCGCCGCGCACGGCCAGCCAATTTGTCAGGCTCGTCGCGGCGGCGGGACTTGCCAAGAGCTTGTCGCGCCTGACGGCCTTTGCCCTGTCCGGAAATGTGGCGCAGGCACTCGCCCCTGCCGGATTTCAGCAGGTCCATATCGCGCCGGAACCCACGCAAGACTCCCTGCTGCGCCTGATTGCCACTCTGACAACGCCGCCAGATGACGCGAAGATCACCTGACGCGAGCCGCGTCATGGCTCTATAGTGATCGCGGCGACTCGAGAAGCAAAAAGGTCAAAGACCCACATGACAGCGACACCTGCCGATCCTGAAGGTCAGCCCAAGGCTGACGAAACGCCCCGTGAAGCCGAGGTTCTCCAGCCTGATGCGGGCGAGCGGATGCGCCGCGAACGCGCCCGCAAGGAGCCGCCGGTGATTGAAGGCAAGGCGGAGGCTGTTTCCAAGACCGGCGCCATCGGTAGCGGCATGGTCACGGGTCTGGCTGGTGGCGTTGTTGGCGCGGCGGTCATGATGCTGGTGGCCTATGGCCTTGGCTATGGTCATCGTCTGGACACAAGCGGTCGCGACGAGCGCATGGCGCAGCTTGAAACGTCAATCAAGGCCCTGCAATCAAGCAGCCAAAACGGGCAGGATGCCCTTCAGATATCCCTGCAGGATCTGGCAAAAAAACTCGAAGCGAGTGATGTGCGCCTGGCGGCGCAGGAACAGGCCTTGGCCGATCTGCCCCCCCCGCCACCTGATGCGGTTGCCAACAAGGAAGCCGTTGATGCGCTGGCCGCGCGGCTTGACGGCTATGAGGCACAGCAAGCAGCGCTTGAAGCGCGCATGAAGGAAGCCGCGACCGCGACCGATCTCGTGCAGAAGGCGCTTGATGATCTCGAGAAAAGCATGCCGCCCGCAGATATTTCAGAGCGCATCGCGCGCCTGAGCGCCATGGTCACGGCGCTCAATACCGCGCTTGATGCCATGGCACCCCGACTTGAAGATGCCCAAAAACGCGTCGGCGCCCTGGAAGCGAAAGCTGCCGAAATTGATCCTTCCACACGCGCGGCTCTCGGCCTGGCGCTGGCCAATCTCGCACGCGCGTCGCAAGGCGCAGGCGGCTTTGAAGCAGAGCTTGATGCCGTTTCAAGTCTGATGCCCGGCATGCGCGAGCTGCCTGCCTTGCGCGCCGTTTCCAAAACCGGTGTACCGACCGTCGCGAGCCTCAAGCAATCATTTCCCGCGCTTGTTGACGCCGTTTTTGCGGCTGAGGCGAAGGCCGATCAGTCAAGCATCTGGTCAAGGTTTCTCGGCAATGCCAGGTCGCTTGTCACCGTGCGCCGCACGGGCGACATTTCCGGCGCGACGAGTGAAGCGGTTCTCGCGCGCATGGAAGAAAAGCTCAAGCTCGATGATCTCGCCGCAGCGGTGCAGGAGGCTGAAGGATTGAGCGGCGCGGCGGGGCAGGCGGCAAAAGAGTGGCTCGGCGAGGCCCGCGCGCGCCTGCGTCTGGATCAACTGGTCCGCGATCTCTCGGCGCATGTCGCCGAAGGCCTTGCAGCACCGGTCACGCCGCAGGTTAAAGGCTGATGGGCATGGCGCGGACCCTCTATCTTTTTCTGATCCTGGCGGGCTTGAGTGCGCTGGCCATCTGGCTTGCCGATAATCCCGGCGATCTCGTCATGCATTGGCGGGGCTATGAAATCAAAACGAGCTTTGTCATTGGCCTGGGGCTTCTGATTGGCGTCGCCTTTCTTGTGCTGCTTGCCTATCGGTTGACGAGCGCGGTGCTGACCTCGCCGCAAGGCGTTGCGGCGATGCTGGCCGAGCGTCGCCGTGCCAAGGGCTTTGCGGCCCTGTCGCGCGGCATGGTGGCGGTTGCGGCGGGTGACGCGCAGGAAGCGCGCCGCTATGCCGGGCAAGCGCACAAGCTGCTTGATGCGCCGCCCCTGACCCTGCTGCTGGCCGCGCAGGCCGCCCAGCTTGAAGGCGATGAACAGGCCGCCTGCGGCTATTTTACGGCCATGCTCGCGGCGCCTGAAACAGCCTTGCTCGGTCTTCGCGGTCTTTTCATTCAGGCGCGTCGCGCCGGTGACCGCGAAGCCGCCCTTGATCTGGCACGACGCGCCTTTCGCCAGCGGGCCCATACGGGCTGGGCGGCGCAGGCCGTTTTTGAGATTGAGGCGGCGAGCGAAAACTGGAGCGATGCCTTGCGCACGCTCGACAAGATGCTGAGCGCCAAGCTCATCACGCGCGAGGCGGCACGTCACAAGCGCGCCCTGCTGTTATGTGCCCAGGCGATGACGGCGGAAGAAGCCGCCATGACACAGCATGGTGAGGCGCGGATCGCGGCTTGCGATGTGGCGCTTGCTCAGGCGCAGCAGGCGCATTCGCTTGCGCCGGAGTTTTCGCCTGCCATCGCCCTGATCATCCGGCTGTGCGGCGTATGCGGCAAGGTGCGCCGCGGGACAAGATTGGCGGAAGATGCCTGGGGCAAAACCCCGCATCCCGATATTGCCGATGCCTTCATGGCACTTGTGCCCGGCGAAGGGGCTTATGAGCGCCTTGGTCGCGTGCGTCAGCTTGTCGGTCGCAATCCCGATCATATCGAGAGCCATGTGGCGCTGGCGCGCGCGGCGATTGCGGCGCGTGACTGGCAGACGGCGCGCGCGGCCCTTGCGCCGCATGTCGGACCGGACACTCCGATGCCCCCCACGCAACGGCTCTGCGAGCTGATGGCCGATCTTGAAGACGGCGAACATGGCGATCGCGGCGCGGCGCGTGCCTGGCTTGCCCGGGCCTTGCATGCGCCGGAGGATGAAATGTGGGTTGGCGAGAATTACCGCTCGCCGCGCTGGTCGCCGGTCAATCCCGTGACGGGCGCGTTTGACAGTCTCGTCTGGCGCGCGCCGGTGGTGCATTTGCCGCGCGCCGATGTTGCGCCTGCCATACCGGTCGCGGCGTCATCTGCGGTCGAGATCGATATCGAGCCCATGACCCCGGCGGCCAAACCCGCCGAAATAGTCCCCTCACAGCCAAAAGCTGAAAAAGGGGTTGACGCGGATGACGACGCGTTTGCTTTTTTCCCCGTGCAGCCAGACGATCCGGGTCCTGAAGCGGCCGAAGAAGAAACCCGTGAAGCGGAAAAGAGGGGGTCGTGGTGAAAAAGTCTATCGGTGGGGCGCTGGGTCTGGTTGTGCTGGCCTTGGTCGTCATTGCTGTCTCGGTGGTGCGGTTTGACATTCCCCGAGCCGAACTTGCCAGGACCTATGCCAATGCGTCCTCGCAATTTCTGACCCTGCCGGACGGCACCATTGCCCATGTGCGCGATCAGGGCGTGAAGGAGGGCCCCGTTCTGGTGCTGGTGCATGGATCCAACGCCTCGCTCCACACCTGGGAGCCATGGGTCAGCCTGCTTGGCGATCGCTTTCGCATCGTGACGATGGATATGCCCGGCCATGGCCTGACGGGTGGCGTCCCCGATAAGGATTATAGCCGCGAGGGCATGGTTGCCTTCACGCATGAGGTCGCACAGGCGCTCGGCCTGACGCATTACGCCATTGGCGGCAATTCCATGGGCGGTGGCGTTGCGGTCAAATATGCCGAAACCTATCCCGATGAACTGACGGCCCTTGTTCTTGTCGATGCGAGCGGGCTGCCGCGCAAGGCACCGCCGGGCGAGAAAATCCCGCTCGTCTTCCGCCTTGCCAGAATGCCGATCCTCAACAGGATATTGCTCTATGTGACGCCACGCTCGATTGTCGCCGAAGGGCTGCACAAGGCCTTTGTCGATCAGTCGAAAGTGACCGACGAGATGATCACGCGCTATTACGATCTGGCGCTGGGTGAGGGCAATCGTGAGGCGACAGGCATTCGTTTCCGGCAGGAGGGGCCGACTGAGGCTGATGCTGACGCGGTGTCGTCGATCAAGCTGCCAACGCTGATCTTGTGGGGCGAGAGGGACGGCCTCATTCCGGTCGAATATGCCGACGCATTTGCCCGGCGCATTCAGGGCGCCAAGGTGGTGATATACAAGGATGTCGGCCATATCCCGATGGAGGAGGTGGCGGCGGCGAGCGCCAGGGATGTGCGCGCCTTCCTCGAATCCGTCGTTTCGGCGCAAGCCATGGGGGCGAGCCGCGACAGCAGCCCGGCCGATGCGGGCGGCGGCGCGGTCAATGTCCCGGCCTTGACCGGCAAGGGCGCGGTTGAAGTTTCGCCAAGCGCGCCCATGGACCAGCCTGCCCCCTGAGCGGGCTTGCTGTGGCTGGTGTTGCCAAAGGCGCCGTGGCAGGCTATTTCAAGGCCCTCCATTCGGACCGCCCCCTGGGGGTGGCTGATTTGGGCCGCTTTAGCTCAGTTGGTAGAGCACATCATTCGTAATGATGGGGTCGGGTGTTCGAGTCACCCAAGCGGCACCATTTCCCTCCCGAGATTGAGAAGTCAGAGCGTTTGAAGAGATCGTGGCACGCTGGCGGCAGCTCGGGCGCTGAACCCGTTGACAGGGTGGAGGGGCTTGCCTAGTCTGACAATTCAATTGTCAAAAAGGCCTGCCGATCATGTCATTGAAACCGGATATGAAGCGCAAGAATGTGGCGACATCTGCCGTCGCCAGCGCCTTATCTGCGCCGCCCGCCCTCGTCAGTGCGCCTCTCGCGCCGGGCAAGAAGCTGCAGGTTTTGCATGGCCTGCTTGATGAGGTCAGCCAACTCCACAACAGCCTGCTTGATCTGACAACGCGGCTCCATGCCGATGATCAGGCAGGCGCGAGCGCGGCGCGACGCAGCCTGTTGCGCATGCTGGTTGATCAGGGCGCACAGACCGTGCCGGATCTCGCGCGCAAGCGTGATGTCTCGCGCCAATTCATTCAGGTGGAAGTCAATGCCCTGCTCGCCGAGGGGCTTGTCGAATATCTCGACAATCCCGCGCATAAGCGTTCCAGGCTCGTGCGGATAACGCCGCGCGGGTTTGCCCTTTATAAAACCCTGCGCCTGCGCGAAGAGCCGATCAGCCACTGGCTGGCGGAAGGATTTTCCAAATCCGAATTGCGGCAGACGCTTGATTTGATCGCCCGCATCAGACAGCTTGTCGATGGTTATGCGCCTGCCGCAGAGCCAGAAACAAAGTGAGTCAGCCCATGTCTTTTTCCCGTCATCTTTTCGCCCTTGCTCTCATCGCGGCTCTGACACTCGCGGTGCCGGCGCTCAAGGCCGACGAGTTCGTGAAGGGTGATCTGCACATCACGAATGTCTGGGCGCGGCCCTCAACCACATCGACAGGTGCGGCCTATCTGACGATTTTCAATCAAGGCAAGAGCGAGGATTCACTGATAGGTGTCGCCAGCAGTGTCGCCGAGAACACAGAAATGCATGAAATGACCATGACGGACATGGTGATGCGCATGCGAAAGATGGCGCGCGTCAATCTGCCTGCGGGCCAATCGGTCAGCTTCACGCCGGGCGGCATGCATATCATGCTGGTCGGTCTCAAGGCGCCGCTCAAAACCGGGGACAGTTTCACGCTGAGCCTGGAATTCAAAAAGGCAGGCCATGTCGAACTTGCCGTCCCCGTCGCGGCGAACGCCGCGTCACGCATGGATGAAATGGATGGCATGGCGCATTAGGTTGCGCCATTCAGCTTGCAATTTCAGGCTCGCTTCATCATGCTTAACCATCCGTAGGCTGAGCTTTGCCGGCCCGCCATGGACATGATGGAAAAGCGCTTTTGTCATGTCGGCACCCATGCTGCGTTGCGGTATATTAAAAATATTTAATCCAAAGATGTCACAGCGGTGCAAAAAAACGTGCTGCCAGCATGAGTTAGACCCAATGTTCATGCGAGTGTCCGATTGCGCATGGACGCCAATTTGCTATCATGCGGGTCGAGTAGGCGGGGAAACCGGCTGCGGCAGAAAAAATAACGTCGCCAGCCCAATAAGAATCCAGTGGAGGAATGTATATGAAAAGGACGACCATGTTGGTGTCCGCTCTTGTGTTCGGCGCGCTCAGCACGGGTGCGATGGCGCAGGTGCCGGACAGCCAGGTCAACCGCCTTGGTGCGGACCTGACCCCGATGGGCGGTGAAAAAGGCGGCAGCGGCGATATTCCTGCCTGGACCGGTGGTCTTGCCACTGTGCCCGCAGGCATCACCTATACGGCTGGCGGACGTCTGCCCAATCCGTTCAAGAGCGATCCGATCAAGGCAACGATCACGGCAGCAAATGCAGCCCAGTACGATGCCGGTCTGACCGATGGCTACAAGGCCATGTTGAAGGCCTATCCTGATTACAAGATGAACGTTTATGAATCGCGTCGTACATGCGCGCTTCCTGACCGCGTCTATCAGGCCACGAAGAACAATGCCAAGGTTGCCGAGCTCATCGGCGGCGGTTCCGGCATCGGCAAGGGCATTATGGGTGCGCCGTTCCCGATTCCGAACAACGCACTTGAAGTGATCTGGAACCACACATTGCGTTTCCGTGGTTTCAAGCTGACCCGTCAGTTCGCCGCGGCGCCTGTAACGCGCGGTGGCGACTACACACTCCAGATCGTGCAGGACGAAGCCATCCTGACATGGTCGGATCCTTCGAAGAAGTCGGCCGAAGAGCTGAACAACATCTCGCTCTATTACATCGCCAACACCATTGCCCCCGCCCGTGCGGCCGGTAACGTGGTTCTGGTGCATGAAGCCTTGGACGCCACACTCAATGGCGGCCGTCAGGCTTGGCAGTACAGCCCTGGCACACGTCGTGTGCGTCGCGCGCCGAACATCTCGTATGACAATCCCGGCACGAATACGGACGGTCTTTCGACCTCTGACGCATTCGACGGCTATAATGGCGCGCCGGATCGTTATGACTGGACCGTTCTTGGTAAGGCTGATCGCTATGTCGCGATGAACAACTATGATGCCGAAGCTACCCCTTATAAGGACTTCATCAAGCCGGGCCACCTCAATCAGGACAAGGTTCGTTACGAACTTCGTCGTGTCTGGGAAATCGAAGCCAAGCTGAAGCCCAACACCCGCCATGTCTATTCGCGTCGTGTGTTCCACGACGATGAAGACAGCTGGCAGGTTCAGGCGGTCGAGCTTTATGACGGTCGTGGCCAGCTCTGGCGTATTCAGGAAATCCAGGGCATCCAGCGTTACAACGTGCCGCAGTGCGGTTCGGGCGCGGAAGTCGTGTATGACCTCCAGGCCGGTCGTTATCTGGCCCTGACCATGCAGAATGAAGAGCCAGCGGCGAATTTCTTCTCCGACGAGCTTGATGTGAACCGCTATACGCCAAACGCCATTCGTCAGCTTGGCGTTCGCTGAAAAAGAGCCTAAAGTGATCGGGCCGGGTCTTGGGCAACCAAGACCCGGCCTTATTCTTGCGATAAGCGACCGGGGTCTCCGCTTGTGGCAGGTATGCGATTTCGGCCAATATTCGGCCAATATAAGAGGCGCATAAGCGCCAGATAAAAAATAAGTCGTCGCCGTCAGGGGGGTGGGCATCACCGGCGAAACGACATTGAAATGCCCGCGTTGAGGAGTCATCGTAACATGACATTGCACAGCTTCCGCCGTGGCCTTCGGGCCCGCTTGTCCCTTTCAACTGCTGGTGTGATGGGCGCCTGCGCCGCCGGGTTGCTGCTGGCCGCTACATTGGTACCGCAAGTCCGCGCCGAGGTCGTGACCGGGGCATCGACCACCGGGGATATCGCTTACGCCGTGCCATCGGCACTGGCCTCAAAATCATTGCTGCTTGATAGCGCACATGCCGGGTCGCGCATCGTCGCCGTCGGCGAGTTCGGCCACATCATCATGTCCGATGATGATGGCAAGACCTGGGTTCAGGCAGAAAAAGTGCCGACACAGGCAACGCTGACCAGCGTGGTTTTTGTCGATGACAAACTTGGCTATGCCGGTGGCCACGACACCACCATTCTGCGGACGGAAGATGCCGGCAAGACATGGAAACTCGTTTTCCATGATCCGGAATCCGAAACACCCATCATGAGCGTGTGGTTTGAAAATGCCGATCATGGCTTTGCCATGGGCGCGTTTTCCTTTGTGATCGAGACAAAGGATGGCGGCACGACATGGGAGCAGCGCCCGCTGACCGAAGGCGATACGGATGACTTCCATCTGAACAAGGTTTTCTCGGACAAGGATGGCGAGATTTATGTCGCTGCCGAATTTGGCATCGTCTATCACTCCACCGATCACGGCGTGACATTCGAAAAGATCCAGACCCCTTATGAAGGGTCGTTCTGGGGCGGTGTGTCGCTGAATGATGGTTCCATTCTCGTGTTCGGGATGCGCGGCAATGTGTTCCGCTCCACCGACAAGGGCATCACATGGACAAAATCGGAAACCGATTCCGAGCAGTCCGTCACGGGGGGTACGCAGCTTTCCAACGGCACGGTTGTCGTGACGGGCCTGCAGGGCTATCTCGGATTCAGCACGGATGAGGGCAAGACATTCAAGGCGGTGACGCTGGCGGATCGTCTGAGCTACACCTCCATTGCGGAAGCCGGACCTGACTCGATTGCCGTCTTTGGCGATTCCGGCGCGCGCGTGACGCCGAACAATGCCGCTGCCGCGCAAGAAGCTGTCGGCTCCAAGCTCGCCGCCACCGGCAGCTGATCTTGCAGCCATTATCATCGCAAAACCCCGGCCATCGCGCCGGGGTTTTTCTTTGCTGCGCCAGGCTGCATCAAGCCGCTACAGTTTGAAAAAACAGAGGGAGAAAACTCATGGGACGCGTGGATGGGAAGAAGGCCTTTGTGACGGGCGGTGCGCAGGGGCTGGGCAGTGCTTCGGCAATGATGCTGGCCAGGGAAGGCGCCAAAGTCACCGTGGCAGATATCAATGGGGAAGGCGCCAAGGCCGTTGCCGCCAAGATCAATGCGCTTTATCCAGGCCGCGCCTTTGCGGTGACGCTTGACGTGACGAGCGAAAGCCAGTGGCAGCAGGCGCTGGCACATGCCAATGAGGCCATGGGCGGTCTTAACGTGCTGTTCAATAATGCCGGTATCGGTGGCGGAACGACCGTTGAGGACACTGACTTTGAAACCTTCAAGCGGGTTCAGGCCGTCGATGTCGACTCGGTGTTCCTGGGCTGCAAATACGCTATTCCCTATATGGTGCCGCATGCGCCGGGTTCGATCATCAACACGTCGTCCATTGCAGGACTGATCGCCGGTCACAATATGGCCGCCTATAATGCGGCCAAGGCGGGTGTCTGGCTGCTCTCCAAATCGGTTGCCCTGCATTGCGCCAAGCGCGGCTATCGCATCCGCTCCAATTCCATCCATCCAACCTTCATCGACACGCCGATCCTTGATGGCATGCTGGGTCGCGGGGGGATATCGCGCGATGAACTGAAGCAGAAACTTGCCCGTCAGGTGCCGCTTGGCGTGGTTGGCGATCCGGATGACGTCGCCTATGCGGTGGTGTTTCTGGCGTCGGATGAGTCAAAATTCATCACCGGCTCGGAAATCAAGATCGATGGCGGCATCAGCGCCATGTGATTGAGGGGCGAAGCGTAGAAGACCACTTGTCAGCCGCAGATCGCGGCCCCAAATTGGTCGGACATGTTGACGCACCGCATCCTCATTGTTCTGCATCAGGAGCGCTCCAGTCCGGGCCGGGTTGGTCAGGAATTGAAGCGGCGGGGTTTTGCGCTCGACATCAGACGACCGGCATTGGGCGATCCCTTGCCCGCGACCCTGGCCGAGCATGATGGCGCGATCATTTTTGGCGGGCCGATGAGCGCCAATGATGATCTTGATTTCATCAAGGCCGAGATCGACTGGATTTCCGTGCCGCTTGGCGAGAACAAGCCCTTTCTGGGCATTTGTCTGGGTGGGCAGATGCTGGCAAAGCAGCTCGGCGCCCCTGTCGCGCCGCATCCCGAAAAGCGCGTGGAGATCGGCTATTTCCCGGTCCACCCGACCGAGGCGGGGCAGAACCTCTTCGACAATCCCCAATTCGTCTATCAGTGGCACAGGGAAGGCTTTGAATTGCCGCATGGGGCGGTTGCCCTTGCTTGCGGGGCGGGTGACTTTCCGCTTCAGGCGATGCGCTATGGCGACAAGGCCTATGGCCTGCAATTTCATCCGGAACTGACAGCCCTGATGATGAATGCCTGGCTGGTCAAGGCCCGCCACCGCCTCGTCGAACCTGGCGCTCAGCCAGCGCTCGCGCAGCGCCTGGCGCGACACCAGCATGACCGCGACCTGAACGGCTGGCTGCATCGGTTTCTCGATCATTGGCTGGCATGATGGTTGTCGCGGATCATCGGACTTTTCCCGGAAACAATATTCGACAAGCACCGCAGCCGATAGCCGAACGTCCTGGCCATGCCCTTGACGGCCACATCCGGCTTAACGTCAGGGCGCCCCGTCTTTCGCGGGCATTCCGCAATATGGCAAAACCGGATATCCGCCGGTTTGTGCAGGTGCAAGGCTGAGCGTGATCGGGACGAATCTGTGGAAATGGTGGAGCCGAGCGGGATCGAACCGCTGACCTCGTCATTGCGAACGACGCGCTCTCCCAACTGAGCTACGGCCCCATGGCCCGTCAATGCGGGCAAGAAGCGTTCTTAGGCGGCGGCCTGTCAGGTGTCAAGCGAACAGCGCAGCATGGCGAGATGACGCCCAGATCGCCCCAGAGCGCGCTTGAACCCTGATGCGCGCAAGGTTACATCTTGAGCATAAACCGGGCGTCAAAACACCCCACCCACCCCAAGCGCCATGCCGAGGGCCCATGCAATCCATCCTTATTCTGATCACGCAGATCATCCAGCTTTATGTCTGGGTCATCATCATTCAGGCGGTTTTGAGCTGGCTTGTGGCCTTTGGCGTCGTCAACACGCAAAACCGTTTTGTTTACACCGTCGGCGATGTGCTGAACCGGCTGACAGAACCGGCGCTGCGGCCCATTCGGCGCATATTGCCCGATCTTGGCGGTATCGATGTTTCGCCCGTTGTGCTCATTCTGGGTCTTTATTTTCTGCAAAATATCCTCTGGGAAATCTATGGCTCGATGATGGTGGGGTGAGCCGATTGCAGCGCGCATGATCAAGGCTTTGCCGATCCGCGTGGCGCCGTCTGGCCTGCTGGTTGACCTGCGCGTGACGCCCAATGGCGGGGGTAACCGGATTGATGGATTGGCGCGGGATGCATCGGGCCGACTGTTCCTGAAAGTGAGAGTGTCGGCGGCACCTGAAAAAGGCAAGGCCAATGCGGCCGTCATCAAGCTCCTCGCCAGGGAATGGGGTCTGGCGAAATCGGCTTGCGCGATTGTCTCGGGCGAACTGGATCGCAACAAGGTGCTGTCGATCTCTGGCGATGGCGCAAAACTTCAGGTTGCTGTCGCCGTCTGGTTTGACAAACACGGCTTCGGATTGAAACAGGCAGATGGCGACGAATGACAAGTGCAGGCATTATTGACGGCAAGATCATTGCAACCGAATTGAAGCGGCGCGTGCGCGAGGAAGTGGCGCGGCTGAAAGCGGCGCATGGTCTGACACCGGGTTTGGCGGTGGTGCTTGTCGGCAATGATCCGGCCAGTGAAGTTTATGTGCGCAACAAGGGCATTGCGACGCTTGAGGCGGGCATGAACTCCTTCGAATTCAGACTCCCCGGCACGGCCACGCAAGATCAGGTTCTCGCCAGGGTCCGTGAGCTGAATGCCGATCCTGCCGTGCATGGATTTCTGGTGCAGTTTCCCGTCCCCGAACAAATGAGCCAGCAAGCCATCATTGATATGATCGCGCCGGAAAAAGATGCCGATGGATTGCATCCTTTAAATGCGGGCCGTTTGGCGAGTGGCTTGCCGGCCATGGTGCCTGCTACACCCATGGGCTGTCTCATCATGGTCAGGCATGCGCTGGGCGAGGATCTGTCTGGCCGCCATGCTGTCATCCTTGGCCGGTCCAATCTGGTTGGCAAACCTGTCGCGCAATTATTGCTTGCTGAAAACTGCACCGTGACGATTGCACATTCACGTTCGCGGGATTTACCAGCGCTCTGCCGCGCGGCCGATATTCTGGTGGCCGCTGTCGGGCGGCCCGAAATGGTGCGCGGCGACTGGATCAAGCCGGGTGCCGTGGTGATTGATGTCGGCATCAATCGCATCCCGGCGCCTGAAAAGGGCGAAGGCAAGACCAGGCTTGTCGGTGATGTCGCCTTTGCAGAAGCCTCTGCCGTGGCAGGCGCCATCACACCTGTGCCGGGGGGTGTGGGCCTGATGACGGTTGCCTGTCTGATGCGAAATGCCGTTGTCGCGGCCTGTCGTCAGCATGGCATCACCCCAACCCCCGGCTTTTAAGGAAAGCGCATGGAAACGCGCCAGCTCGGATCACTCTGGCCTGTCAGCGCCTTGACGCTGGGCGGTGGCGGATTGGGGCAGGTGTGGGGCGAGACAACGCGCGAAGAAGCCATCGCGACAATTCACATGGCCGTCGACAGGGGCATCACGCTGCTTGATCTGGCGCCCCTTTACGGGCGCGGTGAAGCCGAGGCTGTGGCGGGAGCGGCATTTGATGGCGTCTGGCCCGCGCATGTCCGGGTTACAAGCAAATGCATGATCGGCAGCAGGCATCTTCCCGGCATTGCAGCGCGATTGGAAACATCGCTTTTGCGCAGTCTTGAAACGCTTCGACGCGATCATGTCGATCTGTTTTTTCTGCACTCCAACATTCACCCCGATGACTATGTCTATGAGGGCGATCCCCTGGTTGCAACTTATGGCGCCGTCTCATGGTCGATATTCGTCGAGACAATCATCCCGACATTCGAGAATCTGAAAGCCCGCGGGTTGATCGGTGACTGGGGCATCACCGGTACGGGCTTGCCGCGCGCCATCATGGATGCCCTGCGTGGCGAGCCAAAACCCGCTGTCGTGCAGGCCATTGCCAATCTGATGGATTCAGCTGGCGGGTTGCGGCGGTTTGAAGAGCCCGCCGAACCGCGCAATATCATTCGGACAGCGCGCAACAATGATGTGGGTGTCATGGGCATTCGTGCGGTGCAGGCCGGGGCGCTGACATCTGCACTTGATCGACCCTTGCCGAGCGATGATCCGGAAATGCGCGACCATGCCAAAGCAGCCCCCTATCGGGCGCTTGCGAGGGATCTGGGAGAAGACCCGGCCTTGCTGGCGCATCGCTACGCGCTCGCCATTGAAGGTGTGGATACGCTTGTTCTCGGCGTGAAAAATCGTCGGGAACTCGCTGGTGTCATTGATGCGGAGGCCAAGGGCCCGCTGGATAAAGAGATCATTGCGCGGATTGAGAGCCTTGGCCTGCGCCGTCAGATTCCGCGCATCCCGCTTGATGGCGAGGCATTATGAGTCTTCGCCTCTTGTTGTTGCTTGGTCTCGTGGTTTGCATGCCCTCAGCCATCGGCGCGGCATCGGCTGATCCGCGTAGCGATGGCGGCATGGTCAATTGGCCGCAAGCCGAGATGGCGCATGCCCTGGAAATCATCGTGCCTGAACGCATGGCGATGCTGAGAATCCCCGGTGTGGCCATCGCCATCGTCAAGGACGGGCGGCCGGTTTTTCTTGGACATTTCGGCATTGCGGATCGGCGGCATGATCAGGTGATCGAGGCAGGCAGCCAATTTGAAGCGGGCGCCTTGGGCAATGTTGTGACGACTTATGCTGCGGCCACAATGATGCGCGACAAGCTATTGTTCCTTGATGCACCGCTGTCGCGCGATCTGAACGCGCGATGGATCAAAAATCAGAAAGAAGATGCCGCCGTCACCCTGCGCCTGGTACTCGCCCATATGTCCGGGCTGGGTGACAACCCCGTCCATCCCTCGGGCCAGTTGAGGGCAGAGCCGGGCACGCGGTTTCTTCATTCTGGCGAGGGCTTTGTCTATTTGCAGCACGTCATGGAGAGTGTGTCCCATCGATCCTTTGAGGCATTGATGCAGGACAGGGTCTTCAGGCCTCTTGATATGACGCAATCGACCTTTCTTGACAGGCCGCAGGTGATTGTGCGGGGCCATGTGCCGCTAAGTATGCCGCTCATCGCATTTTATCTGCCGCTCTTTGCAGGTTTTCTTGTTGCCCTGGTTGTCACGATTGGCGTGTTGCGTTTTGTCTATGACACGCATCGACCGCAACTCATGCACATGATCTTTCCTGTCATGGCGGCGATTTTGACGGCAATCGCCACCGTCTGGCTCAACATGGGCTTTGCCATGATGGTGCTGATCGGTCTGATCGCCATCACTTTTGGATTGCTGCTGGGTCTGTTCGCCTATGGCCTCACCTTGGTGCTGCCCTTCATTGGCCTTGGTGACGGGACGGATGGCGTTGTCTTGCGCGGCCAGCATGGGGGATCGGCGCGCGCCCATGTGCTCGTGGCCTGCCTGAGCGTGCTGATCGCCCTGCCGCTGCTGCATGTGACACTACCCGTCATGCGGCTCCCTTTTGGTCAAGTCAAGGCGCCCAATGCCGCATTGACCTTTCAGACCTCCGCCGAGGATATGAGCCGGTTCATGATCGAATTGCTTGAGGGCGATAAAATCGGCAAAGCAATGACAGGTCAGATTTTTTCCCAGCAAGTCCGCATCGGACCCGATAAGGGCAGGGCGCTGGGCCTTGGTCTGCAACGCAATCAAAACCGCATTACCTATTGGGAGCGTGGCTCGACGACGGGCTTTGAAAGTCTCATGGTGCTGGAACCGGCGCGTGACACGGGCCTTGTGGTATTGACCAATTCGAGTGAGGGCGCATCGCTGGCCCAGGAAATGGCCCGTCATATCCTGGGCATTGAAACAAGATGGGCGCTGCCGTGATGAATTTGTCTTGCGTCAATTTCGTCTGGGGAGCCAGCCGCCCTGAAAAAAATTCCGATGATCGCTGACTGGCGTTGTCGACAAGGCGTCTTCAACAAGTGGCGACATGAAAGCGGCCGATCCCTGTCCGAGATCAGCCGCGTTCCGGCCATGTCGATTGATGCGTGAAGCCAACATATTGGAATTATGGAATTTAGTATCGTAATTAGGGGACTCTCACGGATCTTGCACTTAAAATTGGCAAATTAGAGTCACTTTGTTGATCTTATTTTATAAAACGGGTATCCTAGGATCACTAAATTGATCTTGGATATCACATGCTCGAAATATCGGAAGCAGACATACAAGAGCGCATGCGGCTCGATAATCCATGGTGGGATGATCACAAGATTGCCACCGATTTTGGGGATATGCGACGTCGTGCCTATTTTCCGGCCTTTGCGGCGCTTGTTCAGGAAACCAAGGTTCAACGTGCTGTTGTGCTGATGGGGCCGCGTCGTGTTGGCAAGACGGTGATGATTTTTCATCTCGTGCAGAAGCTGCTGGATGGCGGCGTTGATCCTTCGGACATCCTTTATCTTTCGCTGGATACGCCGCTCTATAACCGTATGCCGCTTGAAAAGCTGCTGGGGATATTTCTCAAGAATTTTGCTAATAAAAGCGATGCACTCAAATATGTGATCTATGACGAAATCCAATATCTTCGGAACTGGGAAGTCCATCTGAAGTCATTAGTGGACACTTACCGGCGTATACGGTTTGTGGCATCAGGTTCAGCAGCAGCTGCTCTGCGCATGAAGAGCGAAGAGTCCGGTGCGGGACGATTTACCGACTTCATGCTCCCACCCTTGTCATTTTCCGAGTATCTGGATTTTCGGGGGCTCACGACCGGTCTCATTCAGGAAACCACGACGGTTGAGAATGGTGATCAGGCTGGTGGCAGATATACAACCAGCAATATCGAAGCGCTGAATGAGGTGTTCACGGATTATCTGACATTTGGCGGCTATCCGGAGTTGGCGATTTCCGACAATGTTCAGCAAAATTTCCAACGCTACATACGTTCGGATATTATCGACAGTGTCTTGCTGCGCGATTTGCCAAGCCTGTACGGCATTGGTGACATTCAGGAACTGAACAGTCTTTTCACAACACTTGCCTATAATACGGCGCAGGAAGTGAGTTTGGAGGCGTTGTCCAAATCAGCAAACGTCGCCAAAAATACGTTGAAGCGGTATCTTGACTATCTTGAAGCTGCCTTTTTGATCAAGCGTGTGGAGCGGATAGACCGCAACGCGCGACGTTTCCAGCGAACGACATCGTTCAAAGTTTATCTAACAAATCCCTCCATACGTGCGGCCATGTTTGGTCCCGTATCAGCGGGCGATGACGCAATGGGACCACTTGCTGAAACGGCAATCTTTGCCCAATGGTTTCACGATTATAAGAATTTTGATCTGCGCTATGCGCGGTGGGATGGTGGTGAGATTGATATTGTGTATCTCAACAAGGGTTCCCAAAAACCAGCCTGGATAGTTGAAGTGAAATGGTCTGATGCACCCTTCGAACGGCCCTCCCGCCTGACATCTCTGGTTTCTTTCTTGGAGGATCATCAAGACACTGTGGTGCAGGTCCCGACAGTTACAACCAGAACCAGACAGGGCACAAGAAAAGCCGCTGGGTATGAAATCGAATTCATACCAGCGGCGCTCTATTGCTACGCGGTCGGGCGAAATGTCGTTCGTAGACTGACAAAGTCGGCAAATACTCGCCTCGAACCAGAACTTGACCTTGGTGATCGTTTCTAGCCTTTGGCCTATTTGTTCTTTTCGGCCTCAATGGCGTCCATGATGATCTGACGCGCCTCGGCGGCATCGCCCCAGCGCTCGACCTTGACCCATTTGCCTTCTTCGAGATCCTTATAGTGCTCGAAGAAATGCGCGACGCGCTTCAACAGGATTTCGGGCAGGTCGGTATAGTCGAGCACATTCTTGTAATAGGGATTGAGCTTCTCGACCGGCACGGCAATGACTTTTTCATCCATGCCGGCTTCGTCGCGCATCATCAAAACGCCAATCGGGCGGGCGCGCACGACGGCACCGGGGACAACCGGGATGCGGCTGACAACGAGAACATCGACCGGGTCACCATCGCCTGACAGTGTGTGCGGGATGAAACCGTAGTTCGCCGGATATTGCATGGCGGTGTGGATGAAGCGATCGACAAAAAGCGTGCCCGACTCCTTGTCCATTTCATATTTCACCGGATGGCCGCCATGGGGCACTTCGATGATGACGTTGACATCGTGGGGCGGGTTCTTGCCGATGGGGATGGCGTCTATACGCATTACTGATTGATCCGCTTGTTGCGCGCTGCGAGAAGCCGCAGACGAAGTGCATTGAGTTTGATGAAGCCCTGAGCGTCTTTCTGGTCGTAAGCGCCGGCATCTTCCTCGAAGGTGACATGGGCCATGGAGTAGAGCGAATAGGGCGACGCGCGACCGACCACCGTGGCCGAGCCTTTATAGAGCTTGAGGCGCACGCTGCCTGTCACCATTTCCTGGCTCTTGTCGATCAGCGCCTGGAGCATTTCGCGTTCCGGCGAGAACCAGAAGCCGTAATAGATCAGTTCAGCGTAGCGCGGCATGATGTCATCTTTGAGATGCATCGCGCCACGATCCAGCGTGATCGATTCAATGCCGCGATGAGCCGCGAGCAGGATGGTGCCGCCGGGCGTTTCGTAAATGCCGCGCGACTTCATGCCGACGAAACGGTTTTCCACAAGATCGAGGCGGCCAATGCCATTGACGCCACCCAGCTCATTGAGCCTGGTGAGAAGTGTCGCCGGTGACATTTTCACGCCATCGATGGAGACGGCATCGCCCTTTTCAAAACCGACTTCGATATAGGTTGCCTTGTCGGGCGCCTCTTCAGGCGAGACCGTGCGCTGATAGACAAAGTCGGGCGCTTCCTGTGAAGGGTCTTCCAGCGCCTTGCCTTCGGAGGAGGTGTGCAGAAGATTGGCGTCGACCGAGAAAGGCGCTTCGCCGCGTTTGTCCCTGGCAATCGGGATCTGGTTCTTCTCGGCAAACTCGATGAGTTTGGTGCGCGAGGTCAGGTTCCATTCACGCCAGGGGGCGATCACCTTGATTTCAGGATTGAGCGCATAATAGGAGAGTTCGAAGCGTACCTGATCATTGCCCTTGCCGGTCGCGCCATGGCAGACGGCATCGGCGCCTGTCGCTTTGGCGATCTCGATCTGGCGCTTGGCGATGAGAGGGCGGGCAATCGATGTGCCAAGCAGATAGACACCTTCATAAAGGGCATTGGCGCGGAACATCGGGAACACATAGTCGCGGACAAATTCTTCGCGCAGATCGTCGATGAAGATTTCCTTGATGCCCAGCATCTCGGCCTTTTTGCGGGCCGGTTCCAGTTCTTCACCTTGCCCCAAATCGGCAGTGAAGGTCACGACTTCGCAGCCATATTCGGTCTGGAGCCATTTCAGGATGATGGATGTATCGAGGCCGCCGGAATAGGCGAGAACCACTTTCTTGACGTCTTTGACCGCGCTCATATGTGCCGCTCCGCTTGCCGCCGGGTTCTGAATGGTGTTGCGGGAACCGCTGGCGATTTTGCGGGCATAATAGGCAAAATGGTCATGGGCACAAGCCGGGTTGAATGCGGGCGATGAATGGGCAAGCGGGTTGTCGCGTTCTGGTACGGGTTTGCCTCGACCCGTTCCTGTCTGGCGGCCCGTTCTGCTGGGGCCGATTTTTTCCGCTCAGAAGGATATTCCGGACGGGCAGGCCTTGTCCGAACGGCTGATGAAGCTGGGGCAATGACCGGCTTGAAGCGGCGCTTGAAAGGGCGTGTCGCTAGGCGGGTGGTGCGGCTGCAGCGGTCTTGAAGCGCTCACTCGCGCGCGCCTTCACGGTTTCGCTTTTGAGCTGACCGCAGGCGGCCATGATGTCGCGACCGCGTGGCGTGCGCACCGGGCTTGCATAGCCCGCGCGATTGACGACATCGGCGAATTTTTCAATCGTCGCCCAGTCCGAGCATTCGTAATCGGTGCCGGGCCATGGATTGAACGGGATCAGATTGATCTTGGCCGGGATGCCCTTGAGCAGACGCACAAGTTCCCTGGCATCAGCCAGACTGTCGTTCACGCCTTTGAGCATGACATATTCAAACGTGATGCGGCGTGCATTGGACAGGCCGGGATAATGGCGGCAGGCTTCAAGCAATTCCCCGATCGGATATTTCTTGTTCAAGGGGACGAGCTTGTCGCGCGTTTCATCGTTCACGGCATGGAGCGAGATCGCAAGCATCGAACCGATTTCAGTCCCTGCGCGTTCGATCATGGGTACGACGCCAGATGTCGAAAGCGTGACACGGCGCTTGGAGAGTGACAGGCCTTCGCCATCGGATACGATGTCGAGCGCGTCGCGGACATTTTCAAAATTATAAAGCGGCTCGCCCATGCCCATCATGACGATATTGGTGATGAGGCGATCATCGCTGTTGCGACCGGAGCCGGGCCATTCGCCGAGTGCGTCGCGCGCCACCATGATCTGGCCGACGATTTCGCCAGCCGTCAGATTGCGCACGAGCTTTTGCGTGCCGGTGTGGCAGAAGGTGCAGGTGAGTGTGCAGCCGACCTGACTGGAGACGCAGAGCGTGCCGCGTCCTTCCTCGGGGATATAGACCGTTTCGATTTCGGGTCCGGCCATGCCCGGCTTGTCGGCAGGCAGGCGCAGCAGCCATTTGCGTGTGCCATCGACGGATTTCTGTTCGACGACGATCTCAGGACGGGCGATGACAAAGGCCTCGGCCATCTTGACGCGCGCGTCTTTCGATAGCGTCGTCATGTCGGCGAAGTCGGTGAGGCCGCGATGATAGATCGCGTTCCAGAGCTGGCCGACACGCATGCGGATCCGGTTTTGCGGCAGACCGAAATCGGCGAGCGTCTGAGCGAGCCCGTCACGCGTCAAGCCGACCAGATTGATCTTTGCCGTGGAACGTGGCGCGAGCGCGGGCGAGCCGACATCCAGTGCCGGGGCATTTGCATTGTCACGTGAAATGTCGAGGCTCGTCGCCATTCGTCTCTGCTCGCTGGTTATCGACAGGCCGTGTCGATGCGGTCAAGTGCGGCGGATGTGCCCTTGAGCGAATAGGTGTCGGTGGTCAGTGTTTTGCGCGCGGAAGTGCCTTTAATGACCATGGTGCTGCCGGCACGCAAGGACTTTACCATCTTGGCTTCTTCCCTGGTGTTTTCGAGCCAGGCCCAGAACTGATGTTCGCCGCCCTGCGGGACGCCTGAGAACATCTGATAGCGGTCCTTGTCGATTGTGGCGAAAGGCTTGCTGGTCGCGCCAAAGACATAGCCGACGCGCATGCTGATTTCATTCTTGATGCCGCGTCCGGGACGATGGGTGACCATGAAATAAACGTCGCCGCGGGTGGCGCCTTTGGGGAGCATGGTCTTGGGTTCGCTCAGCACATAGCAGATGCGGTCATTGCCGCTGCCATAGGTATAGGCGGCCCAATCATCAAATTTGCCGAGCAGCTTGGGCGCGTCAGCGGCCTGTGCCGAGGCACCCGGCTGCAGGGCCAGAAAGCCCGTCATCAGGGCTGAAGCGGCGAGAACGCGCAAACGGTTCAGTTTCATGTTCAACTCATTCTCTTTCGGGCGGGCTTAAGAGCGATTTGCTCCAGACCATAACGGCCCAAAGTCAGGATTTCCAGCCATGCAAACCGGGTTGGCACCGGATCCATGGCGCGGGGAGAATAACACAGGAAAACGGGCAAAATCGGGGTGGCAAGGCGGAATTGGCTAAAATCGGAAGGGGCCGCGGCAATCTGGCGGAATTCAGCCCGCCTGTGCTAAGCCAATAGCAGTCAAAATCCGAATAACAAACATGAGGGAGTTGCGAAATGAAAGCTGTCCTTTCCAAGGAAGCCGGTCCGCCTGAAACGCTGGTCATTGAAGACGTGCCAAGCCCGGTCGCGCAAGAAGGCCAATTGGTCCTGAGCATGAAGTCAGCCGCCGTCAATTTTCCTGACGTGCTCATCATTGAGGACAAATATCAATTCAAGCCGAAACGCCCCTTTTCGCCAGGTTGCGAAGTCGCTGGCATTGTCAAATCCGTTGGTCCCGGCGTCACCAATGTGAAACCGGGCGACCGGGTGCTTGCGTCAGCGGGTTGGGGCTGTTTTGCGGAAGAAGTGCTGCTCGACGCCGCGCGCGTCATTCCGATCCCCGATGCGATGGATTTCGAAACGGCTTCGGCTTTCCTCATGACCTATGGCACGTCGCATCATGCGCTCAAGGATCGCGCCATGATCCAGCCCGGCGAGACATTGCTGGTGCTCGGGGCGGCGGGTGGCGTTGGCCTTGCGGCTGTCGAGCTTGGCAAGGCGATGGGCGCGCGCGTCATTGCGGCGGCTTCCTCGGAAGAAAAGCTTGCCGTGTGCCGCGAACATGGGGCTGACGAAACGATCCTTTATCCAGCCGGCCCGGCGCTTGACAAGGAACAGATGAAGGCGCTGTCCGACGAGATCAAGAAGCTGACAAATGGCAATGGCGCCGATGTTGTTTACGATCCCGTCGGGGGCGATTTTTCGGAAGCGGCGCTGCGGGCGACAAACTGGGCCGGGCGGTTTCTGGTGGTGGGGTTTGCCTCCGGGCCCATTCCGCGCATTCCGCTCAATCTGGCACTGCTCAAGAGCTGCCAGATTGTCGGTGTTTTCTGGGGGGGCTTCGTGGCGCGTTATCCCAAAGAAAATCAGCAAAATATCAACGAGCTCATGGCACTCTTTGGCGCGGGCAAAATCAAACCGCTTGTGTCAAAGGTTTACAAACTTTCCGAGACCGCTCAGGCGATCGAGGCCATGGCGGCCCGCAAGGTCAAGGGCAAAATTGTTATCGTTCCCTGAGCCAAGGGTTCAGGGGTCGATCAGCTAACAAGGATTAACGCCGATGAGGCGACCGCTTGTCACAGTCGTCCTGGCCGTCGGAATGTCTTTTCTGGCGGCCTTCGGCTTTCTTGTTTATGTGCTGCTGGCCTCGGGTGATCCTGAATATTGGCGCGGTGATATTGCCGAGTTTGAGCGGCGCGATGTCTCCAATCCGCCATTGGCCGGTGCCGTGCTTTTTGTCGGCGGGCGCGATCTTCGATTATGGTCGCGGTTGTCGCAGGACCTGGCGCCTCTTTCTGTCATCAATCGTGGATTTGGCGGGGCGCAGATCGCACATGTCACGCATTACATGTCACGCATCGTCATACCATACCGTCCGCGCGCCATTGTGTTGATGGCCGGCGAAGCGGATCTGGCGGATGTGCATGGGCGTCGTCCGGAAGATGTGCTGGATGACTTCAAGAACTTCGTGACGGCCTTACGTGATCATGATCTCGATGTGCCGGTCTATTTTGTATCGATCCATCCTTCACCCATGCGGAGGGGACGCTGGTTTGGCGCCAGGCGCGCCAATGCGCTGGTTGCGGATTTCATCAAGCGCGACCCGAAGCTCCATTACATCGAAACGGCTGATGGTGTGATAGACGGGCGTGGCAATATTCGTGAAGATCTGTTTCGATGGGATGGCTTGTCCCTTAATCGGCAGGGCTATGAAGTGTTGGCCTCTGAAATAAAACCGGTGTTGCTTTCGGCAGGGTTGGGAGCGCCTTTGCCGCATTAAGCTTGCCCCATAAAAACAAAAAGAGAGAGAGAAAGTTCATGAGCCAGACCGTTTCGATCGAGACTTCAGCAGGTCTTGTGGAGGGCATATGCGAGCCGAAGTTCAATGCGGTGCGCGATGCCTTTGTGGCCAATTTTGAAAAACGCGGCGAGGTCGGCGCCAATGTCGCGCTGACACTTGAAGGCAAGACGCTGGTTGATCTTTGGGGCGGGCGCAAGACGCCGGGCGGCGACGCCTGGACGCGCGATACCGTATCGATTGTTTTTTCCTGCACCAAGGGCGCGACAGCGCTTTGTGCCCATATGCTTGCTGATCGTGGTCAGCTTGATATTGATGCCCCGGTGTCCCGGTATTGGCCCGGCTATGCGCAGCATGGCAAGGAAAAGACCACTGTCTCCATGATGCTCGATCATTCGGCCGGTGTGCCGCATCTGCGCGCCAAGCTGAAAGATGGCGCCTATAATGACTACGGCTATATGATCGGCATGATGGAACAGGAAGCGCCATTCTGGGAACCCGGCACGCGCAATGGCTATCATGGCGTGACCTTTGCCTGGACGGTCGGCGAAATTGTGCATCGCGCCGCCGGGAAGCGTCTGGGCGCATTTTTCCGGGATGAAGTCGCCGGACCGCTCGGACTTGATTTCTGGATTGGTTTGCCGGAAGCCATTGAGCCGCGCGTGGCGCCCATGATTTTCGCCGTGCCGGATGAGGCCAGCATGCAGTCGCGCTTTACGCAGGCGGTGATGAGCGATCCGACTTCGGCCTCGCATCTTTTCCTGATGAATAGCGGTGGCGTGAATTTCAATGATCGCGCCACACGCGCGGCCGAAATCGGCTCAGCCAATGGCATCAGCAACGGGCGCGGACTGGCGGGCATGTATGCGCCGCTGGCCAATGGCGGCGGCAAGCTCGTATCGAAGGATACACTCGCGCGCATGGGGCGCGTTGCCATGGCAACCCATGATGACGCGACGCTGCTCATTCCGACACGCTTTGCGCTCGGCTATATGAAAAGCATGGATAATCGCAAGCTGCCCAATTCCGCGGGTCAAAGCTGCATCATGTCGGAGGCCGCTTTTGGCCATGTCGGCATGGGTGGTTCGATCGGTTTTGCCGATCCTGAGGCACGTCTGAGTTTTGGATATAGCATGAATCAGATGGGCAATGGCATTTTGCTCAATGAGCGCGGCCAATCCCTGATCGACGCGACTTATGCTGCGCTTGGCTATCGCAGCAATGCGAGCGGCGCCTGGATGGCTTGAGGGCTAGCTGCCGCTTGCAGGCTCGTCCTGCGGCGGCAGTCCCAAGGCTTCGCGGGCGGCCTTTTTATGGACCTGTTTGATGTGGCTTGATACCAGGCCGAGTGTCGCCATCAAAACGGTTGCATCATCGGTGAAGCCAAAACCCGCGATGATGTCCGGCACGAAGTCAGCAGGCAGAACAAAATAGGCAAGCGCCGCCAGAAGCGTCGCCTTGACGCGGAGCGGTGTTGCAGGATCACGCGCGCAAAACCAGGCGGCAGCGGCTTCCTCGGCAAAGGGAATGCGACCGGCATAGCGCGTCATCTTTTTCCAGAAGCCCTCGCGTACGGTCTGTTCATTGCGGGCCAGCACGGCAGGTAATTGGGTGATTTGCTCATCCAGCACGGTATGGCTGTTGCCTGTTGAACCGGGGGGTGACGCGGGCATTGAGGATCCTCCTGCCGCTGGGGAAAGGGTCTTGATCCTAGCAAGATGGGGTGCATCTGCGCCATGCGCAAGCCAAGGCTGCCGCTGCGTTATTGGCGGATGGCGCAAAAACGCCAGAAAAACAAGCGTTTGCGCTGTTATTTTAGGCTCGCTCTTTGGCCTGCGAGTTTGTAAAACCCTCGTCAAACAGGGCGGGCTTTGTCCCGTCGGATGGACAGGGAGATCCGATATGAAACTTGATTCAAGCATCAGTGCCGTTGTCACAGGCGGTGCGTCAGGCCTCGGCGAGGCAACAGCCCGCGCGCTTGCCGCGCATGGCGTCAAGGTCGCCATTTTCGATCTTCAGGAAGAAAAAGGCGAAAAGGTTGCCAAGGATCTTGGCGGCGTCTTCTGCAAGGTCAATGTGACGGATGATGCAAGTGTGGATGCCGGCTTTGCCAAGGCCCGCGCCGCCATTGGTCAGGAACGTATCCTTGTCAATTGCGCAGGCACGGGTAATGCCATCAAGACAGCCTCGCGCAACAAGGAAACGGGTGCGCCGGAATATTTCCCGCTCGACAAGTTCAACCTCATCATCCAGATCAATCTCGTCGGCACCTTTCGCTGCATTGCCAAGTCGGCGGCTGGCATGATGACACTTGATCCGCTGCCCGATGGCGATCGTGGCGCCATCGTCAACACGGCCTCGGTTGCCGGTGAAGATGGCCAGATCGGTCAGGCTGCCTATTCAGCCTCCAAGGCTGGCGTGATCGGCATGACATTGCCCATCGCCCGCGACCTGTCACGCGAAGCCATTCGCATCAACACCATTCTGCCCGGCATTTTCGACACGCCGCTGCTTGCCGGTGCGCCCGAAAAAGTGCGTCAGGCGCTTGGCGCGCAGGTGCCGTTCCCGTCGCGTCTGGGCCGTCCCGAGGAATATGCCAATCTGGCTCTGACCATGATCCAGAACGGCTACTTCAATGGCGAAGACGTTCGTCTTGATGGCGCAATCCGCATGGCACCGCGCTGATCGCAGCGATGCTAAAAAATGCAAAGGCCCCGGTTCGTCGCCGGGGCCTTTCCTGTTTGCATCTGCGCGACCTGCTCAGGCGGTGGCGATCTTGTCCATGAAGCCCGCCATGGCAATGTCATTCAGCGAGACGCCAGCGGCGTCATGCGTTGTCAGGGTCACTTCGACGCGATTATAGACGTTGAACCACTCCGGGTGATGGTTCATCTGCTCGGCGAGCAGGGCCACGCGCGTCATGAAGGCGAAGGCCTCGCTGAAATCGGCAAACTGATATTTGCGGAAAATCGCATCCTTGCCATCGACTTCCCGCCAATGGGGCAGGGCGGCCAAGGCGTCGGTTCGGGCTTTGCCGGTCAGCTTCTCAATCATGACAATTTCCTCAAAGTGCTGGCTGATCAACGTTCAGACTTCTTTTCGTCCTGGCGCGACACTCGCCCGGTTGGGTCAGCGATGCAAGAGCGCAAACCGCACTGACAGTTCTCTCGGCAGGATCTGGTCATTCAGGATGATCTGGCGACCAGTCCTCATCGCTGTATAGATCATCATCGGGATAAGTCCGCTCGCAGCGATAGGGGCCGCCTCCCTGACTGTTGCGCGATGACAAGAGAACAACCCGGCCTGGCGAAAAGGGCGGCGCGGCAAAGAGATTATGCGCCATGACAAAACCATAGGCTTCAGCCGCTTCGACATGGCGAAGTCTGGCGATGGTGACATGCGGCATGAAGTTACGCTTGTCTGGCGAAAGGCCAACCCGGCGGGCGGCCGCTTCATGGCGCTGTTGCAGAAGGCTCAAGCTGTCGCTTGGCTTGACACCGACATAAAGCGCGGTTGGTTTGGCCCCGCCAAAGACGCCGACGCCTTCAAGCTCGATGGTGAGTGGCGTGAAGGGGATCAGGGCAAGCTCCGCATCGAGATCATCGGCGACATTTTCCGGCATGTCGCCAAAGAAGCGCAGGGTGAGGTGCAGGTCATCACGCTCGATCCAGCGCGCGCCATCAATTCCGCGCTGCAATCGGATGAGGCGCTCTGCCGCCTCATCTTCGATTTCAAGCGCTGTGAACAGACGGATCATGCGGGACCAAAATCAGGGACAGGGATCGGGCTGGCTGAGACGGATTTTCTGGATCGCTTTTTCCAGATCATCGCTCCAGGCCAGACCCGTTGAGTCGACGGCTATTTTGATTGGCGCCATGTCGATGGCCCCAATGATGTTGGCTGATTGGGTGAAGATCGTATTTCGGAAATGAATTTTTCCATAAATGGCATGAAGCGCGTGACCATGACGGCAATGCCGCGCTCATTCGGGTGCATGCCATCGGCCAGGCTGAGGTCACTATTGGTGGCCACGCCCTCCAGGAAAAACGGGTACAGCGTGAGCCTGTGTGCTTTGGCGAGCTCGGGATAAATGGCGTTGAATTCTTCGCCATATTCCTTGCCAAGATTGGGTGGGGCATACATGCCAACGAGCAGAACGGGGATTTTGCGTGATGTCAGATCACGGATGATTTGATCGAGATTGGCGCGGGTGATGGCCGGATTGATGCCGCGCAACGCATCATTGGCCCCGAGTTCAAGAATGACGGCGTCCGTTTGCGGGCCAACTGCCCAGTCCAGCCGCGACAACCCGCCTGAGCTTGTGTCGCCCGAGACACCGGCATTCTCAATCACAACATCCCGGATGCCTTTGGCGATGAGCGCTTTTTGCAGCTGTTCGGGAAAACCCTGACCGGGGGGCAGGAGATAGCCCGCCGTCAAGCTGTCGCCCAGCGCGACGATATGGATGTCTTTCGCCATGGCCGGTGTTGCGAGCAGCAGCCAGACGGCGAGTGCCAGCTTGCAAATGGCGCCATAAGCGCCATATCGGTTGGAAGTGCCGGAAAGAGCAGCGGCGTGCCGCATGAAGGGCCTATGCTGGTCGGACAAAAGACAATCAGGGAAACAAGCTGGCGTGGGCGACGACATCATTGATCTGCAGAATGTGACCCTGAGCCTGCCTAGCCATGCCGGTTTGGTCAATATTTTGCGCGGCATCGATCTCAAGGTGCCCAAAGGCGAGGCGACAGGGCTTGTCGGGCCATCGGGGTCGGGCAAATCCACACTCCTCATGGTGCTGGCGGGGCTTGAGCGGCCAAGCTCTGGTCAAGTTCATGTTGCCGGAGAAGATCTTGGACGCCTTGATGAAGATGGGCTCGCCCGGTTTCGTCGTGATCATATAGGCATTGTGTTTCAGTCTTTCCACCTCGTGCCAACCATGTCGGCACTGGAAAATGTCGCCATCCCGCTGGAGCTTGCCGGATATAAGGACGCATTCGTGCGCGCCGAGGCGGAATTGCGCCAAGTGGGACTTGGGCACCGATTGAGCCATTTCCCGGCCCAGTTATCGGGCGGTGAACAGCAGCGCGTGGCGCTGGCCCGCGCGGTGGCGGGGGATCCTGAAATCCTGCTGGCAGATGAGCCAACCGGCAATCTCGATCAGGAGACGGGAGAGGGCATTATTTCGCTGATGTTTGAACTGCATGCGAAGAAGGGCACGACACTCGTGCTGATCACGCATGATGAGGCGCTCGCCCGACGCTGTGATCGCATGATCCGGCTGCGCGATGGACTGGTGGAAAGTTCGTCCGTCGGCGTGCGCCCATGAGCGAGGATGGCGCCGCCTCTTTTTTTCTGGCCATGCGTTATGCACGGCGCGAGTTGCGCGGGGGTGTCGCCGGATTTCGTATTTTCATTGCCTGTCTTGCGTTAGGCGTTGCAGCGATTGCCGGTGTCGGGTCGGTCTCTACAGCACTCACGCGGGGACTGGCGGAAAAGGGTCAGGATATTCTGGGTGGCGATGTCGATGTGCGTTTGATCCATCGTCAGGCCAGTGCGGCGGAGTATCAGGCTCTGGCGCGCGCAGGCACCATTTCCCTTGCCGCCGAAATGCGGGCCATGGCGCGGGTTGATGCGAAGGGTCAATCAGCTGCGGCGCAGAGTCTGGTTGAGTTAAAAGCCGTGGACGGGCCATACCCGCTCTATGGCGCGATGGTGCTTGAGCCTGACATGCCATTGGCGGCGGCGCTTGGACGGCATGAAAATCGCTATGGCCTTGTGGCGGAACAAAATCTTGTCGGACGGCTTGGCGCCAAGCTCGGCGATCTCATTCAGATCGGTGATGCGCGATTTGAGCTGCGCGCCATCATCAGGCATGAGCCGGACCGCATTGGCGATGGTTTTACGCTTGGCCCGCGTGTGATGATCGCGCAGGAGGCGCTTGCCGCAACGGCGCTGTTGCAGCCTGGCAGTCTTGTGACATGGCATTACAGGATGCGTTTTCCCGATACCGCCCGCAGCGATCAGGCGCTCAAGGTCTTTGCTGAAAAACTCAAGCGTGATTTTCCCGATGCGGGATGGCGTATTGCCGATCGCAATGACAGCGCCCCCTCCATGCGACGGTTTGTTGAGCGCGTGGCGCTCTTCTTGTCGCTTGTCGGATTGACGGCGCTGGTCGTCGGGGGGGTTGGTGTTGCCAATGCCGTTTCCGCCTATCTTGAACGCAAGCGACAGGTGATTGCGATCTTCAAGTGTCTGGGCGCACCCGGCGCGTTTATTTTCAGGCTCTATCTGATGCAGATCGTGGCGCTGGCTTTGGTCGGCATCACCATCGGGCTTGTTGTTGGCGCTGTACTTCCCTTTCTGGTGAAAATCGTCGCGGGCGATCTGATGCCGATTCCTGTTGAGCTTGGCGTCTATGCCGCGCCGCTCATGCTGGCGCTCGGTTATGGGCTGCTTACCGCACTTGCCTTTGCGATCTGGCCCCTGGCGCGGGCGCGTGACGTTCCGGCGGCGAGCCTTTTTCGCGACATCGTGGCGCCAGAGAGGCGCTGGCCCCGTTCGCGCTACATCGCGGCGACGCTTGGCATGTTGGTGCTGTTGGCAGGACTGGCGATCGGTTTTTCAGATGATCGCCTGTTTTCCCTCTGGTTTGTGCTTGGGGCGCTAAGTGTTTTTTGTGTGCTGATGTTTGCCGCCCGCAGCATTGCCTGGCTTGCCGCCCGTGCCCCGCGCACAAACGCGCCAGACTGGCGCCTGGCGCTGGCCAATATCCATCGGCCCGGTGCGCCGACACAGGCTGTTGTGCTTTCACTCGGCCTTGGATTGACGTTGCTTGTGAGTGTGTCGCTGATCAATGGCAATTTATCAGGCGAGATCATGCGTGAATTGCCCGGACGCGCCCCTTCCTTCTTCTTTCTGGATATCCAGCCCGATCAGACGGATGCGTTGGAAAAAATCGTGCGTGAGACGGTGGGCTTTGAAGCCTTTGAGCGCGTGCCGATGCTGCGGGGCCGGATTTCATCGGTCAAGGGTGTGCCCGCCGATCAGCTGCATGTTGCCCCGGATGCGCAATGGGCGCTGAGTGGCGACAGGGGGCTGACTTATTCGTCGGCGATGCCCAAGGGATCGACACTGGCCAGCGGTACATGGTGGCCAGATGATTATAGCGGGCCGTTGCTCGTTTCCTTTTCCGATGATCTGGCTCAGGGCTTTGGTGTGAAGCTTGGCGATCAGGTGGGCGTCAATGTGCTGGGACGCGAAGTGACCGCGACCATCGCCAATACGCGGATCATTGATTGGGGCAGTCTCGGCATCAATTTCATATTCGTGTTTTCACCCGGCGTTTTGTCAGCAGCGCCACATACAGATCTGGCGACTGTTTCAGTGGCTGCCGATCAGGAGCAGGCGCTCGAGACGCGCGTCACGGGCGCCTTTCCCAATATCACCTCGGTCAGGGTCAAGGAAGCGCTGCAAAGCGTGAACAGTCTGTTGGAGAATTTTTCGTTCGCGGTTCAGGCAACGGGCATGATCACGCTCGTTTCCGGCATTTTGGTACTGGCGGGTGCGATGGCGGCGGGCTTTGAAGCGCGGCGTCGCGACGCCGTCATCCTCAAGGTGCTGGGCGCGTCGCGCCGCCGCATTCTCGGCATATATATGCGCGAATATGCGCTGCTTGGCTTTTCGACGGCGCTTGTTGCCTCGTTCGCCGGAACGGCAGCGGCCTATAGCGTGGTTGCGGTGGTGATGGATCTGCCCTGGTCGTTTCTGCCGCTCACTTTGCTGGCGACGATTCTCGGGGCCAGCCTTGTCACCATTGCGCTCGGTCTGGCCGGGACATGGCGCGTCTTGTCCATCCCGGCGGCCAGTGTGCTGCGTAGCGATTAAGCGCCTGAAAGCGCTGGAATATTTCGATACAACACAAAAGCATGTGGGGATAAACCCCTCTCGCTGTTACGAAATTTTCATCAAGTATGTCCGGTTTCGCTTGAATTTGTCAGGCCGCGGGCCAATATGTGGGCAAGCACTTTTCAGGAGGGTGCGCAGACATGGCAAATTACGATCAAGACCAGATGCGGGTACGGGTTGGCGCAGGCGATGCCGCCATCGACCAGGGCCTGCGCAGCTATATGCTCGGCGTCTATAACTACATGGCCGGTGCGCTGGCCGTTACAGGCGTTGTCGCCTATCTCGCCTTCACAATGGCTGTGACGCAGACGTCAGGCAGCCTTGAGCTGACAGCTTTCGGCCAGGCGATTTTCATGAGCCCGCTCAAATGGGTCGTCATGCTGGCGCCTCTCGGCATGGTGCTGCTGCTTGGCTTCCGCGTTCATTCGATGAGCCTCTCGGCCGTGCAGACGACCTTCTGGGTCTATGCCGGTTTGATGGGGCTGTCGCTTTCGACGATCTTTCTCGTCTATACGGGCAACAGCATCGCGACGACCTTCTTCGTCACCGCTGCGTCTTTCGGCGCGCTCAGCCTTTATGGCTACACCACGAAGCGCAGCCTCTCGGCGATGGGTTCGTTCTTGATGATGGGCCTTTTCGGCATCATCATTGCGTCGCTGGTGCAGCTCTTCCTTCAGAGTCCCGGCTTGCAGTTCGCGATTTCGGTGCTCGGCGTGCTGATTTTTGCCGGCCTGACGGCCTGGGATACGCAGCGCATCAAGGAAATGTATTTCGCCGGAGACGATGCATCGGTGGCGGGCAAGAAAGCCGTGATGGGCGCGTTGTCGCTCTATCTCGACTTTATCAACCTGTTCCTGTTCATGCTGCGTTTCATGGGCAATCAGCGCAGCTAACCGCGCAACAGCACCAATGAAAAGAAAAGCCCCGGTGATGCGCCGGGGCTTTTTGCATTCAGGCGTCAATCAAACGCAATGTGCGTTTCTCAAACACTTTCAGAACCTGATCGAGATCGTGGCCGCGTTTGAGGATGAGACCACTGGCCGCGATGACAGCGTAAGCGCCTTGTTTGCGGGCCAGTTTGGGGCGTTTCTCGATCCGGTAGAGCGCCATCTCGCTGGCGCGGCGAAAGACGGAAAAAATGGCGACTTCGCGTGAGGCGCCCATTGCATAATCGCGCCATTCGCCTTCGGCGACCTTGCGACCATAAAGGCGCAGGATGAGATCGAGCTCGCGGCGATTGAAAAATGTCTGGGGTTCGGTCAAGCGGTGCGGCAGTTCCTGGGTCATTGTCGCATCTGACGAGGAGATCAATGTCAGGCCCGGGCCTGTTTCTGAGCGATCCGTCATAAGGCAAACATTACCTTTCTGTCGTTTTGGCCAGTCGATTGGAGCCTTTTCATCGTCATTGGCGCCACCGCGTCGCATTCATCCGGTTTGCTACAGGAGCCGGTTTGCTACAGGAGTATGACGGGGCTTTTCGCCGATTTACAGCCCGATCACAAAATTGCCCTTATTTGGCCCTTGGGTGGACACACTGGACCATCAATCTGTGATCGTTGCCTCACTGGCCCGGTTCCGAAAATGATCCGGTATTCAGCCCCCCAGCCCCACCGGGCATCATGGGGCCGGGCCACCCCTTCCCCCAAGGGGTTTGACAAGACAGCATGAGCCGCCCAGGACCCCCCGCCTGGGCGGTTTTGTTTGTGGTTGTGTGCAACAGGCCCACTGACGCTAGACTTGAGTCAGACAGACATTGATTTGGGGGGGATATCATGCGGTTGGCAAACAAAGTGGCGGTGATCACCGGTGCGGCCTCAGGCATCGGCAAGGCGAGCGCCACGCTCTTCGCGTCGGAAGGTGCGCGCGTACTGGCCGTGGACCTGCCGGGCAAGGGGCTGGCGGCGGCCCATCAGGGCCATGATCGTATCGTGACGCTTGAGGCCGATGTCAGCGCGCCGGACGCGGCCGAGATCATCATTGGCGGGGCTATCAAGGCTTTCAGGGCGCTCGACATTCTTTTCAACAATGCGGGCGTTGCGCTTGGCGGCCCTGTAGAGTCGCTGAGCGAGGCGGACTGGGATCGCACCATGGCGGTAAATGTCCGATCACATTTCATTCTGTCGCGTGCCGCCATTCCACATCTGCGCAAATCAGGGCATGGCCGCATCATCAACACGGCTTCGGTCATGGCAGAGGGCACGGACTTCGGGTTGGCGGCCTATTGTGCGTCCAAGGCAGGCGTTGCCGGGCTGACGCGCAATCTCGCCCTTGAGCTTGGTAAATACGGCATCACGGCCAATTACATTTTGCCCGGCGCCATCGTGACCGGCATGACCAAGAGCTTTGATGATCCGGCCATTGCGGAAATCTGGGCCAAGAAATCGCCCCTGCGCCGTTTGGGCGAACCGATCGACATTGCGCGCGGTGCCTTGTTTCTGGCCTCGGCGGATGGTGGCTTTGTCACAGGGCATGGTCTCAATGTGGATGGCGGCATGATGCTGCGCGTTTAGCCTCTGGCAAGATGAAACATCTTTCACTTGAAGGCCTTGCCAGGCCCGCCTACACAAATCGGTGGCCTAGCGCGTGAAACATGGCAAAAGATCATGTGTGCGTGGCAAATGAATGATGGGGAGTGGGCGCCGCCTTGCGGACCCTCAAAAGCATGACAGATGCGATGATCGTTATTGATGGCCTGACCAAGCGCTTTGGACCCTTCACGGCCGTGGATCAGATCAGTTTTTCTGTTGCACGCGGCGAGGTGCTGGGCTTTCTCGGGCCAAATGGCGCGGGCAAATCCACAACCATGAAAATGATCACAGGCTTCCTTGCCCCGACATCGGGCAGTGCCAGCATTTGCGGACATGATGCCGTGCGTGACACGCTTGCCGCCCAGCGCCAGCTTGGCTATTTGCCCGAGGGTGCGCCTGCTTATGGCGATATGACACCGCTTGCGTTCTTGCGGTTCATTGCGCGTATCCGCCGGCTGAGCGGCGCTGAAGCCGAAAAGGCGATTGCGCATGCCGTTGAGGCAACAGAACTCAAGCTGGTGCTGGAGCAACCGATCGATACGCTTTCAAAAGGGTTTCGCCGTCGCGTGGGCCTGGCTCAATCGATATTGCACAACCCGCCGGTGCTGATCATGGATGAGCCGACGGATGGGCTTGATCCCAATCAGAAGCATGAAGTGCGCCGGTTGATCAACGATATGTCGACCGACAAGGCGATCATCATCTCGACGCATATTCTCGAAGAGGTCGATGCGATCTGCACGCGGGCTTTGATTATTGATCGTGGCCATATCGTTGCGGATGGCACGCCTGCCGAACTCATGGCGCGCTCGCGCTATCACAATGCGGTGTCGCTGACGATTGGCGAACAGCTTACCGTGGCAGCCGCAGAGGCCCTGAAAGCCTTGCCGGGCATTGCCTCGATTGAGGTGCATCCGCGCGGTTCGGAAACAACGCTGACATTGTTCAGCACGGCTGGAAGCGGACGCGATGGCATTTCCGGCGAAGTTCGACTGATTGACGCTGTCGCCGATCTTGTGCGCGACAAGGGATGGGATGTGCGGTCCCTTTATGGCGAACCGGGCCGTCTGGATGAAGTCTTCCGGCAATTGACGCGTCCCGATACGCATGATGATGGAAAGCGCGCCGCATGAATGAGCTTGTCGCCATTTTCCGTCGCGAGCTGGCGGGCTATTTTGCCACGCCGCTGGCCTTTGTCTTTATCGTGATCTTTCTCTTCACCATGGGTGCTTTCACCTTCTACATGGGCGGCTATTTTGAAAGTGGTCAGGCCGATCTGACGATCTTTTTCAATTTTCATCCCTGGCTTTACCTGTTCCTGATCCCGGCGATTTCCATGCGCCTCTGGGCCGAGGAGCGTCGCACGGGTTCGATTGAACTCCTGCTCTCGCTACCGGTTCCGCTCTGGGCCGCCGTGCTTGGCAAGTTCCTCGCCGCCTGGGCTTTTTCAGGTCTTGCGCTGGCGCTGACCTTTCCGGTCTGGATCACGGTCAATTATCTCGGCGACCCGGATAATGGTGCAATTGTTGCGGGCTATGTCGGCAGCATGTTGATGGCAGGCGGCTATCTTGCCATCGGCTCCTGCCTCTCCGCCATGACGCGCAATCAGGTCATCGCTTTTGTGGTGAGCGTTGTCGTCTGTTTTCTGTTCACGGTTTCGGGATTGCCCATCGTCATTGATTTCTTTTCCGGCTGGGCGCCGCAAGCAGTCGTCAACACGATTGCCTCTTTCTCCTTCCTGACGCATTCACAGGCCATCTCGCAAGGCGTGATCGATATTCGGGATTTCATCTTCTTTTCGACACTGATTGCGACATGGCTTATCGCCTGCGGCATTGTTGTCGACATGAAGAAGGCGGGGTGAGCGCCATGTCGATGAGCCGCAGTTCCTATCGCGTGATCATGCTGGTTTTGCTGGCCGTGCTGTTTCTCGCCGTCAACATGATATCCAATGTTGTCTTCCGTTCGGCGCAGATCGACCTCACCCAGGGTCGATTGTTCACGCTGTCGCAAGGCACCAAGAATGTGATCGGGGCGATTGATGAACCGGTCACATTGCGGTTTTTCTATTCGGAAAAGCTCGCCAATGATTACCCAAGCGTCCGCATCTATGCCGGGCATGTACGCGATCTGCTGCAGGAGATGCGCGACAGGTCCAAAGGCAAGATCAAGCTCGAAGTCATCGATCCTGAGCCATTCTCGGAGCAGGAAGATCTCGCCATGTCGCTCGGTCTCAAGGGCGCGCCAACGACAGAAGGCGACATCATCTATTTCGGACTTGTCGGCACCAATCTGGTTGATGGCCTGGAATCAATTCCCTTCTTTTCCGATGAGCGCGCGCAGTATCTCGAATATGACGTGACGCGCATGGTTCAGAATCTGAGCCGTCCGAAAAAGCCGGTGCTCGGCATTGTCACCAACCTGCCGCTGGATACGGGCGCGGGCGGACTTACGGCGGCGATGCGCGGACAATCGCAGCCTTTCATGATTTATGAGGAGCTGCGCAGTCGCTTCGAAATCGAGTTTCTTGAGCAGAAGTTTGACAAGGTTTCTGACGATGTGGATGTGCTGATGATTGCCCATCCGCGTCCGCTTGATGCATCCACGCTTTATGCGATCGACCAGTTTGTAATGCGCGGCGGGCGTGTTCTCGCCTTTGTCGATCCGCATTCCGAAGTGAGCCTGACGGCTGGTGAAGATGGCCAGCCCGTCAAGGGCTATACGGAAGCTTCCACTCTCGAACCCCTGCTCAAGGATTGGGGCGTTGGCTTTGATCCGACGAAAATCGTGGGCGACCGCTTGCTGGCCCAGCGTGTGCAGACGGGTCTGGATGCACGTCGGCAGGAAAGCGACTATGTGCTGTGGCTATCGGTTCAGCATGATCAGATGAACCGGAACGATATTGTGACAGCCAATGTCGATCATCTCAATCTTGGCACCGTTGGCGTTTTCACGCCGCTCAAGGGCGCCACGACGCGGTTCACCCCGCTGATCTGGGCGTCGAAGGATTCGCGCCTTTATGATCTCGACTATGTAATGAGCGGGCCGACGCCTGATGCCTTGCTGCGCGACTTCAAATCCGAGGCAGGCGGCTATGTGATTGCGGCGCGTGTGGCGGGGCCGATCAGGAGTGCCTATGCGCAAGCCCCTGCCGCCGAGAAAAAAGATGAGGCGGGAGGCGGGGTAACACATGGCCCACGTGATCCGCATCTTTCCACGACCAAGGGGGACGCCAATATCATCGTCTTTGCTGACAGTGATATTTTCGATGATCGCTTCTGGGTGCAGGCGCAGACTTATATGGGTGATCGCGTGGCGCAACCGATTGCCGACAATGCCATGTTCATTCTCTCGGCGATTGACAATCTGATGGGATCGGATGATCTGATTTCCTTGCGCGCACGTGAGAAAATCGATCGTCCCTTTACGGTCGTTGATGAATTGCAACGCGATGCCGAGCGGCGTTTTCTGGCCGAGCAGGAGCGACTGAAGACCAAGATTGCCGATACGGAGAAACGCCTCACCGCCGCGCAGACGGATACGCCCGTCACCAGCGCGGGTGGCGATGCGCATAGTCAGGCTGACATTCAAGTCTTTCGCAGTGAGCTGCTGGAAAGCCGCAAGGCGCTTCGCGACGTACAACGCAATTTGCGTCGCGATATTGATCGGCTGGCGGGTGAAATCCGTTTTCTCAATGTTGTCGCCATGCCTCTGGCGGTGGCGATACTTGCCCTGGCGCTGGCCTATCTGCGAATGCGCCGTCGGCGGGTGCGTGTGGCGAGCGGAGGAAATTGAGCCATGTCCCAAAGATTTGAGGCGATGTGGAAGAACAAGCCATTGCGGCATTTGAGCCTGCTGGCAGGCGTGACGGCTGTTGCCGTCATTGGTGCGCTCATTGCCGTCACGCATGATGTGCGGGATGTGCGGACGCAATTTGTTCCTGTGAAGCTCTTTGCGGGTCTGGACACAAAACTGGATCGCGCCTCGGAGATTGTTGTCACCCTGCCGCGCGGTATGCAGGGAGTTGACAGACTGGTGATTGACCGATCCCCTGATGGCAGATGGGTGCTGCCGGGACATGGCGGCTACCCGGCCCGCCAGGATATGGTCAAGAATCTGCTGACAGGGCTTGGTGCATTGGAAGCCTATGAGCCGCGGACGGCTCGCGCGGAATGGCACCGCAATCTTGGCTTGCTGGCACCTGAGGATCTGGGTTCGGCGACACGCGTTGAAATCTTCGACGACAAGAAAAAGCGCTTCGCCGCCATGCTTGTGGGCAAGATCCCTGAAGAATCCGTCGATGTGCAGGGCCAGGGGATGATCTATGTGCGTCGGGATGGCGAAGATCAGACATGGCTGGCGCGGGGGCGCTTTCCACTCGCGAAAGTGGCAACAGACTGGCTTGACACTGATTTTCTGACCTTGCCAAAGGATCGCATCGAACGTGTGACGCTCTGGTCAGGCAGCGCTCATCCGGCGATCATTTCGCGCGCCAGCCCGGATGACCCAAACTTCGCTCTTGAGAATCTTGCACCAGGCGAGATTTCGCGCGGTGCGCCGGTGATGAACGGCATTGCCAATGCGATTGCAGAAGCCAGTTTTGAAGACGTGGCCCCGGAAGCGACGATCCGTTTTCCCGAGAACTCACCTCGTGTCGTGATCAGCAGCTTTGACGGTCTTGACTATACAATCGTCATGACGGGCTCAGGCACGGCGATCTGGGCCAAAGTGAGTGTCGATATGGCACCCGACCTTTCCACCGACAAGCAGGCGGCGGCGCGAGAACTGGTCGCCCAAAGCCAGGCCCGGTTCAAGGGCTGGGTCTATCAGATACCGAGCGAGCTCTCCGGCATTCTGATGCAGACCAAAGACGTGCTGACGCATGAAGGTGCGCCAGCCCTTTGATGCTGTTTGATGATCGGCCCACTAGTTCAGGGGCAGGGCGCCGATGAC
>Ga0209066_10000679_pt1 | contig 48836 bp, 49 predicted proteins | sample All_14_2_FD_187198 | JGI IMG/M metagenome (GOLD analysis project Ga0209066, IMG submission 187198) | Freshwater microbial communities in response to fracking from Pennsylvania, USA - Allegheny Zone_MetaG_DW_15 (SPAdes) (version 2) ... | reverse complement strand
CAGATCCGGCGCTTCGACGCCGTCGTGCTCTATCTGCGCTGGAACGATGCGGCGGAACTGCTGAAAGGCGCCGAGGCCAGCCTGCGCGAGGCCAGCCAGGCGGTGGAAGAACGCACCCGGCTGGCCGCGACCGCCGCACGCATCCAGGCGGAGATCGCGGCGGCCCTGCCGGGGCTGCGCCAGACCGAAGCGGAAGCCGCTGCCGAATTGCAGCGCCTGATCATCGAACAGCGCCAGTTGCAGGATGAGGAGGCCAGGGTCGAGGCCGCGCTGGAAGCCGCCTCCGCCCGGTTGGGTCAGATTGCCGCCGATGCCGAGCGCGAGAATGCCCTGTCCGGCGATGCAACCGCGGCGCTGGAACGCCTTGCCGAGGAGACGACCCGGATCGAGATCGCGCGCGCCAAGGAAGGCCCCGATCATGCCGAGGCGCAGAAATCCCTGGCCGCGGCCGAGGGACAGATGGCCGAGAAGCAGGAGTTGTTGGACCGTACCACCGAAGAGGTGGCGGCGGTGGAAGCCCAACGCGCCCAGCTTGCCCGCCAGAAACAGGATGCCCTGAACCGGCTTCAACGCTTTGCGGCGCAGCAGCAGCAGATCGCACGCGATCGTGCCTCGCTGGCGGCGGAGATCGCGGCGACCGAGGCGCTGGCGGCGGCTGAGGAGCGGCTGACCCGGTTGGATGAGGCGCTGGTGGCCGCCCGCGCCGCCTCTGCCGCGGCGGAAGATGGGTTGAACGAGGCGAGACGGGCGGAAAATGCCGCTAGGTCCGCCCTGCAAAGCGTGTCGGATGAGGCGCGGCGCGGCCTGCAGGAAAAGGAATCGGCCATCCGCGTGGCGCAGATCGCCAAGGAACAGGTGCTGCGCGAGGCCTTGCAGTCGCAGGAGGCCGCCTTCCGGGGGCTGGAGACGGAAATTGCCGCGCTCACGCGCGCGCTGGCCGGCGGCGATGGCCAGAAGGGGCGGAAATTCCCGCCCGTGCTCGATTCGCTGAAGGTCACGCCCGGCTTCGAAACGGCCCTGGGTGCGGCCCTGGGGGATGATCTGGACGCCGCGCTCGACCCGGCAGCGCCATTGTTCTGGGGCGATGTTGCCGGCGGTGGCGCAGGGGCCGGGACTGCCTTGCCGCAGGGGATGCAGGCCCTTGCCGCGCATGTCACGGCACCGCCTGCCCTTGGTCTGCGTCTGTCGCAGATTGGCGTGGTGGCGGATGTCGCGACGGCGGAACGCCTTGCCCCGGCCCTGATGCAGGGGCAGCGGATCGTCAGCCGCGATGGCGGGCTCTGGCGCTGGGACGGGCTGGTGCGCAGGCCGGGTGCGCCTTCGGCGGCGGCCGCACGCCTGGAAAGCCGCAACCGGCTGGATGGACTGCTGGCAAAGCGGGCGGACAGTGCAAAGGCGCTGGAAGTCCTGCGGACCGATACCGTGGCCGGGCTGAACGCCGCCAAGGAGGAGGCGCAGAAGACCCTGGCCGAAGCACGGCGCGTCGCAGATGTGGCTCAGGCCGAATCGCGCCACGCGATGGAGAAGGCGCAGGCCGGAACCCGCCTGGCAGAGGACGGGGCGCGTGCCGCCCGGCAGGCGGAACAGCAGGCCTTTGCCGAGGCGGAAAAGCTGCGCAAGGAGGCCGGCGCGCTGCGCGCCAAGGCCCAGGCCGCCCAAAGCCGCCTGACCGCGCTGGGCGAGGCGGAAAAGCGACTGGCCGAGGATATCGAGGCGGCGGAGGCCGATTCGGCCGGTGTGGAGCAGGCCCTGAAGGTGCTGGAAGACCCGATCCAGGGGCGCGAACGCGTCAATCGCCTGCGGGCCGAACTGGCGGAACTGCGCGCCATTCTTCTGGAAAAACGAAGCAATCTCGATAGGTTGCGGCGTGAAGCCGAACTGCGATCCGAGCGACTGAAGGCCATTGCGGCGGAGCGCAAGGGCTGGGAAACCCGCGCTTCGGGGGCTGCGGATCGCATCCGGGAATTGCAGGCGCGCCGGCAGGAGGCAGAGGAGGAGCAGGCGCGGCTGGCGGATCGCCCGGCGGAGATTCGCGCGGCCGATGTGAAGCTGCTGGATCTGGTGCAGAAGGCGGAATTCAAGCGATCCCAGGCCGGGGATGCCCTGGCCGTGGGGGAGAACCGCCAGCGCGAGGCCGATTATTCCCTGCGCGAGACGGAAGGGCTGGTCGCCCAGGCGCGCGAGCTGCGCGTGCGCCGCGAGGCGGAGCTGGAAGCCGCCGGGCGCGAGCGCCAGCAGATCGCCGAACGCATCGCCGAGAAGCTGGACTGTGCGCCAAGCCGGGTATTGGCCGCCGGCGGCATTGAACCGAATGAAGCCCTGCCGCCCCTGGAAGAGGCGCTCGACCGGTTGGACAAATTGACGCGTGAGCGCGAAGCGATGGGGCCGGTGAACCTGCGCGCGGAGCAGGAGGCGGAGGAGTTGAAGGAACAGATCTCCTCCATGCTGCGCGAACGTGACGATCTCGTTTCCGCCATTGCACGCCTGCGCCAGGGTATCGGCGCGCTGAACCGGGAAGGGCGCGAAAGACTGCTGGCGGCTTATGAGAAGGTGAATGGTCATTTCAAGGAATTGTTCGTGAAGCTGTTCGGCGGCGGTGCGGCCGAGTTGAAGCTGACCGAATCGGATGATCCCCTGCAGGCCGGGCTGGAAATCATGGCCTCACCGCCCGGCAAGAAGACGCAGATCATGTCGCTGATGTCGGGCGGGGAGCAGGCCCTGACCGCGCTTTCCCTGCTGTTTGCGGTGTTTCTGACCAATCCCGCGCCGATCTGCGTGCTGGACGAGGTGGACGCTCCGTTGGACGATGCCAATGTGGATCGCTTCTGCAGCATGCTGGAGGATATGGCGGCGGCCGAGGCGACGCGCTTCCTGGTCGTCACCCATCATCGCATGACCATGGCGCGTATGGACCGGCTGTTCGGGGTGACCATGGCCGAACGTGGCGTGTCGCAACTGGTCTCCGTCGACCTGTCCGCGGCAGAGGCTTTGCACACTGCGTGACAGGGGGCGGACAAGGGGCCTGAAACCCCTGCGAAGCCGCTGTTTTCCGATGCTTCCGCAGCGCGGCGAAACCCCTGCCTTTCACCTTGACTTGCACGGGGCTCGACAATATGGTGCCCGCGCTTTTGACAGGGGTCAGTCACGCCAATGACCGGGACGCATGGCCATGAACCGCTGAAGGATCTCCAACAGAGATTGAAGGCGGCGCAGGCAAAGACCGAAGAACCTGTCCGGGCCGCCGCGGGAACGCGGGCCGGATCGGGTATGGCGGTCGGATTGCAGATCGCGGTCGAGCTGATTGCAGGTATTGCGATTGGTGTCGGGCTGGGCTGGTTTCTGGATGGGTGGCTGGGAACGAAGCCCTGGATGCTTCTTGTTTTCACCATCGTCGGCTTCGTGGCCGGCCTGATGAATGTGATCAGGCGGGCGAAGCAGTTGGAGGCGGATGCGCGGCGGGCAGCCGAAAGCGCCAAGGCCGATAAGGTCTGAGGGCGGCTGAGGTTGGGGTTCGTCCGCTAGTTTGGGCATGAGCGAAGGGGGGCAGGCGTGGCCAGTCCGGTTGAGCAATTCACGGTGAAGCCGATCGTTCCCTTGGAACTGGGCGGTTTCGACATCTCCTTCACCAATTCGGCGTTGTGGATGGTGATCGCGGTGGTGGTCTCCACCGGGTTCCTGACATTCGCGATGCGGCGCAAGGCCCTGGTGCCGACTCCGATCCAATATGTGGCGGAGACGCTGTATATGATCGTCGCGAACATGATCCGCGACAATGTGGGAAGCGAAGGGCGGAAGTATTTCCCCTTCATCTTCTCCATCTTCATCTTCGTGCTGTTCGGCAATCTTCTGGGCATGATCCCGGGCAGCTTCACCTTTACGAGCCATATCATCGTCACCTTCGCCATGGCGGCGGTGATCTTCCTGGGTGTCACGGTCATCGGCCTGGTGCGGCACAAAGGGCATTTCTTTTCGCTCTTCTTCCCGCATGGGGCGCCGCTGTTCACCGCGCCGATCCTGATCCCGATCGAGCTCGTCTCCTATCTGTCGCGTCCGATCAGCCTGTCGGTGCGACTGTTCGCGAACATGACGGTCGGCCATGTGATCCTGAAAGTGATCGCCGGCTTCGTCATTTCCCTCGGCATAGCGGGCGGCTTCGTGCCGCTGGCCGGGCTGGTGGCCATCACGGCGCTTGAATTCATGATCGCCGTGATCCAGGCCTATGTGTTCACGATCCTGACCTGCATCTACCTGCACGATGCCCTGCATCTGCATTGATCACTGGGTCGTCGACACGAACGCAATAGCCTTCGTCACTAAACCGTCCTGAAGAGAAAGAGGTTCAAGACCATGGAAGTTGAAGCAGCGAAGTTCATCGGCGCGGGTCTGGCTGCCATCGGCATGATCGGTGCCGGTATCGGTGTGGGCAATGTGTGGGCCGCCTATATGGGCGCCATCGCTCGCAACCCGGCCTCGAAGAACGAGATTGGCGCGAACATCTGGATCGGCTTCGCCGTGACGGAAGCCATCGCGCTGTTCGCGCTCATCGTCGCCCTGCTCGCGCTGTTCGGCTGATACCGACGCTCGATCAGGCTTGAGGGACGGTAAGGGTTTGGCCGGCGGCGGTTTCGCGCGTTTCGCGGAAAGCCGCCGGCCTCGTTCCCGACACCGTCTCGCAGCGAAAGGCATTATCCGGCCAACGCAGGCCGGACCCACCAGGCCCGGAGAATTCCATGCCGCAGTTCGCACAGGTGGACACTTTCGCCAGCCAGATTTTCTGGCTTGTGGTGAGTTTCGCGATCCTGTTCATCCTTCTGTCGAAGGTGGTCATTCCGCGCATCTCCTCGGTGCTGGAAAGCCGCCAGCAGAAGATTTCCTCCGATCTGAAGCGTGCCGAAGAGGCGCGGGCAGAGGCGGAAGCGGCCCTGGCGGAATACCGGAAGGCGCTTGATGCGTCCCGTGCCGAGGCGCAGGCGCTCTTGCGTGCCGAGGGTGAAAAACTCGCCCAGGCCCAGGCCAAGCGTCTCGACAAGGTGAACGAGGAAATCGCCGCCAAGATCGGCGATGCGGAAAAGCGCATCGCCGCCGCCAAGGAGCAGGCGATGGCCGGTCTCAAGGATGTTGCATCCGAAGCCGCCGAAGCCGCCCTCGAAAAGCTTGCCGGTATCTCGACCGACAAGCGGACGCTGAATGCCGCCCTGAACGCGGCCGTGAAGCAGCAGGGAGCCTGAACCCATGGTTCTGCTTGAAACCGCCGGTCACGCGGCCGACGCCCATCAGGTGGGCCTGCTGGAGAATCCGACCTTCTGGGTCGCCGTTTCTCTGGTCATCTTCCTGGCTATTGTCTGGATCAAGGGCCGCCCGGCCATTTCCCAGGGCATCGGGGCCAAGATCGACGCCATTCGTGCCGAGATCGAGGAGGCCGAGCGCCTGAAGGAAGAAGCCCTGTCGCTGCTGGCGCAGTATCAGCGCCAGCACCGCGAGGCGCTGGAACAGGCCGAGGCGATCATCGAGAACGCCAGGGCCGAAGCCAAGCGCATCAAGGCGCAGGCCACCAAGCGCATGGACGAGCAGCTGGCCCGTCGCGAGGCGCAGGCCATGGACAAGATCCGTCAGGCCGAAGAGACCGCCGTGAAGGAAGTACGCGCCGCTGCCGTCGATCTGGCACTGGCCGCCGCCGAGACGGTTCTGGTCAAGGAGATCGCCAAGAACGGCGATCCCCAGTTGCAGAAGGCGATCGATGGGCTGGCTTCGCGCCTGCACTGATTCTTTGCATGATCGCCAACGAGCTTTGCCGCCGGGGTTCCCTCCGGCGGTTTTGCTTTTAGCCCTGTCGCGGGCCGGCGGATTTACCCGGGCTTGCCTCTTGACGCTGCCGGGGATCACGCGTAGAAGCCCGCACTATCACGCACATGGGGTGCGCGGGTGGGTGTCGTCATATGGCATCCGTCCATCCGGTGCCGGCCAACAGCCGGTCACACACGTCCCCCATGGAGGATCAACCGGAGAAACCTGAGGAGCCATTTCATGGCCGTTCCGACCTTTTCCATGCGCCAGCTGCTCGAAGCCGGCGTGCATTTTGGCCACACCACCCGTCGCTGGAACCCGAAGATGAAGCCGTTCATCTTCGGCGAGCGCAACGGTGTGCATATCATCGATCTGGAACAGACGGTGCCGCTGCTGGCGCGGATGCTGGAAGCCGTGCGCGGCGTTGCCGCCGGTGGTGGCCGCATCCTGTTCGTCGGCACCAAGCGCACCGCCCAGGAAATCGTGGCGGATGCCGCCACGCGCTGCGGCCAGTATTACGTCAACCATCGCTGGCTCGGCGGCATGCTGACCAACTGGAAGACCATCACCAATTCGATCCGCCGCCTGAAGGAGCTGGAAGCCCAGCTGGAACAGGGCGCTGTCGGCCTGACCAAGCGCGAGCAGCTGAACCTGCAGCGCGACCGCGAGAAGCTGGAGCGTGCGCTCGGCGGTATCAAGGAGATGGGCGGCCTGCCGGACATGATCTTCGTGATCGATACCAACAAGGAATCGATTGCCATTCAGGAAGCACGCACGCTGGGCATTCCGGTCGCCGCGATCATCGATTCCAACTCCAATCCGGATGGCGTGGCCTTCCCGGTGCCGGGCAATGACGATGCCATGCGCGCCATTTCGCTGTATTGCGATCTGGTGGTCGGCGCGGTACTCGACGGGCTGCAGCAGGAACTGCGCAAGTCGGGCGAGGATATCGGCGCCCTGGCCGTGGCCCCGGTCGAGCCGGCGCTGGTTGCCGCGACCGAGGTGGTGGAGGGTGAGGCCGTTCAGGCCTGACCCATCCCTTTCGGGCTGGTTTGAGCCCGGACGCGGATTTCGTGCGGGCTGCAACGGTTCTGCAACATCGGACCGTTAGCTGAGATTGGTTGGGGGTCGGGGCGTCCCCGGCGCTGCGGGTGGATCGCGAGGTTCGCCGGCCGCCGGGGGCGCGTCCCGCGCGCCTGATGCAACATGGACGAATTGGAAGGAACCTAGCGATGGCTGAGATCACGGCAAGCGCGGTCAAGGAGCTGCGCGACAAGACCGGCGCCGGCATGATGGATTGCAAGAAGGCGCTGAACGAAACCGCTGGCGACATGGAAGCGGCGGTCGACTGGCTGCGCACCAAGGGTCTGGCTGCGGCCGCGAAGAAGGCCGGTCGCGTTGCATCGGAAGGTCTGGTTGCCGTTGCGGACGAGGGCACCAGGGGCGCGGTTGTCGAGGTGAATGCCGAGACCGACTTCGTGGCCCGCAATGCCGCCTTCCAGGGTTTCGCCCAGGACGTGGCCAAGATCGCGCTCGCTTCGGGCGATGATCTCGCGACCATCCTGGCCGCTGCCTATCCGGGCGAGGCCGGCAAGTCCGTGCAGGACAAGCTGACCGAGAACATCGCCACCATCGGCGAGAACATGAATCTGCGCCGGGCCGCCGTGCTGTCGGTGACGGATGGCGTGGTCGCCAGCTACATGCATTCCGCGCTGCTGCCAGGCCTGGGCAAGATCGGTGTGCTGGTCGCGCTGGAATCGACCGGCGACAAGAGCAAGCTGGCGGCGCTTGGCAAGCAGATTGCCATGCATGTTGCTGCCGCGCGTCCGGAATGCCTGAACATCTCCGATGTGGATTCCTCGGCGCTGGATCGCGAACGCGCGGTGCTGACCGAGCAGGCCCGCGAATCGGGCAAGCCGGAGAGCATCATCGAGAAGATGGTTGAGGGCCGAATCCGCAAGTATTATGACGAGGTCGTGCTGCTCGAGCAGGTCTATGTGATCGACGGCGAAACCAAGATCAAGGCCGTGGTCGAAAAGGCAGCCAAGGACATCGGCGCGCCGGTCACCCTGACCGGTTTCGCCCGCTTCGCGCTGGGTGAGGGCGTGGAGAAGAAGGAAGAAGATTTCGCGGCCGAAGTGGCTGCCGTGATGAAGGGCTGATCGGCCCAAGCGCATTCGGGTGGGTGCTTGCATGCACCCGTCCCTTTGGATAGTCAGGTGACGGGTGCCCTAGGGCACCCGTTGTCGCAGAAAGAAAAAGGAGACAGGGGCGATGGCCACGGGTGTTGCGCAGACTGCAACGGAGACTGAACCCGATCGGCCACGTTTTCGCCGCGTTCTTCTGAAGATTTCCGGCGAAGCCCTGATGGGTGATCGCGATTATGGCCTTGATCCGGTGACGGTGGAACGCGTTGCGCGCGAAGTGCAGTCCGTCCGCGAACTGGGGATCGAGGTCTGTCTCGTCATCGGTGGCGGGAACATCTTCCGTGGCATGTCCGTCGCCGCCAAGGGCATGGAACGGACCACGGCGGACTATATGGGCATGCTCGCCACCGTGATGAATGCGCTGGCGATGCAGTCGGCGCTGGAAAAGCTGGGGGTTCCGACCCGGGTGCTGTCGGCCATCCCGATGCAGTCGGTCTGCGAGCCCTATATCCGCCGGCGCGCCGTGCGCCATATGGAAAAGGGGCGGGTGGTGATTTTCGCCGCCGGTACCGGCAATCCCTTTTTCACCACCGACACCGCCGCGGCGCTGCGCGCATCCGAAATGAACTGCGAAGCCCTGCTGAAGGGTACCAAGGTCGATGGCGTCTATGATTCCGATCCGGTGAAGAATCCGGAGGCCAAGCGGTTTGAGACGTTGACCTATCTCGATGTTTTGTCCAAGGATCTGAAGGTGATGGATGCGGCGGCTGTGACGCTGAGCCGCGAAAACCGTATTCCGATCCTGGTTTTTTCAATTCACGATGCCGGGGCCTTCGCCGATGTGATACAAGGTCGCGGCCGTTTCACCATGGTCACCGGTTCCTGATTTCCAATCGAGGTACCTTTTTGCCGCGGATAAGCCTTGAACAGGCCGCTGCAACGCCTGAAAGGGCAGGCAGCCTGCGGCAAGTGACGACGAAGACAAGAGGGGACTAAGCCCGTGTTCAATACGAAGGATGTCGGCAAGCGGATGGACGGGGCGGTCGAGGCCCTGAAGCGCGAATTCGCGGGGCTGCGGACCGGCCGTGCCTCGCCCTCATTGCTGGAAGGCGTCACGGTGGAAGCCTATGGCGCTGTCTCGCCGCTGGTCGCCGTGGCTGCCGTCAGCGCGCCCGAACCGCGGCTTCTGTCGGTCAGCGTCTGGGACCGCAGCATGGTCAAGGCAGTGGAAAAGGCCATTCGCGAATCGGGCCTTGGTCTCAATCCGCAGACGGAAGGCGCCACCATCCGCGTGCCGATTCCGGAACTGAACCAGGAGCGCCGCAACGAACTGGCCAAGGTCGCTGCGAAATATGCCGAAGAGGCGAAGGTCGCCGTGCGCAATGTGCGCCGCGATGGCATGGAAGAAATCAAGAAGCTGGAGAAGGATGGCGACATCGGCAAGGACGATGCCCGCAAGCTGTCCGATGAAGTCCAGAAGCTTACCGATGCCCATGTCACCAAGATCGACGAGGCGCTTACGGCCAAGCAGGACGAAATCCGTCAGGTCTGACGGTTTCCGCATCTTCCCGCCACCATCACCCTTGCAGCCTGTTCACGTATCGCAGCCATGACCGCCGCCAAGACCGAAATATCCAAGCCGCCGCGCCATGTCGCCATCATCATGGATGGGAATGGCCGCTGGGCCCAGCGTCGCGGCCTGCCGCGTCTGGCAGGTCATCGCAAGGGGGTGGAGGCGGTGCGCCGAACCGTGGAAGCGGCAGCCGATCTGGGCATCGAATATCTGACGCTGTACAGTTTTTCGACCGAGAACTGGAAGCGGCCGGAGGAGGAGGTGCAGGGGCTGATGGGCCTGCTGCGTCGCTATCTGCGCTCCGAGACGGCGGAACTGCATGCCAAGGGGGTTCGCATCCGCATGATCGGTGATCGCGCCCGGCTTGATCCCGATATCATCGAACTGATCGAGCATTCCGAAAAACTCACCGCAGACAATCGTCGGCTCGTGCTGCAACTGGCGTTGAATTATGGCGGCCGGCAGGATTTGCTGATCGCGACGCGCCGGCTGGCGCAGGCCGCGAAAGAAGGCAGGATTGATCCCGTAGCCATCGACCAGACCGTGCTGGCGGCGCATCTGTCGACGGCGGGTGTTCCCGACCCGGATCTGCTGATCCGGACATCCGGCGAAAAGCGCATCAGCAATTTCCTGCTGTGGGAACTGGCTTATTGCGAGCTTGCCTTCGTCGATGCGCTCTGGCCCGAATTCGGCAGGGAGCATCTGGCGGCGGCGCTTGCCGATTTTGCCCAACGTGACCGGCGCTTCGGCGCAACGACCCTTGGCGGCGTTTGACCGCAGGGAACTGCTGGCACGGGCCGCATCCGCGGTCGTGCTGCTGTTCCTGGCTGGCGGGGCGATCTGGTTCGGCGAATGGGTCTTCGTGCTGATGATGACGCTGCTCTGCAGCGTGATGGCCTTCGAATGGGGGCGGCTGGTTGGCCTCGGCGGGGCGGATCGCAGCCTTACCATCGCCAGCATGGTGTTTTCCGCCATTCCCTGTGCCGTCGTCGCGATCCTGCCTTTCAGTCGCGATCCCGTGGTTCCGGTGCTGTGCGTCGCGCTGGCCGGTCTGGCCTATCTGCTGGCCGTGCGCAGGCGTCCGACGGTGGCAATCGGGCTGGGGGCCGGCGTATTCTATATCGGGCTGGCCGGAACGGCGGCGACTTGGCTTCAGGAACTGCCGGGCATTCGCAACGACGCGGCGATCCTCTGGCTCGTGGCCAGTGTGGTTGCCACCGATATCGGGGCCTATTTCGCCGGAAGGCTGATCGGCGGGCCGAAGCTTCTGCCGGCCATCAGCCCGAAGAAGACCTGGGCCGGTCTGCTTGGCGGCATGGCGGCCTCCGCCGCGGCGGGCGCCGTTCTTGCCGATCAGTTCGCGGGTGATGTGCTGTTGTCCGCAGCCTGTGGGGCAGGGCTGGCCGTGGTGGCCCAGGTCGGCGACTTTCTGGAGTCTTGGCTCAAGCGCCGCGCGGGCGTAAAAGATTCCGGACATCTGATCCCCGGCCATGGTGGCTTCCTGGACCGGCTGGACGGGTTCCTGGCGGCCACGCCGGCTCTGGCGGGGCTGGTCCTCTTGGCAGGAAGGGTGCCGATCCTATGACGGCGCGGACAGGCGATGGGCCGGATGCTCCCAAGCGCATAGCGATACTGGGGGCCACGGGCTCGGTTGGCACCTCGACCCTGGATCTTGTCCTGCGCGACCCGGATGCGTTCGATGTGGTGGCGTTGACCGCCCATCGCGATGTTGCCCGCCTGGCCAAGGCCGTGCGCCAGACCAGGGCGCGCTTTGCCGCCATTGCCGATCCTGCCCTGTATCGCGACCTGAAGGCGGCGCTGGACGGATTTCCGGTGGAGGTGGCGGCTGGGCCGGAGGCGGTGGAAGAGGCCGGGGCGCGCGACGCCCAATGGGTGATGGCGGCGATCGTGGGTGCCGCGGGGCTGAAACCGACGCTGCGGGCGGTGGCCCGCGGGGCCTTGGTTGCTTTCGCCAATAAGGAATGTCTGGTCTGTGCCGGCGACATCGTGATGGCGGAGGCGCGGCGGGCGGGTGCCACCCTGCTGCCGGTTGATTCCGAGCACAACGCCATTTTCCAGGTCTTTGAGGAGGCGGAACGGGAGCGGATCGAGAAATTGATCCTGACGGCGTCCGGCGGCCCGTTCCGGGACTGGACGATGGAGGCGATGCGTCTGGTGACCCCATCGCAGGCCGTGGCCCATCCGAATTGGAGCATGGGCGCCAAGATCTCCGTCGATTCCGCGACCATGATGAACAAGGGTCTGGAGTTGATTGAAGCGGCCTATCTTTTCGCCATGGCGGAGGAACGGATCGAGATACTGGTGCACCCGCAATCGGTGATCCATTCCATGGTGGCCTATGCCGATGGGTCGGTACTGGCGCAGCTGGGGTCGCCCGATATGCGCACGCCCATTGCCCATGCGCTGGCCTGGCCGCGGCGGATGGCCGCGCCATCGCCACGCCTGGATCTTGCCGCAATCGGTCGCCTGACCTTCGAAGCCCCGGATGAAGGCCGCTTTCCTGCCCTGGCGCTGGCGCGCGCCTGCTTGAAAGCCGGGGCTGCGCACACCACTCTGTTGAATGCGGCAAATGAGGAGGCGGTGGCCGCCTTCCTTGCAGGCCGGATTGGGTTCCTGGATATAGTGTCTGTATCTCAGGCGGTGTTGGATGCGGGCACGCCTGGGCCAGCCTCCAGTCTGGAGGATGTTATGGCGATCGACACGGAAGGCCGCCTGCGGGCCCAGGTCCGGATCGATCGGCTGGCGGCTGCCTAGGGCCTGATATTCATCAGGCCTTGATCCAGGCTTGTTTTCCGAAGCGTTTATAGTGACCGAAAGGCAATGGCGACCATGGACTTCCTGAACGGCTTGGCGGGCTATCTGCACTATCTGTACTTCCTGCCGCTGATCACGGTGCTCGTTTTCGTGCACGAGCTTGGTCATTACTGGGTCGCCCGGCGCAATGGCGTACGCGTCCAGGTCTTTTCCGTGGGCTTCGGCCGCGAATTGTTCGGTTTCACCGACCGGCACGGTACGCGCTGGAAATTCGCCCTCATCCCGCTGGGCGGCTATGTGAAGATGTTCGGCGAGCATGCGCTGGAAGAAGTGCTGCACGATCCGAAAGAGCCTGCCCGCGCCCGCGCCATGACGCAGGAGGAGAAAGCGGTCTCCTTCGACCACAAACGCCTCGGCCAGAAAGCCGCCATCGTTTTTGCAGGTCCCGCGGCCAACTTTCTGTTTGCCATCGTTCTTTTCGCCAGCCTGGCTTTCGCCTTCGGGCAGATGAAGCCCGGTGATTTCGTGCGCGATGGCATTGGCGGCGTGGCGGAGGGCTCGGCCGCCGAGGCGGCGGGGTTGGCTCCGGGGGACCGAATCCTCTCGGTCGACGGGCAGGCCATCGATAGCTTCATCGCGCTGCGCGATGCGGTGCTGGCGTCTGAAGGCCGGGGGCTGCGCTTGGACATCGCGCGTGGTGACGACCGCTTTCCGGTGACGCTGACCCCCCGCGCGGCGGCGACGCAGGATGGTCAGCCGCTCTGGCTGATCGGCGTGCACCCGCCGGGCGCCCAGCGCGAAGATGTTGGCATCGCTGGGGCCGCTTGGGCAGGCGTGCAGCAGACGGCCCAGTTCACCTGGATGACGCTTGCTTCCATCGGCGAGATGGTGGTGGGCGACCGGGGTACGGAAGAGTTGGGCGGGCCGATCCGCATCGTGCAGATTTCCGGACAGGCAGCCTCGGCCGGGATGGAGACCTATCTCCTCGTGATTGCCGTCCTGTCGATCAATCTCGGGCTGATCAACCTGTTTCCCATCCCGATGCTGGACGGCGGTCATCTGCTGTTCTATGGCATAGAGGCGCTGCGCGGCCGGCCCCTGGGCGAACGCGCCCAGGAGATGGGAATGCGGATCGGTCTGGCGTTTATTCTTGGCCTGATGATCTTCCTGACCGTCAACGACCTGTTGCATTTCGACGTCTAGGACGAAAAAAGACTTCGACATCGTGTCAATGTCTTAACTCGGCCCCGGAAAGTGTGTATGAAAGTACGGGGACCGTCCGGGGAAGGGCGGTGTGACCGGTTTATTTGGAGTGGGGGTTCCGTGCGGTTTTCTCGTTCGCATCTCGCAGTAGCAATCGGGTTGGCGGCGATGTCTGTCGCTCCGGCGGCCCATGCACAGACCCTGCCTGTCGTCCCGCAGGCGCCTGCCTCGGGCGGGGCGCCTGCCGCGTCGCAGTCGAGCGGTCAGGCCCAGGGGCCGGTGGTGGAGCGCATCGTCGTTGATGGCGTGCAGCGCATCGAACCCACAACCGTCATGTCCTATCTCACGCTGAAGGAAGGGGACCGCTTCTCTCCCGAGGCAGTGAACGAATCATTGAAGACCCTGTTCGCCACGGGCTTCTTCGCCGATGTTTCCATTCGCCGCGACGGCAACAATCTGGTCGTTCAGGTGGTGGAAAATCCGATCGTCAATCGCATTGCCTTCGAAGGCAACCAGCGCATTGAGGACGACATTCTTGAGGCGGAAGTGCAGTCGCGGCCGCGCGTGGTCTATTCGCGCCAGCGTGTGCAGGACGATGTGCGCCGAATCCTGGAACTCTACCAGCGCCGTGGCCGTTTCGCAGCCGCTGTCGAGCCGAAGATCATCCAGCAGCCGCAGAACCGCGTCGATGTCGTTTTCGAAATTCAGGAAGGCGCGCTGACCTCGGTCCAGACCATTGATTTCATCGGCAATTCCTATTTCTCCGACGGCGCGCTGCGCGGCATTGTCCGCACGACGGAGACGCGTTGGTATCGGTTCCTGGTCGACACGGATCGCTATGACCCCGACCAGCTGACCTTTGATCGCGAATTGCTGCGTCGACACTATCTGGCCAATGGCTTCGCTGATTTCCGCGTCGTGTCGGCCGTGGCCGAGCTGTCGGAGGATCGCGGCGGCTTCTATATCACCTATACGCTGGAAGAAGGTGACCGCTACAAGTTCGGCAAGGTCGATGTCCGCTCCGCCATCAAGGACGTGGATGTCGAGCAGATGAAGGCATTGATCGAACTGCAGTCGGATGACTGGTACGACGCCGATGCGGTGGACGAAACCATCGTCAAGCTGTCGGACGCGTTGGGTGATCTGGGCTTTGCTTTCGTCGATATTCGTCCCATTGCGGATCGGGATCGCGACAACAAGATCATCAATCTGACCTTCGACATCCAGGAAGGCCCGCGTGTCTTTGTGGAGCGGGTGGATATCCGTGGCAATGTGCGTACGCTTGACCGCGTGGTTCGCCGTGAGTTCCAGCTGGTCGAGGGCGATGCCTTCAATTCCACCAAGCTGCGGCGTTCCCGCCAGCGCATCGATGATCTCGGCTTCTTCTCGAAAGTCGATGTGAACACGGTGCAGGGTTCCGCGCCGGATCGGACCGTGGTTGAAGTCGATGTGGAAGAAAAGTCCACCGGCGAGCTTTCCATCGGCGCGGGCTTCTCCACCACGGATGGTGCGCTGGGTGATATCAGCATCCGCGAACGCAATCTGGGTGGCCGTGGGCAGGATCTGCGGGTGGGTACGACCCTGGCGCAATCCCGCCAATCGCTTGATCTGGGCTTCACCGAACCCTACTTCCTGGACAAGGAATTGCGGGCCGGCTTCGATATCTTCCATGTACAGCGCGACCAGCAGGATGAGTCGGGCTATGACAGCCGCGAGACGGGTGGTCAGTTGCGCGCCGGCTACGATATTACGCCGGAATGGACCCAGACTGTGCGCTATCGTTATGACCGCACGCGAATCACCGATATCGATGCCAGCGCATCGCGCTACATCAAGGATCAGGAAGGCGAGGCCGATAAATCCCTGGTCGGCCAGACCATCAGCTATGATCTGCGCAACAGCCGCATTGACCCGACGGACGGCTTCATTGCCAGCCTGACAACCGATCTGGCCGGTCTTGGTGGCGATGTCGCCTATGCGCAGGTCTCGCTGTCGAGCAATCTGTATTACAGTTTCAGCGATGACTGGATCGGTATGCTGGGTGGCGAAGTCGGGCGCATCGACAGCCTGGATTCGAAGAAGCTGCGCGTGAACGACCGTCTGTTCCTGGGTGGTGACACGCTGCGCGGCTTCGAATCGGCCGGTCTCGGTCCGCGCGACGTCTCGACCGATGACGCGCTTGGTGGTCGTACCCTGGCGCGCGGCACGGTCGAACTGCAGTTCCCGACGGGGCTGCCGCAGGAATATGGGGTCAAGGGCGCGATCTTCTCCGATTTCGGCACATTGACCGATACCGAGGACAGCGGCTCCACCGTGCGCGATTCCGGAAGTGTTCGTGCGTCGGTTGGTGTCGGTATCGCCTGGACCTCGCCCTTCGGACCGATCCGTGTCGACTTCACGCAGGCCGTGCTGAAGGAAGATTATGATAAGACGGAAATCTTCCGGTTCCGGTTCGGCACGCGCTTCTGATCGCATTTTCGTCTCCTGAATCACGCGCCTGGGCATGGACATGTCCAGGCGGCTTGATGCAGGATGCGCCCGGCTTGACTGGGCGATCACGAACCCGGTCGTTGCTGCCTTGAAGGCGGGCTGACGCCGTGGAGATGAATATGTTCCGACGCATTAAATCCGCACTTGTTTTACCTGGCCTGATCTTGACCCTGGGGCTGGGTGTGATGCTGCCTGCCGCTGTCCGGGCGCAGGCTACGGCCACTGGTATAGCTGTGGTTGATACCCAGCGGGTGGAGCGCAATTCGAAGGCCTGGGGCACGTTGCAGGCGCAGATCAATACGCGCCGCGAAGGATTTCAGACCGAAATGCGGGCGATCGAGAAGGAGATCGAGCAGGCTCGCTCCGCTCTCGAACAGCGCCGCAGCGTGGTGACGCCTGAAGCCTTCCAGAAGGAGGTGCAGGCCTTCCAGGTCAAGTTGCAGGAAGCGCGCCAGACTTTCGCCGAACGGCAGCGCGAGCTTCAGGTCGCCTATGAGACGGCACGGCAGGATATCCGCAAGATCATCGGCGAAGTGCTGCTGGAACTGGCCAAGGAGCGGGGGTTGGGCCTGATCCTGAACCAGGGCACCAGCGATCTGACGGTGATGTTTGCCGACGGCTCGATCCTGATCACCGATGAGGTGCTGAAGCGTCTCGACCAGCGGCTGGCTTCGGTCAAGCTGCCGGCCACGAAGTAAAGCGCGCAGGGTTCCGGCCGTGAGCGATTCGCGTTTCTTCGATCTGGCCGGCCCTTTTACCCTGGGGGAACTTGCCCGGGCTGGGGGCGTGCGCCTGCTTGACGAGGGGCAGGCCGAGCGCTGCTTCAGGAATGTTGCAGCCCTGGATGTCGCCGGGCCGGAAGATGTGTCCTTTCTCGATAATCGCAAATATCTGCCCGGGCTGGGTGAGACGAGGGCCGGGGCCGTCGTGCTGCATCCGTCTTTCGCTGACAGGCTGCCCGGCGGTTGTGCCGCACTCGTCAGCGAAGCGCCCTATCGCAGCTTCGCCCTGATCTCCCAGGCTTTCCACCCCAAGCCGGTGCCCAGGCCGGGCATTGCTCCCGGAGCCGTAGTTGACCCCTCGGCCCGGCTCGGCGCGGATGTGGAGATCGGTGCCAATGCGGTGATCGAGGCGGGCGTCCGGATTGGTGAGCGCAGCATTATCGGCCCAGGGGCCGTCATCAGCCGCGGCGTTCACATTGGGGCGGATTGCCGGATTCATGCCAGGGTCGTCCTGATGGCCTGCGAGATCGGGGACCGGACGGAAATTCATCCCGGTGCCGTGATCGGCAGCCGGGGTTTTGGCTTCGCCATGGATGCGCGCGGCCATGTCGAACTGCCGCAGGTCGGGCGGGTCATGGTTGGCTCCGATGTGGAGATCGGGTCCAATTCCACCATCGACCGGGGGATGGGGCCGGATACCGTGATCGGTGACGGTGCCAAGATTGATAATCTGGTGCAGATCGGGCACAACGTCCGCATCGGGCGCGGTGCGGTGCTGGTATCCCAGTCAGGCGTTGCCGGTTCCACCAGGATCGGCGATTTCGCGATCCTGGCGGCAAAGGCCGGAATTTCCGGACATTTGACGATAGGGCCTGGCGCGCAGATCGGCGCCATGGCGGGTGTGATGCGCGACGTGCCGGCAGGTGCCAAGATGGGCGGGTTTCCCGCGGTGCCACTCAAGCGCTGGCTGCGTGTGCACGCATTGTTGGAAAGACTGGCCGAAAGGCCGAAAAAAGAAGGCGATACGCCATGAGCGATTCTGAAACCGGTTTTGCGGGGCCGCGGCTGGAAATTCACGATATCATGCGGATCATCCCGCACCGTTTTCCGATTTTGATGATCGACCGTGTCGTCGAGATCATTCCGATGAAAAGTGCCGTCGGCATCAAATGCGTCAGCATGGGCGAGCCGCATTTCCAGGGCCATTTCCCGCAGCAGGCGGTGATGCCGGGTGTGATGATCATCGAAAGCATGGCCCAGACGGCTGCCTGCATGGTGGTCTATTCCCTTGGGCCCACGGCCTTGAACAAGATCGTCTATTTCATGTCGATCGAAAGCGCCAAGTTCCGCCGTCCTGTCGTGCCGGGTGACGTGATGGAGGTGCATGTGGAAGCGCTGCAAAGCCGCGGCTCCGTCTGGAAACTTTCCGGCAAGGCCAAGGTAGACGGCAAGATCGTTGCCGAAGCCATCATCTCCGCCATGATCCGTGATCCAGACAATGCCTGACATTCATCCCAGCGCTATTGTCGATCCCCGTGCCAGCCTTGGTGCCACCACCAGGATTGGTCCTTTCTGTGTCGTCGGACCCGATGTCGAATTGGCCGATGCGGTGGAACTGAAATCCCATGTCGTGGTGGAAGGGCGTACGCGCATTGGCGAAGGGACGGTGATCTATCCCTTCACCTCGCTGGGCAGTGCGCCGCAGGATTTGAAATATCACGGTGAACAGTCCGAACTGATCATCGGCAAGCGCAATCGCATTCGCGAGAATGTCACCATGAATCCCGGCACCGAAGGCGGGGGCATGCTGACCAGCGTGGGCGATGACTGCCTGTTCATGGTGGGCGCTCATGTGGCGCATGATTGCCATGTCGGCAGCCATGTCATCCTGGCCAATAATGCGACGCTGGGCGGCCATGTGACCGTGGGCGATTTCGCCATCATCGGCGGTCTGGCCGCCGTGCATCAGTTCGCGCGTATCGGTGCCCATGCCATGATCGGCGGCATGTCGGGTGTGGAAAATGACGTGATCCCCTATGGCTCGGTGATGGGGGAGCGCGGCAAGCTGGCCGGTCTCAACATCATCGGGCTGAAACGGCGGGGCTATTCCAAGGAGGAGATGCATGCGCTGCGCTCCGCCTATCTGGCCCTGTTCGCCGATGCCGGTACGCTGAAGGAACGCGTTGCGGCGGTGGAGGCCGAATATGGCGGGCATGCCGTCGTTGCCTCCGTGCTGGAATTCGTGAAAATGGAATCCTCGCGCGGCCTGGTCTTGCCGCGCTGACGCCGGAAAGGGGCGGGACAGATGTCCAGGGAGCCCATCGGCATCGTGGCGGGGGCGGGTGATCTGCCCGCCAAGCTGATCGCTGCCGCACGTGCGGCCGGCCGGCCGTTTCTGGTGATTGCGCTCAAGGATCATGCCGATCCGGCGGCGATTGCCGACGCACCGCATCGCTGGTTCCGCCTGGGCGAGGCCGGCAGCGCCATCCGCGCCTTGAAGGATGCCGGCTGCGTCGATCTGGTCATGGCGGGTGCCGTCAAACGCCCCGGTATGCTGCAATTGATGCCGGATCGCGCCACCGCCGCCTTTTTTGCCAAGTTCGGCTGGAAGGCGCTGGGGGATGACGGGCTGCTGCGCGCCGTGATCCAGCATCTGGAACAGGATTACGGCTTCCGTATCCGTGGCGTGGAGGAGGTGCTGCCCGACCTGCTGGGTGGGGAACTCGGCCCGCTGGGCCGGGTCGCGCCCGACGCTGCCGCCTGGCGCGATATCCGCCGGGGCGCCGATGTCCTGAAGGCCCTGGCCGGCGTTGATGTCGGCCAATCCGTCATCGTGCAACAGGATTTCGTGCTGGGGATAGAGGCGGTGGAAGGCACCGATGCCCTGATCGCCCGGACAGCGGGCCTCGCCCGGCCCGGGGATGGCGGCGTGCTGGTCAAGCTCGCCAAATCGGGCCAGGAAACCAAGCTGGATCGTCCTGCTCTGGGCGTCATGACGGTGGAGAATGCGGCGGCAGCCGGGCTGCGCGGCATTGCCTTCGATGCGCGTGATGCATTGCTGGTGGAGCGCGAGGCGATGATCGCGCGCGCCGACGCACTCGGGCTGTTCCTTGTCGGGATCGATGCTGCCGATCCGGGGGGCGGGTCATGACCGTGTCGGGCGAAGTCTCCAGGCCCATCCGGCTCTATATCGTGGCGGGGGAAGCCTCCGGCGATGCCCTGGGCGCCAGGCTGATCGCGGCCATGCGTCGCCTGTCGGATCGCCCGGTCGAAGTGCACGGCATCGGCGGCCCGCTGATGCAGGAAGAAGGGCTGACCAGCCTGTTTCCGATGCAGGAACTGGCCGTGATGGGGTTGGTGGAAATCCTGCCGCATGCGCGCCGGCTGCTGCGCCGCCTGGACGAGGCGGCGGCGGATATCCGCAATGTGCGGCCCGATGCCATCGTCACCATCGATGCGCCGGGCTTCAATCGCCGGCTGGTCGACCGGGTGCGCATCCGTTCCATCCCGCGCATTCACTATGTGGCGCCGACTGTCTGGGCCTGGCGTCCCGGCCGTGCGCTGAAGTTCAAGGCGCGGTTTGATCGCCTGCTGGCGCTGTTGCCCTTCGAGCCACCCTATTTCGAAAAGGTGGGGCTGGATTGCCGCTTCGTCGGCCATTCCGTGCTGGAAAGCGGTGCGGACAAGGGCGATGGCGCCCGCTTCCGGGCCGAGCATGGGGTGAGCGCGGAAACCAAGCTGCTCTGCCTGCTGCCCGGCAGCCGCAGGGGGGAAGTGTCGCGCCTGCTGCCGGCTTTCGCGGAAGCGGTGCATCTGCTGGGCCAGCGCAGGCCGGGTCTGCGTGTGGCCATTCCCGTCGCCCCCGGTGTAGCGTCCCTGGTGGAGGAGGCGACCGCCAACTGGCCGAGCCCGCCGATCCTGGTGAGGGGGGAGAGGGCGAAATATGACTGCATGGCCGGCTGCGATGCGGCGCTGGCCGCGTCGGGCACGGTCGCGCTGGAACTGGCGCTGGCCCGTGCGCCGACCGTGATCGCCTATCGGCTGCCCGCCATCACCTATGCCATCGTCAAGGCGCTGGTGCGGGTTGATTACGTGCATCTGCTGAACATCATGGCCGGGCGCGAGATCGTGCCGGAATGCATCCAGTCCGACTGTGTGCCCGACCGTCTGGCGGCGGAGCTGGACCGTCTGATGGGCCAGACGGGCCGGGACCAGACCGAGGCCTTGGCCCCTTATCTGGCCCAGCTTTGGCCCGTGGGCGGCGAACTCCCATCCGAAGCCGCCGCCCGCGCGGTGCTGGAACTTATCTAAGCCTGTATGTCAGGGCGGTTACGCCGCCAGCACTATGGCGTCCAGCTCGCTCACCATATCAGCTGGCAGCTCCAACGAAGCCGCTGCCAGATTTTCCGTCAGATGTGCGGGAGAGGATGTACCAGGGATCAACAGAATGTTCGGAGCGCGCTGCAGCAGCCAGGCAAGTGCGACCTGCATCGGTGTTGCTTCCAACCGTGTTGCGACCGAGGACAGAATCTCCGACTGCAACGGCGCGAAACCGCCCAGCGGGAAGAAGGGCACATAGGCTATACCATCGCGTGAAAGCGCATCGATAAGGACGTCGTCCTGCCGGTTTACCAGATTGTAGTGGTTCTGGACGCAGACGATATCGCAGATGCGACGGGCATCCGCGATCTGGGCCGGTGTTGCGTTGCTGAGGCCGATATGGCGCACCAGCCCTTGCTGTTGCAGTTCGGCCAGCGCGGTCACTTGCTCCTCAATCGGACCCTCGGCCGGATCATGCACATCGAACATCAGCCGCAGATTGACGACATCCAAGATCTCCAGCCCCAGATTGCGCAGATTGTCGTGAACCGCCCGGGCCAGTTCGGCGGGGCTGAAGGCCGGATTCCAGGAAGCATCACTGCCCCGCACCGCACCGATTTTGGTGACAAGCACCAGATCGTCCGGATAGGGCGACAATGCTTCACGGATCAGCTGATTGGTGACATGCGGCCCATAGAAATCGCTGGTGTCGATATGGTTCACACCAGCGGCAACGGCGTTTCGTAACACGGTGATCGCGGCCGGGCGGTCGGCCGGCGATCCGAAGATACCGGGGCCGGACAGGCGCATCGCGCCATAGCCCATGCGTTTGACCATCCTGTCACCCAATGTGTAGCTGCCTGCCTTGTCTATCATCGTCATGCCGAGGTTCCTTTCCTGTCTGACAGGATGAGAGATAGGCGCTATGGCGGGCCGCGATAACGCGATACAATCGGATCAGGCTGTACGGATTTTAGAACAATGAAGCCCGATCTCGCATATCTCAGCGCTTTTCTCGCCGTGGCCCGGGCGGGAGGTTTCCGCGATGGAGCCAGGGAGAGCGGGATCAGTGCTTCCCGGCTGAGCGATAGCGTGCGCCGGCTGGAGGCGCAGCTTGGCGTGCGCCTGTTCAACCGAACAACCCGCAGTGTGGCCTTGACCGAGGTCGGGCAGGGCCTGTTCGAACGGCTGTCGCCCGCGCTTAGCGAGATGAACGCCGCCTTGGATGTCGTGAACCACTATCGCGACCAGCCGGCGGGATTGCTGCGGCTGAATGTGTCGGTCAGCGCGGCGCGGCTGGTATTGCCCGCCATCATTCCACCATTCCTGGCTGCCTATCCCGATATCCGGCTGGAGGTGGAGACACAGGAAAGTCTGGTCGATGTTTTCGCGGCGGGATGCGACGCCGGCATTCGGTATGAAGAACGGCTGGAGCAGGATGTGATCGCGCTGCCCATCGGTCCGCGCCGGCAGGGTTATGCGCTGGGTGCATCTACGGCTTATCTGGATCGGTTCGGTCGGCCCGAACATCCCGGCGATCTGTTACGGCATAGCTGCCTTCGTACCCGCTTCGCCGGCAGGGCACCCCAGGCCTGGGAATTTGAACGCGATGGAGAGGTGCTGTTCATTGATCCGCCGGCGCGGCTGACCGTTCAGGCGGGCGGCGGTGTGGATCTGCTGGTGGATGCGGCGATTAGCGGAGCTGGGATCATCGGTCTGTTCGAAAGCTGGCTCAGACCCCATTTCACCAGCGGAGTATTGGAACCCCTGCTGGAGCCTTGGTGGCTGCAATTCTCCGGCCCGTTTCTTTACTATTCCGGGCGACGGCTCGTTCCGGCACCGCTCCGGGCCTTTATCAATTTCGTAAAAGCATTGCCGCAGGATTGATAACGACCGGAAAAAAGAAGCGACGGGGATGGCCTACCTTACTTTCATCAGCCACCCAACCGTCGCGTGAGGCTGCCCGAGGGTCGGGCTTTGGTCGAGGTCTAAAAACTATCGCCGGCGCATGACGATACGATTACGCATGCGTCATGGTTTTATGATGATGTCCAAGGGCTTGGGCAGAGCCCATCTTAGGCCAGGTCACGCAGAAGCACCGGCCGGCCTGCCACGAAGACGGCGCGCACATCCGGTCGTTCCGCCGCGCCGTCCACCAGCAGGATATCGCCGCGCAGCCCGGCAGCGATCCGTCCGCGATCGGTCAGCCCGGCCGCCTTGGCCGGATTGGCGGAGATCAGCGCCCAGGCCCGGGCCAGGGGCAGCACCCCGTCGCGCGCAATGCGGAAGGCCGCCTCGATCATCGAGGGGTAGTAGTAGTCGGAGGTGAGCACGTCGCACAGCCCCTGACGCACCATATCCATCGCACCCAGCCGTCCGGCATGGCTGCCGCCGCGCAGGATGTTCGGCGCCCCCATGATGTTGAAGCAGCCTGCGTCATGGGCACGGCGCGCCGTCGCTTCGTTCAGCGGGAACTCGCAGATTTCCGCACCCAGCGCCCGCCAGTCGTCGCGCATCGCCGGGGTTTCGTCATCATGAGAGGCCATCGGCAGACCTGCCGCCAATCCAGCCGCCGCAAGGCGGGCCATCGCCGCCGGAACCTGGGCTTCCCGGGCGGAGATGTCGGCCAGCAGGGCGCGGAATTCGTCCGCTCCCATGCCGGCACGGTCGGCATATTTGGCCGTCCCGGCATTGGTGCTGGTCTTCTGCAGGATATCGGGGACATGGTTGTTGAAGGCCAGCAGGTCGACCTTGCCGGTTTCGATCCAGCTGATCGCCTCCTCCAACGCGTCGAGATTATAGGTTTCGAAACGCAGATGCAGGCGCGTATCGCAGGCCAGACGGGGGCGCACCGCATGCAGCGCGGCGATGAAATCCCGCCCGGCCTGGATGCTGCGCAGGCCCGGCTCCCAGGACAGGGTCAGCCCGTGATAGGCGGTGGTGATGCCGTTCGCCAGCATCTGACGGTCGGTTTCCAGCAGCGCAAGGTCGCTGGGGAAATGCACGCCGGGGCGCGGCATCATCTGGCGTTCGAAGGCGTCGCCATGCAGATCGATCAGGCCGGGCAGGGCAAGCAGGCCTTCACCGTCGATCGGTTTGGCATCGGTGGGGGCCGGGCCTTCGGCAATAACGCCGTCAGCCAACAGAATATCCGCCCGGTCCAGCCCGCCATCCTGTCGCGGCAGCAGGGCGCCCCTGATCACATAACAATCGACCATGACCTTGTTTCCTTTGTTTCTACTTACTGAACGCGTTGTCTCAGCCAGGCGCTGGCCTGTTCCACCACCAGGACCAGAATGAAGATGGCGATGATGATGGTGGAAGCCTGCTGGTAGAGGAACAGATCCATCGAGACCTTAAGCTCGATGCCGATCCCGCCGGCACCGACCAGGCCCAGGATCACCGAGGCGCGGGTCGCCTTTTCCAGGCTGAACAGGGCGGAGTTGATGAAGGAGGGCAGGGCCTGCGGTACCACGGCGGAAAACACGATGCCCAGCCTGCGCGCGCCGAGCGCCGTCAGCGCCTCGCGCGGTCCCTTGTCGGTATCCTCCATCGCCTCGGCGAAGAAGCGACCGCAGAAACCTATCGTATCCAGCATGATGGCCAGCGTGCCGGCCAGCGGTCCCAACCCCACGGCGATCACGAACAGCAAGGCCCAGACGAGGTCGGGCACCGTGCGGAACAGAGAGATCAGGCTGCGCGTGGCGTGCAGCACCACCGGATGCGGGCTGAGCGAGGGCGTCGCCAGGATGGCCAAAGGCAGGCTGAGCACGATGCCGATGGCCGTGCCCGCGATCGCCATCTGGAAGGTCTCGACCAGGGCCAGCGCGATGGGTCCCAGCCGATCCGGATCGGGTGGAAACATCCGGCCCAGAATGCGCGCGATATTGGGCACGCCATCCATGATGCGCTCCAGCGAAACCCCGACACCCTGGAAGGACCAGACCAGCATGCCCGCCGAGACGGCATAGAGGCTGAAGGCGAAGGGTCCCGGGCGACGGAGCCTTTGGGGAAGATCGGGCATGCTCATGCATACAGCTCCCGCAGCTGGGCGATATCCTGGCTGGAGGAGGCGCAGTCGAGCACCAGCTTTCCGGCCCTAAGGCCGATCAGCCTTTCGGCATAGGCAAGCGCATGGTTCAGATGATGCGAGGTGAAGACGAGCGTGATGCCCTCATCGCGCATCAGCCGGGCGAACAGCTCCATCACCTCCTCCCCCGCGCGGGGGTCGAGGCTGGCGACCGGCTCGTCCGCCATCACGAGGGCGGGACGCTGCATCAGGGCGCGCGCGATGGCGACGCGCTGCGACTGACCGCCCGACAGCCGGTCGACCCGTTCCATGGCGAGATCGGCAAGGCCGACACGGTCGAGGCAATGCAGCGCCTCCTGCCGCGTCGCCCGGGAGGCCAATGCCTGATGCCAGGCCCAGGGGCCGGATTGCCGGGCCTGTGCGCCATGCACGACATTGGACAGGGCCGACAGCCTGCCCACCAGATTGTGACGCTGGAACACGAAGCCGACCCGGGCGCGCAGGCGGCGCAGCGCCTGGCCCTTCTGCCCGGTCAATTCCTCGCCCAGCAGGGTGATCCTGCCCAGCTCCGGCTCGATCAGGCGCAGGCAGCTGCGCAACAGGGTGGATTTGCCCGCCCCATTGGCCCCGATCAAGGCGACGGACTGGCCGCGCGCGATGCTGAAGCCGATCCGGTCCAGGATCAGCCCGCGCCCCGGATAGGATTTGCACAGGCCTTCCACCGCCAGATCGACGGTAACCCCCGCCGCCTGGATGGCGACAGGGGGAACCGGGATCGGCGCGCGTGCGGGCTGGTCGATGCGACGCGCGGTCTGCATCACTCGCCCACGAAGTTGGAGAACTGGGTCACGCCGATGGCGCGATAGGACAGGCGCACATCGTCGAAATCCTTGTCGTCGATGCGGGTATGGAAGACGCCGCCCTTGAACTTCTGATTATCCTCCCCGGTCAGAATGGCCGCGCGCAGGGCATCGCCCTGGGTCAGGAAGATGTCGCGCAGCTGCTGGCGCAGCTCGACCGGAACATGGGCGCCGGCAACCAGAATATCGCCCGGCAGGTCCCCGCCGCGGGCGATCACCCGGAAGCGCGTCTCGGGAAAGGCCTTCTCCACCCGGTCCAGATGGGTGCGGTTCATGCCGATGGCCGCGATATCGCCGCGCACCATGGCTTCCGCCGCCACATTGCGGCTGACATTCAGGGCGGTGTAGTCACGCCCGGCAGCCAGCCCCAGATCCAGCAGCACGCGCGCCGGCCCCAGATGGGCGGAGGTGGAGCCCACATCGCCAAACGCGACCTTCTTGCCCTTCAGATCCTGGGCGGTGACATAGGGTGAATCCGCCAGCACCACGATCTGCGCGTAATAGCCCGGGCGCGACCAGCCCACCACCGGCTCCGCCTTGCTGCGATCGCGGAACACGACATATTCCGCCGGGCCGGTCAGGACGAAATCCACCTGCTTGGCATTCATCGCCTCAACGGCTGCAGTGCGGCTGGCGACGGCGAAAAAGGTGATCTCGCGGCCCGTCTTCTCTGCCAGAAGATCGCGGAAGGCACCGAATTCGCGCTGCAACTCCTCCATGCCGGCCAGGTCGGTAACGGCGAAGCGGATCGGCTCGGCGGCGCTCGCGGCGGTGGATGCGGCGAGCATGCCCATCCCAAGGCCAAGCAGGGCGGCCTTTGCGGTTTTCATCAACATCACGGTCCTCTCCTTCCAGGTTGCAGCGCGACCTTTTGGGTGCGCGGATTGGATGGCGGGAAGACTCGGCGGGGCGTGTTGCAGCGGCGTGACAGGTGCTTGAATTGTAGGCCCGGCAAAAACGCACAAGCGGTCAAGTCATCTAGACGTATATTCCTTTGATCCGGGTTAGGGTCTGTTCAGCGCCAAAATCCGATACGTGGAGCAAGTCCAAAACCTGGTCCTCAACTGGCCCTAGGCAGAGCCGATGCTGTCGGGGGCGAGGCCGGGATAGTCGTGATCGACGATCAGATTGACCCAGTCGCTGGAATATTTCGTGTAGCCATATTCCAGCGGCCGTCCGGCGGAATCGATATTCAGGCTTTCGGTCAACAGGACCGGGCGGTTGCGCGGCAGACCCAGCAGCATGGCATCTTCCGCCGTCGGCATGCGGGCCTGAATGCGGGTCCACAGGCGCCGATAATCACCCACGCCGATTTCCTGCAGCGAGGAGGTGATGGAGCCCGTCCGGCGGTACGCATCGATCAGCCCGGTCAGTTCCGGCCGGAAATAATGCAGCGCCCGGCCGATCACGCGGCCATCCACCTCCGTCAGGCGTTCGATCAGGATGGCCCGGCTGCCGGAAGGCAAGGCAAGGTCGCGCGCGATATCGTCTTCCAGCGTGACACGTTCGGCGCGCAGCAACCGGCCGCCGGGGCTACGCCGCAGCTTGCCGATATTCTCGCTGAAGCGCGTCCGGCTCGACAGGCGATAGTCGATCACGGGTTCGCGCACGAAGGAGCCGCGGCCCTGTTCCACCCGGATTTGGCCGGCCTCCTCCAGCGCGCCGATGGCCTGGCGGACGGTATGGCGGTTTACCCCGAACTGGCGGGCCAGATCCTGTTCGGTCGGCAGCTTGTCGCCCGGCTTCAGGGTGCCATCCGAAATCTCCCGCTCCAGATGGGATTGGATCTGGCGCCACAGCGCGATGCCGGCGCGGCGAACCAGTTCCGCGCCACCCGGCTCTTCGTTCTGCGTATTGGGCATGGCTGTTTCCTGTCATCGAAATTTCATCCGGACAGGCTTTACCTCGCCCCCGGATTTCACTATGCTAGCAGCAAGAGTTATAGACGTCTAGACAAATTTAGAGGTTGTCGATGCCGGATATCTCCTTGCCCAGCCAGGCCGAGCAGGCCCGCCGGGAATGGATGGGGGTCCTTGCCAGGGCTTCGTTGCAAGAGCTGGAGGCGCTGGCCGCCGGTCTGGACGGGCTGTCCGGCATGCGGGTGCTGCGCGCGCCCGAATCCGGGCTGGCCCTGATCCAGGCCGAGGCCGGGGCGGGCGGTACGTCGTTTCATCTGGGCGAGATCACGGTGACGCGCTGCGCCCTGATTACCCCTGCGGGCCTGGTCGGGCATGCCTATGTCGCGGGCCGCAGCCATCGCCATGCCTGGCTTGCCGCAGCGCTGGACGGGCTGCTGCAGGACGCCGCCGAACGCGATGCGCTGATGGCCGCTATCGTCGCCCCCCTGCGGATGCGTCAGGAAGCCCGCCATGCCGCGCGGGCGGCACGGGCCGGCGAAACCCGGGTCGAGTTCTTCACCATGGTGCGGGAGAGCGCGGCATGAACCCGGCTGCATCCCTGGCCCTGGCGCCCGGCTTCGCCGATCCCGAATCCGACGGGCAGGCCTTGTTCCGTGCGGTGCTGGAGGCGATGAGCCATCCCGGACGCATTCTGCGCCCCGGATGTGACCTGTCACCACCCAGGCCTTTCCCCTCCCTGGCCGGGGCGGTGGCGCTGACCCTGTGCGATGCCGAAACGCCGCTCTGGCTCGATCCGCGCTTCGCGGCTGCCGCCGGCTGGCTGCGCTTTCACTGCGGCGCGCCGATTGTCGAGGCTGCGGAGCAGGCGATCTTCGCCTTTCTGGACGGCGCGGCTTTGCCGGAGGGGATGGACGCTTTCCCGGCCGGCAGCGCGCTTGCGCCGGAAGATGGGGTGACGCTGGTGATCGCGGTGGAAGCGCTGGGGCAGGGGCAGGACTTCATCCTGTCCGGTCCCGGCATTGTTGGCGAAGTGCTGCTTTCCGTCTCCGGCCTTTCGCCCCGCTTCTGGCGGCAGCGCAGGCAGCAGGAAGGCCTGTTCCCCATGGGCCGGGATGCGATCCTGGTCGCGCCGGACGGGCTGGTCGGGCTGCCGCGCACGACCCGATGCAGGGAGGGCTGAGCCATGTATGTTTCCGTCACCGGCGGGGAACGCGCCATCGCGGCGGCCCATCGCCAGCTTGGCCAGGCCAGACGTGGCGACCCGGCCATCCCGGAACTCAGCATCGCCCAGATCAAGGCGCAGATGACGCTGGCGGTGGACCGCGTGATGCAGGAAGGCAGCCTGCATGACCCCGATCTGGCCGCCTTGGCCATCAAGCAGGCGCGCGGCGATCTGGTCGAGGCGATTTTCCTGCTGCGGGCCTATCGCACCACCCTGCCGCGCTTCGGCACCAGCGAGGTGGTGAAGACGGCCGCGATGCGGGTGACACGGCGCATTTCCGCCATCTTCAAGGATGTGCCGGGCGGTCAGGTGCTGGGACAGACCTTCGACTATACCCATCGCCTGCTCGATTTCTCGTTGATGGATGAGGCCGAAGGACAGGGGCAGGAGGAGGAAGCCTCGCGGCGCGCGGCTGAAGCCGTGCCCCATCCCATGCCGGGTATTGCCGCCGTGCTGGATGGCGAAAGCCTGCTGGAAGCACCCGGTGATGCCGATGCGGGCGACGGGGCGGCGGTGGCCGATCTGACGCGCAGGCCGCTGGAATTTCCCGCCGGGCGGGATCTGCGGTTGCAGGCCCTGGCGCGCGGGGATGAAGGTTTCCTGCTCGCACTCGGCTATTCCACGCAGCGCGGCTATGGCAACAACCATCCCTTCGTGGGGGAAATCCGTCAGGGCAGCGTCGCCATTTCATTGGTGCCGGAGGAGCTGGGCTTCCCCATTGAAATTGGCGAGATCGAGCTCTCCGAATGCGAAATGGTGAACCAGTTCGCCGGCGCGCCGGGCAAGCCGCCCCAGTTCACGCGCGGCTATGGTCTGGCCTTTGGCGAGAATGAACGCAAGGCCATGTCGATGGCGCTGGTGGATCGTGCCCTGCGCGCCCGGGATCTGGGCGAGCCGGTGGACGGCCCGGCGCAGGACGAGGAATTCGTCCTCTACCATGCCGACAATGTGGAGGCGCAGGGCTTCGTACAGCATCTGAAACTGCCGCATTACGTCGATTTCCAGTCGGAGCTGGATCTGGTTCGGTCCATCCGCGCGCGCTTCGCGGATAGTGATCACGATGGGGAAGGGGAACAGGCATGACCAGCGCCACGCCGCTTGCAGGTTATTCCTATGCCTATCTGGATGCGCAGACGAAGCGCATGATCCGCCGCGCCATTCTGAAGGCGGTGGCGGTGCCGGGCTATCAGGTGCCCTTCGGCAGCCGGGAAATGCCGCTGCCCTATGGCTGGGGCACGGGCGGCATCCAGCTGACCGCCGCCCTGATCGGTCGGGACGACACCTTGAAGGTGATCGACCAGGGGGCGGATGATACGACCAATGCCGTGTCGATCCGCGCCTTCTTCCAGCGCACGGCGGGGGTGAAGACGACGACCAGGACCGAGGAGGCGAGCCTGATCCAGACCCGCCATCGCATCCCCGAAACGCCGCTGCAGCCGGGCCAGATCCTGGTCTATCAGGTGCCGATCCCCGAACCGCTGCGCTGGCTGGAACCGCGCGAAAGCGAGACCCGGCGCATGCATGCCTGGGCGGAGTATGGCCCCATGCATGTGAAACTGTATGAAGACATCGCGCGGCATGGGGAAATCGCCGTCAGCTATGCCTATCCGGTGATGGTGGAGGGGCGCTATCTGATGAGCCCGTCACCCATCCCCAAATTCGATAATCCGAAACTGCATCGCTCGCCCGCGCTGCAGCTGTTCGGGGCGGGCCGGGAAAAGCGCATCTATGCCATTCCGCCCTATAGCGATGTGCGCAGCCTGGATTTCCAGGATCATCCCTTCCGGATCGAACCGCATGGCCATGCCTGTGCCCTGTGCGGATCGACCGACAGCTTCCTGAACGAGGTGGTGATGGATGATACCGGCAAGCGGATGCATGTCTGTTCCGATACCGATTACTGCACCACGCGGCGCGACCATCTGGAACAGGGGGAGGCTGCGGAATGAGCGCCGTTCTCGACACGCCATTGCTGTCGGTGCGCAAGTTGACCCATCGCTATGGCAGCCGGGTCGCCTGCCGCGACATCTCCTTCGATCTGCATCCGGGCGAGGTGCTGGCCATCGTCGGGGAATCCGGCTCGGGCAAATCGACCCTGCTGAACTGCCTGTCTGGCGGGCTTCCGGTTGAGCGTGGTGTCGCTTTCTATCGGGATCGCAAGGGCTTGGCCCATGATCTTGGGAGCTTGCAGGAACAGGACAGGCGCCATCTGGCGCGCACCGAATGGGGTTTCGTGCGGCAGAATCCGCGCGATGGGCTGCGCATGCGGGTATCGGCCGGGGGCAATATCGGCGAACCCCTGATGATGGTGGGCGCGCGGCATTATGGCGATATCCGTGCCCTGGCCGGGGATTGGCTGGCGCGGGTGGAAATCGACCCGGCCCGGCTGGACGATTCCCCCGCCAGCTTTTCCGGCGGCATGCAGCAGCGTTTGCAGATCGCGCGCAATCTGGTGACCGCGCCGCGTCTGGTCTTCATGGACGAGCCGACAGGCGGGCTGGATGTGTCGGTGCAGGCGCGCCTGCTCGACCTGCTGCGCGCGCTGGTGGCCGATCTTGGTCTGGCGGTGCTGATCGTCACGCATGATCTGGCGGTGGCGCGGCTGCTGTCGCACCGTGTCCTGGTGATGCAGGGGGGCGATGTGATCGAAACCGGCCTGACCGATCAGGTGCTGGATGACCCCCAGGCGCCCTATACCCAACTTCTCGTCTCCTCGATCCTGGAGGGATAGGCCATGGCCGATAATCGCCCCGTTCTTCGCGTCAAAGGTCTGGGCAAGACCTTCATCCTGCATCAGCAGGGCGGCCTGGCGCTGGAGGTGATCCACGCGCTGAGCTTCGATCTGCATCCGGGCGAGGTGCTGGCGCTGGCGGGGCCGTCCGGTCTCGGCAAATCCTCCATCCTGAAGATGATCACGGGCAATTATCTCTGCTCGGCCGGGTCTATCCTGGTGCAGGACCCCGAAACGGGAGAGGAGGTGGACGTCACCCGTGCCGCCCCCCGGCGCATCCTGGCACTGCGACGCAGGGTGCTGGGCCATGTCAGCCAGTTCCTGCGTGTCATCCCCCGTGTGCCGACCATCGATATCGTGGCCGAGCCGCTGGCCGCCTTCGACATCGCACCGGCGGAGGCGAAGGATCTGGCTGCGACCATCCTGGCGCGGCTGAACCTGCCGGAAAGCCTGTGGTCGCTTCCGCCCGCAACCTTCTCCGGCGGCGAAAAGCAGCGGGTGAACATCGCGCGCGGCCTGGTGGCGCCTTATCCGGTGCTGCTGCTGGATGAGCCGACGGCTTCGCTCGACGCGGCCAATCAGGCGGTGGTGGAGGAGTTGATCGCCGAGAAGCGGGAGGGTGGCGTGGCCGTGCTGGGGATTTTCCATGATCCGGCCCAGCGCGCCAGGATTGCCAGCCGGGTGATCGATCTGGGCGCCCATGCCGGCAAGCCGGTGGAACGTATCGGCGGCGTGCTGAACCATGATGCGGGGCTGAGGCCGAGTCATGCCTGACGCGAAACCTGGCCATCGCATGGCGATCTATGCCGCCCCGCCCAGGGTATCCGCCTTGGCGCAGGCGGCCGATGCCTGGTTCCTGCCCGATCCCGCGCGCGATCACTGGCTGGAGGAACCATCGCTCTATGGCTTTCACGGCACGCTGAAGGCGCCCTTTCGGCTGGCGGAGGGACAGAGTCAGGAACTGCTGGAGCTGGCCATGTCGGCCCTGGCGGCGGAACTGGCCCCGCAGGAACCGGTGCGGCTTTTGCCCGCCATTCTGGACGGGTTCGTGGCGCTGATGCCCGATCCGAAGGATATGCCACGGATCGCAGCGCTGGCCGGGCATGTGGTGCGCGCCTTGGAGCCATTCCGCGCGCCCCTGACGCCGGAGGAGATTGCGCGCCGCCGCCGGGCGGAGCTGACGCAAGCGCAGGACGCGTTGATGCTGCGCTGGGGCTACCCCTATGTCTTCCAGGAATTCCGCTTCCACATGACCCTGTCCGGCCGCCTGCCGGATAAGGATGCCAGGGCGGTGCTGGAACTGGCCCGTAGCCATTTCGCCGAGGCAACGAGCGAGCCCATGCCGTTGGACCGGCTATGGCTGTTCGTACAGCCGGTTCCGGGTGCCCGTTTTCAACCGCAACGCTATTTCCGGCTGTCCGGCGGGACGCAGCCGACCATGTATATAACGGGGGAGTAACCCATGCCCAAGGCGCAGGACTTCGCGCTTCACAATGCCCGTCTGGTGCTGGAGGGGGAGGTCGTTTCCGGCTCCATCCTGATCCGGGACGGCAGGATCACCGCCATCGACAGCGCTTCCTCCTCACATGGCGAGGATATGGATGGCGATTATCTGCTCCCCGGACTGGTCGAGCTTCATACCGATCATCTGGAGCAGCATTTCCTGCCCCGACCCGGCGTGCGCTGGCATCCGGAACATGCGGTCCACGCCCATGATGCCCAGATTGCCTGTTCCGGCATCACCACCGTGCTGGATGCATTGCGGGTCGGCACCGACGGCGACGCCAAGCAGCTGGGCCGCGACATGGCGCTGCTGGCCGATGCCATCGACGCGACCGACCGGGCGGGCACGCTGCGCGCGGATCATCTTCTGCATCTGCGCTGCGAACTGTCCGCAGCCGACGTGGTGGAGGAGGCTCGGCCCTTCTTCGCCGATCGCGACCGGCTGCGCCTGGCCTCGCTGATGGATCACACGCCCGGGCAGCGGCAATATGTCGATGTGTCCAAATACCGGCTCTACTACAAGGGCAAGCTGGGCATGAGTGATGCGGAAATCGACCGCCACATGGCCAACAGGCTGGAAGCCCATGCCCGCCATGCCGACAGCAATCGTCGCGCGGTGGTGGCACTGTGCCGGGCGCATGGCATCGCGCTGGCAAGCCATGACGATGCGACCGAAGCCCATGTCCTGGAAGCGGTGGAAGACGGCGTCTCGGTAGCGGAATTCCCCACCACGGTGGAGGCGGCGGATCATTCGCGCAGGCATGGCCTGGCCATCCTGATGGGGGCGCCGAATTTGATGCGCGGCGGTTCCCATTCCGGCAATGTCTCGGCTCTCGACCTCGCCGCACAGGATCGGCTCGACATCCTGTCATCCGATTATGTGCCGATCAGCATGTTGCATGCCGCCTTCCGATTGGCCGCTTTGCAGCCGGGCTGGACCCTGCCGCGCGCGGTAGCTCTGGTCACGGCCAACCCGGCCCGCTCCATCGGGCTGGATGATCGCGGACGGATCGCGGAAGGGCTGCGTGCCGATCTGGTACGGGTGCGTGTCAGCGATGTAGGGCCGCATATCGTTTCGGTCTGGCGGGAAGGGAGACGGGTGGCATGAGCATGATCGTGGATCAGGTGGCCGAGCTGATCGGCCGGCAGGGGGCAGCGCTGTATGGCGGGGAGGCGGTGACGCAGCTGCAGCATGCCCTGCAATGCGCCCATTGGGCGGAGAAGGAAGGCGGGTCGGAGGCGCTGGTGGCCGCCTGCCTGCTGCATGACATCGGCCATATGATCGCTGCCGATGAAGGTGCGGCGGGAAGGGGTGTCGATCTGCGCCATCAGATCGTGGCCGAAGACTTTCTCAAACCCTGGTTTGGGGAGGAGGTGACGCGCCCGATCTTCCTGCATGTCGCGGCCAAACGCTATCTCTGTGCGCGCGAGCCCGGCTATTTCGAGACGCTGTCGCCCGCCTCGGTACAGTCGCTGACGGTGCAGGGCGGTGTGTTCGATGCCGAGGGGGCGGCGGAGTTCGAGCGCGACCCGCATTGGCAGGATGGCGTGGCTCTGCGCCGCTATGATGACTGGGCCAAGGACCCGGAAGCGGTAACGCCCGATCTGCCGCATTACCTCGCCATCCTGGACCGGCTGGCGCGGGCCTGAGCGTGATGGATGTTCAGGGCTTCGCGGCGGCCGTGCTCGGGCGGGGGCGGCCGGGTGATCCGGTCGTGCTCGGCATCGTCGGGCCGAGCGGGGTGGGCAAGGATTCCGTCATTGCGGCCTTGCTGCGGGCGCGGCCGGAATTGGAGCTGATCGAACGGGTGGTGACACGCCCCGCCGACCCCGCGCGGGAAAGCCATGCCAGCCTGGATGCGGCGGCATTTGATCGGGCAGAGGCGGAAGGACGGTTCGCCCTGGTCTGGCGGGCGCATGGGCTGGCCTATGGCGTGCCGCGATTGCGCGATGCCCGGGCGCGGATTCGTCTGGCCAATCTGTCGCGGACCGTGCTGGACGAAGCCGATCAGGCCTATCCCCGCTTTGGCGTGCTGGCGGTGGAAGCAAGGCCGGAGGTGATCGCGGCCCGGCTGGCCGTGCGGGAAGGCCGTCCCGCCACCCAATTGCTGGATCGGCTGAGGCGCAGCGTGGCGCTGGAATTCGACGCGGCGCGTCTGGCCGTGATCGACAATTCCGGTGCGCTGGAGGATGCCGCCGCCCAGGCCGTGGCGATTGTGGATGGGTTGCTTGTACTGCTGGCCGAGCAGGGCGAAGCCCGCCTTGAGGGATGAGGCAAGAGCATCCGCGCCGGTCGTAAAAACAAAAACCCCCTTCCGCCGGAACGGAAGGGGGTTCGGAACGGAAATCCGTTCGCTTTTACCGACCTGCTCGGCCTGCGACCGATCCGGTGCGGGTTTCGCTCATCCCGGTTTGGTATTACTTCAGCATCGCAGCCTGGGCCAGCGCGCCATTCTTCACGACATATTCCGCGAACTGGCCGGGCACGTCGCCATTCTTGTCGAATTCATGGTCGCCGGTGACGCCCTTGTAGTCGATGTCCTTGCCTGCGGCGATCAGCTGCTTGGCCTTCTCCCACTCACCCGGCAGGATCGGCTCGCCCGGGGCCATGGCCACCTCGCGCAGGGCCTTGGCTACCTTGGCGCGGTCGGCGGAGCCGGCCTTCTCGATCGCCAGAGCCAGCAGGAACACCGAATCATAGGACTGGCCAACGAAGACGCCGTCGGTCGAGCCGCCGCGCGCCGCATAGGCCTTGTCGAAATTCGCCTTGGCCGGGGTATCGGGCAGGGCGGCCGGGGCGGAGATCACCAGACCCTTCAGATTGTCCGCGCCCAGCTCCTTCACCAGGCTGTCGGCCTTCATGCCGTCGCCCGCCACGAATTTGGAGAAAAAGCCGTTTTCCAGCGCCTGACGCATCACGGTCAGGCCCGAGGAATTGGCATAGGCGAAGACCACCAGCGTGTCGGCACCGCCGCCCGCCAGCGTGGCAAGCTCGGAGCGGTAGGAGGCCTTGGCATCTTCATGGCCCTGGAAACCGGTGATGGTGCCCCCGCCAGCCTCGTAGGCCTTCTTGAAGGCTTCGGCGAGGCCGAGGCCGTAATCGCCATTCACATAGGTGACGGCCACCTTCTTGACGCCCTTGGCCAGCAGGTTACGCGCACTGGCTTCACCCTGATAGGCGTCGGAGGGGACGACCCGGAAGGCCAGATCCTTGTCATCCAGCGTGGTCACGGTCGGCGCGGTGGCGGAAGCGGAAATCTGCAACACGCCGGCCGGTATGGTCACGGAGCTGGCGGCGGCGTTGAACGCGCCGGAGCACATCGGGCCGAACACGGCCACGACCTGATCCACATTGACCAGCTTGCCGACCGCATCGACCGCGTTCTGCGGGTTGCAGGCGCTGTCGCCGCGCACCAATTCGATTTTCCCGCCCTTCAGCACGCCGCCAGCGGCGTTGATCTGGTCGGCCGCCATCTGGGCGGCGTCGGCCATCGGGGTCGCCAGACTGGCGATCGGGCCGGTGAAGCCGCCGGCCAGGCCGATCTTCACCACATCCTGCGCCTGGGCGGCGCCGATGCCGAAAGACAAGGCGAAAGTCCCGAATGCGATTCCCCGCTTGAGCATAGTCCTGGTGGTCATTTCGTTGCCTCCATCGGGCGCGGGCAGGATGGCCCTGACGCCTCGTTCATTGCTGTGCCTTAAGTTGTACGGCAGCCGATGGGGGCTTGCCAAGGGTGTGGCGTTGCCCATCCCGTCCGATCCTGCACAGACATTGTGCCCGCCATGGTGGCGCATCCGTGCTGGCGCGGCGGGGACGCTTCGCGTTATGCAGGGCGTTGCGCGCCGGCATGCGGCCAGCGCCATTCGCGAAAAGGTGATCCTTTGGCAATAGCGTATGACAAGGCAGGCGGTGGTCCGGATCGCGATTGGCTGTTCGGCTGGGGCGCGGCGCTCGGTCTCGTCGCGATCTGGGCGGGCTGGGTCGTGGTGGCGCGTTTCGGCGTGCAGCAGACCCTGACCATCTATGACATCTCGGCCGTGCGCTTTCTGGTCGCGGCGGCGGTGACCCTGCCTTTCGTGCCGCGCTTCTGGCCGCGCCATCTGAAGCCCTGGCAGATACTGGTCCTGGCCTCGGGCACGGGCGTGCCCTATACGCTGCTGGCCTTCGCCGGGCTGCAATATGCCCCAGCCAGCCATGCCGGCATTCTGGTCAACGGCACCCTGCCGGTATTCGCCGCCGCCTTCGGCTGGTTCGTGCTGCGCGACCGGCCGGGCGCCTGGAAAGTATTCGGCATCGCCATCATCCTGGCAGGCTGTGTCGCCATCGGCTTCGACCGTTCGACCGGCGGGGCGGATCATGAGCATGCCTGGATCGGGCAATTGCTGCTGCTGGGATCGGCGGCGGCGCTCGCCTCCTACATGGTGTCGGCCAAGCTGTGGGGGATAACGCCGGTCCAGGCAATGGTCGCCTTTCCGGTCACCAATCTGATCTGGTATCTGCCGCTCTATCTGCTCGTTCTGCCCAAGAATGTGCTGACCGCGCCCTGGTCGGAAATCCTGCTGCAGGGACTGTATCAGGGGCTGGGACCGGCAGTGGCGGGAACACTTCTGTTCACCACGGCCATAGCGCGGATCGGGCCAACCTCCACGGCGGCGGCGATGGCGCTGGTTCCGGGCGTGGCGGCCCTGCTGGCCATCCCGATCCTGGCGGAATGGCCCAGCCTGCTGGCCTGGGCCGGGCTGGCGCTGGTCACGGCGGGTATCGTGCTGACGGCGGGCTGGCGGCCCCGGCTCGGCCGATGAGCGCGACCGGCTGGCAGGAATTCCGCCTGGATTTGCCGCGGGGGCCGATAGCCGGCTGGCGGATCGGGCAGGGGGACCCCGCCATCCTGTTCGCGCCCAGCTTCGGCCGCTCCGTCACCGATTTCGCCGATCTGGCGGAACGTCTGGCCGAACGGGGATATGGTTGCATCCTGCCGGAAGCGCGCGGCATCGCCCCGGCCGCGCGGGGGCTGGACGGGCTGACCCAGGCCGATCTGGCGGGCGACCTTTTGGATGCGATGCAGGGGCTTGGCCTGGATCGGGCCGTGCTGCTTGGCCATGCCTTCGGCAACCGGGTGGTGCGCCATGCGGCCCATCTGGCGCCGGATCGCGTGCTGGCCGTTGCCCTGCTGGCGGCCGGTGGCGCGAGGGAGATCGACCCACCGATTCGCAAGGCGCTGGAGGATTGTTTCCGCCTGGACCTGCCGGAGAAGGACCGGCTGGAGGCGGTGCGGCTGGCCTTCTTCGCCGATGGCAATGACCCTGCGGTCTGGCGTGACGGCTGGTTCCCAGACGTTGCCGCGGCCCAGATGCGCGCGGCGGACGGGGAAGTGGGCGGGGAATGGATGCTGGCGGGCGGCGTACCCGTGCTGGTCGTTCAGCCGCTGGAGGACAAGGTCGCCCCGCCGGAGATGGCGCGGGCCCTGCGCCTGAAGCTGGGTGCGCGGGTTTCGATGGTGGAAATCGCGGGGGCGGGCCATGCGCTGTTGCCCGAGCGCCCGCGCGAGACGTTCGAAGCGATAGCCGCATGGCTCGAAGGACTCGCCTGATCGAAGGTTAGGCTTTAAAGTGTCGCAATCCGGCCCGGCCTTCGCGGCCGGGTCCAGTTTTTTCGTGCCAAGAATGGGAAGAGAGCGATGTCGGGCAGCGTTAACAAGGTCATCCTGGTGGGCAATCTGGGCCGCGATCCGGAGGTGCGCACCATGCAGAACGGGGGCAAGGTGGTGAACCTGTCCATTGCGACCTCGGAACGCTGGAACGACCGGGACGGCAACAAGCAGGAACGCACGGAATGGCACCGTGTGGTGATCTTCAACGAACGTTTGGCGGAGGTGGCGGAACGCTATCTGCGCAAGGGCATGAAGGTCTATCTGGAAGGCGCGCTCCAGACCCGCAAATGGACCGACCAGTCGGGCCAGGACAAATACTCGACCGAGGTCGTGCTGCAACGCTTCCGGGGCGAACTGACCATGCTGGATGGCGGTCGCGGTGAAGGCGGCGGTGGCGGCCAGGGCGGCAGCGGCGGTGGTTATGATCAGGGCGGCTATGGCGGCTATGACGAATCCCCGGCCCCGGCGGCTCGAGGTGGCGCGGCTGCTGGCGGCGCGCGCGGCGGGCAGGCTGCCGGTCGTGGCGGCCCGGCCCCGTCCGACTATTCGGCCGATCTGGACGACGAAATCCCGTTCTGATCAATCAGGCTGTACCAGCAGGCGGCCCTGCGCATCGGCAAGGCCGGCTAGCACCGAATTTCCATCGGGATCGAGTTTCAGGACGCCATATTTGGCGTCCTGAAATATTTCGGCCCGACCTTCCTGGAAAAAATAGGATTCCGCGCCATAGCGCAGTTCTCCATCCGGGCCGGCCAGACGATAGACCAGTCTTGCCTCCATCGGGCCCGGCTGGGCGCCATCCTCCAGCCGGGCAAAGCGGGCAACGCCCCGGTCATCCAGCGCCAGAATGATCCTGCCCTTACGGGGCAGGGTTTCCGCCAACTCCGGCGGCGGAAAGACCGATGCGTCATAGCGCAGAACCATATAATCGCCCTGCATCAATGAACGCGGATCGGCCGGGCGCAGCGCCAGCAGCACCGTCCTGCCGTCATCCAGGATCGCCTGTTTGCTAAGGATGGTGGTGCCGGCCACGGCCAGCACCAGGGCGAGGCCGCCCAGAATGGAAGCAGCGGTGATTCTGCCCGATATCATGACGCGGTATCCTTCCGGCCAAGCAGGAACCAGGCGCCGGTCAGCACGCCACCGGCCAGGACCAGCATGCCGGACTTCATCAGCAGCGTTGTGTCCAGATCGTAATAGAAGGCATTAAGCACATATCCTGTAACGATAATTCCGCCGATTGCGAGCAGGCGGGAGCCTAGAGCAAAAGCCAAGGCCAGGATGACCAGCCCCGCGCTGCCCGCCGGTGGCAGCACGATGCCGAGCAGCAATGCGGCGATCAGGATCACGCCGCGTGGGATGCCGGGCGAAAGGTTTGGTGCCAGCAGCCAGGCCATGCTGGCGATGGCTATGGCCCGCGCCAGCCAGACGCCTATATCTCGAATCTGCGGCCTGCCAAGGTCGAAGCCGGGATCGGTCCACAGAAGCGCAAGCGGCGCGGCGAACAGCAGCACGATGGCCAGGGGACGCAGGTCCCTGCGTAGTGGCGGGTAGGTCAGCAACCAACACCCAACTGGCAATGGCAGCGCAAGCCAGAGATGGAGGGCAGGGATGTCGCCGTCCAACAGCGCCACCAGGGCAAAGCCGGCCGCCAGCGTGCCGGACAGGGCCTGGAAGGTCCCATCCCGCGTCAAAGCAATGCCAAGAGCTGCCAACCCGGACACGGCCAGGGCAGCGACGGTAAGATGGTCTGCAAGCAGCGCGACCGCACATCCGGCAAGCCCGATGCCGGCCAGGGTGATGGCGGTGGAAAGCTGTTCCTGGAAGAAGGATTTCGCGCGCCGCAGCATCCAGATGCCGATGGCAAAGAACACCAGCCCGATCAGGATGAAGGGATCCGCATCCTCCCAGGAGGCAAACAGGCTCGCTGCCAGAAATATCCCGAAGGCGACGACCAGCACGCTGGCGATCCAGGCAGCTATGCCAAGTACGCCTTTTACATACCAGGGCATTTCCTGCGCGCGGCGTTCGTCGTCGGCGGCCAGCGCTTCGCGGACCGCGCTGCCATCGAGCGCGAGATGCGCGCAGAGTTCCTGCAGATCCATCATGGTCGACCCTCGTCAATCCAGGGCTTTGCCCGGCGCAGCAGCTTCTGCAGCACGAATGCCACACCAACACACCACAGGACCATCAGGAACAGCAGCAGCGTGTATCGCTCCGCTTCCGGCAGGGGTAGGGAATCGAAGCCCAGAGCGACCAGCCGCCAGCCGGTTGCGGCAACCAGCAGGGCAAGGAAGGCGCAAGCCGTGGCGAATGCGGCGAAATGCGGCAGAATGCGCCCGTAAATCCCCATGGCAGCGCCCAGCAGAAGGGCGGCCAAGGCGATCAGGGCGATTCCGATATCGGCCAAAAGCGCACCGGCTGCCATGCTGAACAGATGGCTGCTCGCGATCAGCAGCGGAACTATCCTGGTCCAGCCATCGTCCATCCAACGCATGTCCGCAAGGACAGCCAATTCCCGCAGCAGCAGAGCTATGATCGGGACCAGTGCGGCAAGACCGATGCATTGCAGGTCCATCAGCCTACCGGGATGCAGGACCTCGATCACCTGGGCGAGGTAGAGCGACCAGGCCAGATAATATATCAGCGCCCACACCGCCCAATGCGCGGCGGAACGCGAGACGAGCAGCCAGGGCAGGATCACCAGCCCCCAGGCGGCAAACAGCTGAAAGGCATCCGCGCCGGTCTGATAGACCTGCCCGATCACCGCCAGGAGTATGCCCGTCAGCACGGATGCGCCGATCAGCAGCGCTTCCCCCGCCGGGCGGTGGATACCGACAAGCCAGGAGGAGAGGGCGGAAAGCACGATCCCCGCCGCGATCACCGCGAATTTGGCGAAGGGCGGCATATCGGCCCAGTTGAAGGCGAAAAAGCAGATGATGCCGGCCAGGATATGGGCAAGACCCAGCCCCAGCAGGGCGCGGTGGCCCCAGCACCTCCAGAAGGCGTCATCGCGCAGCAGCCTTGCCGCCTCCAGGAAGCGCGCCGCCGGCAGAATATCCGCTTGCCGCAGCCGGTAGAGGGAAGCCAGATCGAGCTGTTGCGTCATGTCACCATCCACGGCCATGGGGATCAACTGTCGAGTATCGGCCCGATTCGGCCGAATCCAGCCCCCGGATTGTACTTTCCCTGTGGCGGAAGCGGGGCATATCCCAGGATTCCCGCGCCATCGGACAGGCAGGCCCAATTTCCTTGGGTGCTGCGACGCAAAATGCTAAACCCCCGGATAGAAGAAGGCAGGATGTGCGGAGATTTTCATGCCGCCAAGCATCTGCCGGTCGCAGACAAAGGGTAGAGCCTTTCCGTGAGTGACATTTCCCCGACCCCGCCGCCCTTTGATGGTTCCGAGCTGATTTCCATCGAAGAGGAGATGCGCCGCTCCTATCTCGATTACGCCATGAGCGTGATCGTGTCGCGCGCGCTGCCCGATGTGCGCGACGGTCTGAAGCCGGTGCATCGCCGCATCCTGTTCTCCATGAAGGAAAGCGGCTTCGATTCCAGCAAGCCCTATAAGAAGTCCGCGCGCATCGTCGGCGACGTCATGGGTAAATATCACCCGCATGGCGATTCCGCGATCTATGACGCCATGGTGCGTATGGCGCAGGATTTCTCCATGCGCCTGCCTTTGATCGACGGTCAGGGCAATTACGGCTCGATGGATGGCGATCCGGCCGCGGCCATGCGCTATACCGAGGCGCGTCTGGCCAAGGCCGCCGAGGCGATGCTGGATGATATCGACAAGGAAACCGTCGATTTCACCGCGAATTATGACGAAAGCGCGCAGGAACCGTCCGTCATTCCGTCGCGCTTCCCCAATCTGCTGGTGAATGGTGCGGGCGGTATTGCCGTTGGCATGGCGACCAATATTCCGCCGCATAATCTGGGCGAGGTCGTGGATGCCTGTCTGGCCTATATTGATGATTCCGACATTTCGCATGAGCGGCTGCTGGAAATCATTCCCGGACCGGATTTCCCGACGGGCGGGCTGATCCTGGGGCGGTCGGGCATCCGGTCGGCCTATACCACCTCCAAGGGTTCGGTGGTGATGCGTGCCCGTACCGAGATCGAAGAGGTGCGTGAAGGCCGGCAGGCCATCATCGTCAACGAAATCCCCTATCAGGTGAACAAATCGAAGCTGGTGGAGCGCATTGCCGAGGTGGTGCGCGAGAAGATCGTCGAGGGGATCAGCGATCTACGCGACGAATCCGACCGCGACGGCGTGCGCGTGGTGATCGAGATCAAGCGCGATGCCGATCCCGACGTGGTGCTGCATCAGCTTTTCCGCCACACGCCGCTGCAGACCTCCTTCGGCGTCAATATGCTGGCGATCGACCATGGCCGCCCGCGCTCCATGGATTTGAAGGACATCATCGCCGCCTTCGTGGAATTCCGTGAGGAGGTGGTGACGCGGCGCACGACCTTCGAATTGCGCAAGGCGCGCGAGCGGGCCCATATCCTGGCCGGTCTGCTGGTGGCGATCAGCAATCTGGACCCGGTGATCGAACTGATCCGCCGTGCGCCCGATCCGGCGACCGCGCGCGAACAGTTGATGGCCACCGATTGGGAAGCCGGCGATATCGAACCCTTCATTGCGCTGATCGACGATCCCGGTCGCCGCGTGGTGGATGGAAAATACCGCCTGTCGGAAGTGCAGGCGCGCGCCATCCTGGAACTGCGTCTGCAGCGCCTGACCGGTATGGAACGCGACAAGCTGACCGACGAGACGGCGGAAATCGCCGAGAAGATCAAGGACTTCCTGGAGATTCTGCAGTCGCGTCCGCGTCGCCTGGAAGTGATGCGTGACGAGCTGACGGCGGTACGCCTGCAATTCGCGACCCCGCGCCGCACCGAAATCCTGGATGCCGAATTCGAACACGATATCGAGGACCTGATCCAGCGCGAGGATATGGTCGTTACCGTCACCCATGGCGGCTATATCAAGCGCGTGCCGCTGTCGACCTATCGGGCGCAGCGCCGTGGCGGCAAGGGCCGGACCGGCATGGCGATGAAGGACGAGGATTTCATCGTCAATGTGCTGGTGACCTCGACCCATACGCCGCTCTTGTTCTTCACCTCGCGCGGCATGGTCTACCAGATGAAGGTCTATCGCCTGCCGCTCGGCGGGCCGACCTCCAAGGGCAAGGCCATGGTGAATCTGTTCCCGTTGCTGGCGGCCGATGAGCGCATCACCGCGCTGATGCCGCTGCCGGAGGATGAGGACAGCTGGGGCCAGCTGTTTGCCATGTTCGCAACCGCTTCCGGCGGCGTGCGGCGCAACCGGTTGTCGGATTTCACCAATATCCGCACCAATGGCAAGATCGCCATGAAGCTGGACGAAGGCGACACGCTGGTGGCCGTGCTGCCGGCGGCGGAGGATCAGGACGTCCTGCTGGCGACGCGGGAAGGCAAATGCATCCGCTTCCCGGTGACGGAAATCCGCGTCTTCGCGGGCCGTGATTCCACGGGCAATCGGGGCATCCGGCTGGCCGAAGGGGATGAGGTCATCTCCATGACCATGCTGCGCCATTCCGACGACGAGTCGGACATGCGCGATCTGTATCTGCGCTGCGTGGCATCGGCCCGGCGCCTGGCGTCGAACGGAACGGAACCGGTAGAGCCGTCGGAGGATCGGGAGCGGGATGAAGAACGCGCCCGGATGCTGACCGAGGATCCGCGCCTGATCGACATGGCCGGGCGGGAGGAATTCCTGCTCTCCGTCTCCGATACGGGCATGGGGCTGCTCTGCTCCTCCTTCGACTATCGGGTCACGGGCCGCGGCGGTCAGGGGCTGACCAATATGGACCTGCGCGGCGCCAAGGTCGCCGCCACCTTCTGGATCGATCGGGAGAAGGACGAGCTGATGCTGGTCAGCGATGCCGGTCAGATCATCCGCATCCGGGTGGACGGTATCGCGCCGAAGCGGCGCGGCGGCGGCGGCGTGCGCGTCTTCAACATCGATGCCAACCAGCGCGTGGTGTCGGTGGCGCGGCTGACCGATGTGGGCGAGGAAGACGGGGAGCTTCCGGAGGGGGACGAGGCGGCGGTCGAGGGAACCGATGCCCCGTCCGTGGTCGGTGACAATGCGCCTGGGGGTGAGGTCGGCTGATCGCAGCCGTACGCTCAGCCTTGGGGGAGGATAGGGGGCAGCAGATGGGACAGCGTATCGGTCTCTATCCGGGGACATTCGACCCGGTGACCAATGGTCACATGGATATCATCACCCGGGCCGGTCTGCATGTGGTCGACCGGCTGGTGGTGGCGGTGGCGATCAATGTCGGCAAGGGGCCGATGTTCTCGCTGGAGGAGCGGGTCGACCTCGTCCGCCAGGAAATCGCCCATTCCGACCGGGGCCTGGCCGATCGGGTGGAGGTGCTGCCTTTCGAAGGGTTGTTGATGCATTTTGCCGAGAAGATCGGGGCGAATGTCATCATCCGCGGGCTGCGCGCCGTGTCCGACTTCGAATATGAATTCCAGATGGCCGGCATGAATGCCCGGCTGAATCGCGAGATCGAAACGGTCTTCCTGATGGCGTCGGAACGCCAGCAGTTCATCTCCTCGCGCTTCGTGAAGGAGATCGGGGTGCTGGGCGGGGATGTGTCGCATTTCGTCTCGCCGCGCGTGGTAACCGCGCTGGCGAGCAAATATCCCGAAATTCGGGCTGGCATGGCAGGCTGAACGCGGTCTGATCTTCCACCGTGAAAGAAAGCGGATCAGCAACCGTCGCGCATGCCGCTGCCATCCAGCGGAAAATTGCGCCGGACATGCCATTGCCCATTCTGGTCATCGATCAGCTGGACGCCCTCGGCACGTCCATGGATCGGCAGATGCGGGCCAAAGCAGGCATGAAATTCCGCCTGAAGGCGGTCGAGCAGGGCTTCATCATCGCCCTGTGCCACTTGCAGATGGGGCGTGATGTGGGAAAAGCGCCCCTCATAGGGCGGGTGATCGGGAAATTCCCGCCAGATCGCCTGGGTCAATGCGATGAACGGGGCCGCTGGTTCGGGCAGCAGATGCAGCACGCCGCGAAAGCGCCCGCTGTGCCGCAGCTGGAACGGAAAGCCCGCGTGTCGCCTGAACAGAGCATCCAGCCTGCCATCCACCCCCGCATTCAGTTCCTTCGGTCGCAGGAAGGGGTAGAGCAACGTGACATGGGCCAGGCTGCCGGTTCGCGCCGCGCAGTCATGGGCGCGCCGGAATTCCCCCAGAAGTCGTTCAGCCTCGGGAGCGATGATGACCAGGGCGGTGCTGATGCCATGCATGACGCGATTTCATGCCATGAAAACATGAGGCCGCCAAGTTTGGCGGCCCCGCGAAGCATTCGCAAGTCAAAGCGAGCGGAAAATCAGTGCGCCGTGCGGCCGGTCCGTCCCAGGCCGATCTTCTTGGCGAAGGCGGAACGCTGGGCGGCATAGTTCGGTGCCACCATGGGATAATCCGGCGGCAGATTCCATTTCGACCGGTATTCTTCCGGCGTCAGGTTATAGGCTGTGCGCAGATGCCGCTTCAGCATCTTCAGCTTTTTGCCGTCTTCCAGGCAGACGATGTAATCGGGGTGGATCGAGCGCTTGATCGGCACGGCGGCCTTGCGTGGCGTGCCATCCGCCATGACCGGCTGGACAGCGGCGGCAGCAACCGTGGCGCGCGGGGCCAGGGCGTCCGCGCCGTGCAGCGCGGACAGCGCCTGATGCACGGTATTGATGACGCCCGGAATTTCCGCACGCGAAACGGGATTGGCGCCAAGATAGGCGGCAGCCACCCGTGCGGTCAGCGCGACCAGTTCTTGGCCGGACTGAACCTGTGCGCCTTTTTGGCTGTTCTGTTTATCGGTCATTCTGAACCGTCCCCTGATAGCAAGACCTTCTGTATTCATTTCATAGCTTTCATTTTACGTCAATGAAGAATTGCGATTTTTACTAGACAAGCCTTCTCGAATCGAATCTGCGGAAGGAAGTCTCAGCAGTAAGCGGAATTTTCCCTGGCTTTCCGCTTTTTACCGAAAGCGCAGTAAAACTTTCAGCTTGCCTGCATTTGGCGGCATTACATCAACTGTTTTCCCCAGGCGGTAATTCGTCATCTGTCGCGGCCTGCTACCAGCTGTTGTGCGCAATGCAGCTATGCCCCGCGAGCCTTTGTGGTGCGCTGGCATTCCCCAAAAGCCTATGCTAAGCAAGGCGCGCCGTGGGTCGGGAGCCCTTCGGATAACCTTGTTTTCTGGGAAAACCCTATCGATGTCGACCCTGCCGATCGCGATCGCATCAGACCATGCCGGGGTGGGGATGAAATCCGTCCTGGCCGAGGCCATCGTCGCGGCCGGGCTGGAGGTGCTGGATCTGGGAACCGACGGTTCCCAGTCGGTCGACTATCCCGATTTCGCCGACGCGCTGGCCGCTGCCCTGGCCGATGGGCGGGCGGAGCGCGGCGTCTTGATCTGCGGCACGGGGATCGGGATTTCCATCGCGGCCAACCGGCATCGGCATCTGCGCGCGGCGCTGTGCCATGGGGTGACGGATGCGCGGCTGGCGCGCATGCATAACGATGCCAATGTGATAGTATTCGGCGCGCGGACCACAGGGATCGAGGTCGCACGCGATGCGCTGGCAAGTTTCCTGGATACCGCGTTCGAAGGTGGTCGCCATGCCAGGCGGGTCGCCAAGCTCGGCTGACCTGTCGGATTTCACGGAACAGGCAGGCCCGGCTGCCATGCAAGGATTCCCGGGCAATGGTGTGAAAGGACGAATACCGATGAGCACTGCAGCCGACGCTTCCGCCCTGTACGGGTTTGACGGGTTCTTCGACAGGGACCTCGCCTCCGCCGATCCCGCGGTTTCGGCCGCCATCGGTCGCGAACTGACCCGCCAGCAGGACGGTATCGAGCTGATCGCCTCGGAAAACATCGTCTCCCGCGCGGTGATCGAGGCCGTTGGTACGGTGCTGACCAACAAATACGCCGAAGGCTATCCGGGCAAGCGCTATTATGGCGGCTGTGAATATGTCGACGAGGTGGAGGTTCTGGCGATCGAACGGGCCAAGCAGCTGTTCGGTGCGGGCTTCGCCAATGTGCAGGCCCATTCCGGATCGCAGGCCAATCAGTCGGTATTCCTGGCCCTGCTGCAGCCGGGCGATACGGTGATGGGGATGAGCCTTGCCGCCGGCGGGCATCTGACCCATGGTGCGCCGCCCAACCAGTCCGGCAAATGGTTCAATGCTGTGCAATATGGCGTTCGTCGGCAGGATGCGCTGCTGGATTATGACGTGATCCAGGATATGGCCAATGAACACAAGCCCAAGCTGATCGTGGCCGGCGGCTCGGCTTATCCGCGCATCATCGACTTCAAGCGCTTCCGCGAGATCGCCGATTCCGTTGGCGCTTATCTGATGGTCGACATGGCCCATTTCGCAGGGCTGGTCGCGGGCGGGATACATCCCAATCCGATGGAACATGCCCATGTGGTGACGTCCACCACGCATAAGACCCTGCGCTGCACGCGCGGCGGGCTGGTGCTGACCAATGACGAGGGAATCGCCAAAAAGATCAATTCGGCGATCTTTCCGGGTCTGCAGGGCGGCCCGCTGATGCATGTCATCGCCGGCAAGGCGGTTGGCTTCGGCGAGGCTTTGCAGCCGGCCTTCAAATCCTATGCCCGTGCCGTGGTGGACAATGCCAAGGTGCTGGCTTCCACCTTGTTGGAAGGCGGGTTCGATATCGTATCCGGAGGCACGGACACGCATCTGATGCTGGTGGATCTGCGTCCGAAGGGGCTGACGGGCGCGGCCGCCGAAAAGGCGCTGGAACGGGCGGGCATCACCTGCAACAAGAACGGCGTGCCCTTCGATCCGGAAAAGCCGACCGTGACCAGCGGCGTGCGCCTGGGGACTCCGGCGGCCACGACGCGCGGTTTCGGCCAG
>Ga0209066_10000678_pt1 | contig 48925 bp, 46 predicted proteins | sample All_14_2_FD_187198 | JGI IMG/M metagenome (GOLD analysis project Ga0209066, IMG submission 187198) | Freshwater microbial communities in response to fracking from Pennsylvania, USA - Allegheny Zone_MetaG_DW_15 (SPAdes) (version 2) ... | reverse complement strand
CTTTCCGGTTGGGCCTGCGGCCCGCCCTCCAAGACACCTATGCCGCGCACAGTCAGAACTTGGGGGTGTATCAGTTTTAAATCGCTGATCGAAGGAAATCTGTGTCAGTTTTAAATCGCCGTTGACAACGGTCTTGTTTAGGTCGATCAGAGAGATTACGGCTGTTTCAACGAAGGCTCCGGCAATGATCGAATGAGTGAAGATTGAGCGATGCCAGCCGATACCACCGAATGCCAAATCCAAGTCCGGAATTCCACCGTCACCGAGACCTTCTCGGCCATTACCAATGCCCAGATAAAACCCCAGCGTCACGGAAAGTAGGCTGACAGCCGCTTCGCTTGGCTTTTCCTCAGAAAATGCCGCTATCCCACGAAATGCCGCCTCTGCTCCTTGTCCAAGGCGGCGTGCTGTGTCGGCTGCCGCGGCTGCTCTATCACTGAAGTGCTCGTTAGCGCGCCCCTCGCTGATGGCGCCGACAGCATTGACCAGTTCGTCGGCAGTACCAATTGTCAAACGAGATAGCAGCGCACCAAGGTTCGTGACGCGCTTAACGCCAACGGAAACGAATCTCCTGCCAATACGCTTACCCCAATCGACCATCTGTTCTGGGGGGGTGGCCCTGATGGCGGAAACGAGTTCATCTTTAAGTAGACTGGGGGAAGGATGCTTGTCGAACCAATATTCTGCAGTTATCACAACGGACTCCCCTTACTCGAGCGGTTATCGCTCGCTGTTAATTTCGTCAAACTGACAGCCACCGATTTCTAAGTTAAATGTCACAGTTGCATGTCAGGCGTGATCAATTTCACGTCTATGAAATAAGTGCTGTAGCGTCGGGTATCACGGGTCAGTAGCGGGTAGCTCGATACGGCGGCATGGGCACCGATGAAAAAATCGGCAAGCACATTCTCTTTCTTGCCACCCTGCCGCCGATAACGCACGAAGGCCTTGCCGGCCAGGAACAGCGCGGGCCGGGGAATCTCGATTACCGCCAGGCCCAGATCATCGACAGCGCGATCCAGGGCTTCGACCGTTGAAAACGTCAGCGACAGTTCCGAATAGATGACCGGGTTGATGGCCAGGCGGTGAATTTTGGACTGCGCCCGTAGCTGGCCGATGGACCAGTCCGCCCATTCCGGATCGTCCTCCAGAACATCGACCAGCACATTGGTATCGACCAGCAGCATCAACGTAACCTCAAGCCTCGCCGCGCAACAGGGCCATCAGATCGTCAGTGCGCCACTTCACGTCGGCCTTGCCGCGCGCAGCCTCGAAGCGATCCGGCTTGCGGCTGGGACGGGCGCCGACCTTGTGAATCACGACATCGCCTTCGCGATTGACGGCGAAATCAACAGAGCAGCCCGGAGCCAGATTCAGCGCATCGCGGATCTGTTTCGGGATGGTGACCTGCCCCTTACTGGTGAGTGTGGTTGCCATTTAATGACTCCTGCCGTATTACGGTATCTTAGATTGTAATACTACCAAGCCACAACGGCAATTTCCGAAAATGTTCAATGAATAGCTTGGCTTCCTGATTGAACAGCGCGTTCATGGTGGCGTCGTCAATCACATCACGGAGCCAACGATGAACGCCAAACAAACCGCCCTCGACGCCTACCTCGCCCGCACCGCCGCCATCCATGCCAAGTTGGAACGGCTGCAGCAACTTGCCGACGACCACTTCGGTCACGACCCCGATGCCATCCATTGGGGCCACGTCGGCGACCTCGAGAGGGTGGAGGCGGGATTGAACGCGCTGCTGGCGATCTTCGGCGGCGACGGTGAGTGACGACGCCCACCAACCATCGGAGACCATCATGACCGCCCAATCCAAACTTACCGACAATCAGACCGCCATCATCAAGGCCGCCGCCGGCCGCCCAGACGGCAACATTGAACCGCTGCCGCCCAACCTGCGCGGTGGCGCCCGCACCAAGGTCATCGAGGGCCTGCTAGCCAAAGGACTCGTCGCTGGTGCTGATGGCCACCATCTACTCACTGATGCCGGCTACGCCGTCGTCGGCAAACATCGCCCCGTCCCCAAGGGGGTCCAAGAAATGGACTCCCCCGATGCCCTCACGAAATGCGAGGCCACCCATGCCCTCCAGAAACTGGATGCCACGTCGCGCACCATCCGCCCCGGCACCAAACTGGCCGCGATCATCGAAGCGATGCGCCACCCAAGCGGCGCGACCATCGCCCAGATGATGGCCAGTACCGGCTGGCAAGCGCACACCATCCGGGGCGCGATCTCCGGCATGGTAAGGAAGCGCCTTGGTTACGAAGTCGTCGCCGAGAAGGGAGTGGACGGGCAGCGGGCCTATCGCATCGCCTGAGTGCAAACCACCCAAGGGCCTGCGCACACTGCAGGCCCTTTTCGTCGACCAAATCTCACGGTGGCCGATTTGCCATTATTGGCCCCTGAAATCGCCGGAAACCCGCGTCAGCACTGGCCGAAATAGGGGTGACCGTTTTCCGGTTTCAAGGGGGGGAATTCAACGCACACCCTTGGCCGGAGTGCAAACCGCAAACCCTGCAAACCTCGGTTTGCACTCTGACGCTATCGAAGCGCCGCGCTCGCGCCTCCCGTATCGGATTTTGGCCAGGAAGGACCCCTCCCGTAAAATGACCCATGCGAAACCTGCGAATCCCGCGAAAGCAGGCTTGGCGACTGGATCTCTGGCTTGCGCACCGTCTGCGACCGATGCGAATCCGTAGGCCATGCGCACGTTTCGCATGGCTGCGCACAGGTGCAAAGCCTTACGGCACAAGGCGTTTCGCGGCATTCGCACGATTCGCAAGCACAACAACGAGAATACATGGCGACACCACCGGCAACCGATGAGCAGACCGATGGCCCAAACAATGGGTCGGAGGCTGCCGCGCCTGCCGTTGTCCTGTTCAATGCGCTGACCGATGATTTCAATGACCTACGCATCCAACATCAGCACTGTTGGCTGTGGCCACAGATCAGCCTCGAGATCGACCGCCTCGATGACGTGCTGAAGGATGGACGCCACCTCCTCGAGCCCCTTGCCACCGACCAGCCAGATTGGGCAATCAAAACCTGCGCTGGCATCGCCCGCTCCAACCCTGCCATTCACCAGCACCTCGAACGCTACGACAGCTATGCTGAAGCCGCGCGCAGCCTCTGGACCACCTTCATTCCCGCCACGCCGCCCACCCTGACCGACGCGCAGATCTACGCCGTCATGGCCATGCACGAGGCGCGCATGGCGGCAGAAACCTATTGCGAGATCGCCGCCGGCATCGAAGAAGAAATGGCGCAAGCCGGCGTCGGCCACGACGACCAGGACGAGATCGTCGAACTGCGCTGCGATATCGCCGGATGGGAACGCTGGCACTGGCACTATGCCGCGCAGCAGACGGGCACCGCCGAGCGTTTCCTGCTCATGGCCAGCTTTGCCGCGAGTGCGCCGGATTCGGCAGTCATCAAGAAAGCAGAAGCGCAGATTGCCACCCTGGAACGCAAGGCGCGCGCTGCCAGGGCAGAAATGGTTCCTTATCGCCAGGGGCGCAAGCCGGGTGCGGTTAATCGGCTGACCCGAGCGCTCATGGCCGTGGTTAAAGAAGCCGGCAGCAGTGAGTTGTCCGCTGTGATTGCGTATTTGGATGGCGCGTATGACGATGAATTTGAAGGCATCATCTTCAGGGATATCGTCAATGATCGCCTGCAATACTCCGATCTCTCCAAAAACAGGGAAACATCCATCGCCATAGATACCCTGAAACGCAAGCTGCAACAGCTTCCGGACGTTTAGCGCTATCCATCCGAACGCCCTCTGTAGGCTGACCTTCATCGACGCTGAGATGCGTCACACGATGAAAGGCAGCGCAGATAGATGGGCACCCACCAAGTTCGCCGCACCCCCACGGTAGCGGACCCCGTTCTCCTCACCGAGGACGAAGCGGCACACCTCCTCAAGATTCAACCGGCAACGCTGGCGACCTGGCGCGTCAAGGGCCGCCCGAACCTGCCCTTCGTCCGAGTCGGCCGCTGCGTGCGCTACCGCCGGCAGGACATCCTCGCCTTCATCGAAGGCCACCTCGCCAGCCGCACCGCCCAGGGGCGCGCATGAAATCCGCCCCCTTGGTATCCGTCGGACGTTCCGACTGGGCCAAGCCGAAGCCGGTGACCGGCGACGCGCCCCTGCCACTCTCAAGGGAGATCGATCCGCCCACGCCGTTCCCGGTGGACGCCCTTGGCCCCATCGGTGCCGATGTCGTGAAGGCAATGCAGACGGTCATCCAGGCGCCCGTGGCGCTGCTCGGCCAGACCATCCTCGCCGCCATGAATCAGGTGGCGCAGCCCCACGCCAATGTGGTGGTCGATGGCCGCGTCTCACCCCTGTCCGAATTCTTCCTCACCCTGGGTGAATCCGGCGAACGTAAATCGGCCGGCGACAGTTGGGCCCTGGCCCCGGTGCGTGCCCGGCAGCGCCTGCTAATGCAGCAATACGCCACTGAACGCGAACAGTACGAAATGGCCGCCCAACTCTTCGAGGCCCAAGCCAAGCGCATCCTCGGTGACAAGAAACTCTCGGCTGACGCCCGCCAAGCCAAGTTGGCCGAACTCGACAAACCCACGGCACCGATCATGCCGATGCTCATCGTCTCGGAACCGACCTCCGAGGCGCTGCAACGGCAACTGGCCCACGGCCTGCCGTCCATCGGCCTGATCAACGACGAGGCGGGCCAACTGCTAGGCGGCTTTGCCATGAGCAGCGAGAAGAAGCTGGGCACACTGACCACGCTGTCACGACTGTGGGATCGTGGCGAATTCGACCGGGTACGCGTCGGCGATGGTTCCGGCACCTATTACGGTCGCCGCCTTACCCTGCATCTGATGGCGCAACCCATCGTCGCGTCGATGCTGCTCGCCGATCCTCTGGCCCGGGAGCAGGGATTCCTGGCGCGCTGCCTGGTGAGTTTCCCGCAATCCACCGCCGGCACGCGCCGCTATGTGGAAGCCGACCTTGGCCACACTCCCGAATACCGCCGCTACGCCGACCGGCTGACTGATCTGCTGGAACGCCCCTGGCCCCTGTTGGAGGATGACCACGAACTCGATCCGCCCGAGATCAGACTGACGCCGGCCGCCAAGCGCACGTGGGTGGCGCTCTACAACGATATCGAGCACGCCTTGGGCAAGGACAGAGAACTGACCCCGGTGCGGGCGCTGGCCTCCAAGGCGCCGGAACACATCTCCCGGCTGGCCGGTACCTTTGCCGTGTTCGAGGGTGAGGCCAACGTCAGCGAGAACCACGTCGACCGGGCTGCGGCGCTGATGCAGCACTACCTTGGGGAAGCCCTTCGGCTATGGGGCACTGGTCAGGTATCGGCAGAACTGAAACTCGCCCAAGAGGTGCTGAACTGGCTGCGCGACAAGATGGGGCCAGGTCGGGCCATCCCGCTCGCCGACATCTACCGCAACGGGCCGGCGGCGATTCGTAGTGCCGGTACCGCGCGGCGCGTGATGCAACTGCTCGCCCATCACGGTTGGGTGGTCACCGCCGAGCATCCCACGGCCCGCGAGGCCTTTGAACTGGTGGCCGTGTGATGGGATTCCAATTCTCCCGCCCCGTCGTTGCGAATCTCGCGAATCCCGCGAAAGCGCCCATCACGCCTGAATCTGCGGCTGTGCGCATCGATGCGCACCGTGCGAATACCGTCGATGACGACGACCGCATCCGTTGCACCGACTGTAGCTGGCTCTCGATGAGCGGTGTCTGTCGCGCTGCCGGCCCGAAGCACAAATCCGTGGTCGCCAATCGCGGCTACCAGCCCGTGCGCGACCTGCCGCGCCGCTGCGAGGGCTTCGCCCCCTATGCCGACAACCCCGATCAGCGCCGTGGTCTTGAGCGCTGGCCGGGACTGGCTGCCTTCCATCCATTTAACGCCACGCCGCCCGGCGTTTCCCATTCCGTGGGCGGTATTTCTGGAGAATCCAAATGAACGTCAATCCTTTCAGCAAGAAATCTGCGGCCGTCGCAAAACCTGCCAAGGGCGTATCGCCCCTGAACGACATCGGGGACGTCAGTGCCGTGACAGAAATGTTCCAGCGGCTGCGCCAGCAGAACGCCCAGTACGACCAGGCCATTGCCGCCTTGGTCGCCGCTAACCGCATCAAGGACGGCTGGGACAAACCGGCCGAGCCGGAGATGTCGCTCACCATCCGGCGCGAGGTGCTGGGGGGCCTGGGTGACACGGAAGCGCTGGCCCGGTTCGATCAGGAGCACAGCGCACAACTGGCGCAGGAGCAGGCCGAACGCGTGAAGGCCGCGCAGCAGGTGATCGAGGCACCCACCCGCGTCAAGGCGCTGGAGCAGTACATCAACGAGCTGGCAGCACAAATGGCGGCCGGTCTGGATGAATCCCGGATCGATGACGAAATCCGCCGCATCTTCCGCCCGAGCGCCCAACGGATGTTCGAAGCCGCCAAGACCTTCGTGCAGGCATGGCGCGAGATGCAGAGCGTGGAATCGGTGCTGCTCAGGCGCGTGAACCTGTTCCATTACAGCGTAACCGGAGATCACCGCACCCGCTACGAGCACGAATTGATTGGGCGTCGTCGCGATGGGGAATTGCTGCCCACCCTGATCGAGGGTCTGGCCTTTGAAGATCTGCGCGATCTGAATGACCAGTTCACCCAACACGATAGCGAAGTCTCGACGGCACTGGACAATGCCCTGCGCGCTGTCGGTTTCGATGCCTGGGGCCTCAAGGTGTACCACCCCAAGGGCAAGAACGATGAGCGCCGCATCTACGCACCCGATCCCAACCCGCCGAAGAAACACCTCGACTCCTACAGCGAGATGGCGGCCGTGGTTCGCGTGGATGTGGCGTGAGGGGGATGGCGATGGAAATCCATAGCACCCGATTCGATATGACTGATCCGTTTGCGCAGGCGAAGCTGCAGATGAAGCGGGCGGAAACCGTCCTGCGGCAGATGCCGTCCGCGCAACGGGAACAAGTGCTGGCCGAGATGCTGCCACCGATGCCAATGCACCGGCCTTCGCCTGCCATCGAGCCTGCCGTGACGATGGTGTCGGTCGAGGTTGAGGAGTGGGATGGCGGGTCGGTGGTGCAGCGTGCGGCATCGACGCCCGTCCTCCGGCCCCGGCGCATCGCCCGTCACATCCCGTGGCAGTGGCGGCTGATCGTCGCCGGAATCCGCCTGACCCGCATCGTGCGCAAGTCGGCCAAGCAGCAGATGAAGCAGTTCAACAAGCTGCAGCGCCAGATGATTCGACGGGTCCTTCCTCGCCACAAAGCCATGCGGGGGGCGCGAGCCCGCTGATCCGCTACCGACAGGGCACGAAATGGGGTTACCAGGGTTACCGGTTACCACCCTGGTTACCACCCCACCCGATCACCAATTCAAGGAAATGAAATGAACACCACGACGATCAACAGTACCACCACCGGCCACCTGCCCATCGAGCGGCTGAGCCACTTCGATCCGGAAGTCCACCAGCGCGTCCAGCAATGGCTTGCAAGCGGGCAGTTGCTGGCCTGGATTCCCATCCTCAGTCAGGAGAACTTCCCTGACGTCCCGCCGCAGGTCTTGCAGTTTGCCGATCAGTATCAGGAAGCGATGCGTTGGCCCATCCATCGGCCGGAGGACTTGCTGGCCTTGCCCGATGGCATCACCGGCTGGTTGCTACCAGCCGACGCCGACGATACCGACGTGGCCTGCGGGGTATGGAACGGCGAGGTGTACATCCTGGGCGTGAAGGACAAGCGTACCGGCAGGAAGCAGACCTTGCTGGGCGAGCGCTTCGATATTGCGACTGGGCAGGCCGATGATCCCGAACAAAGCGCAGTTTGACTTGGCTTCTGCCCGGGAAGAAGCGTTCATACAAGCCCCTTATGACATGGAGTTTGCAATGACCCGATCATCATCTGTCGCCGCCCAGTTGGTGGCACTGCCCACGATGCCGATGAAGGATTTGTGGGCGCTGTGGGACGCCCACTTCCCGCGCCGCCCTGGCACTTGGAACCGCGATTACGTGGCTTCCCGCGTTGCCTACAAGATTCAGGAGGCTGCGCACGGCGGCGTCGATCCCGACATCCGGCGGCGGCTGGTTCGTCTCGGCGAATCGCAATCGACGTTCGGCAAGCGCCGGTCGGAAGTACATCTGATGCCGGGCACCATCCTGCTGCGTGAGTACGAATCCAACGAGTACCGCGTCACCGTGACGCCGGATGGCTTCTACGACCTCAACGGCAAGGTGTTCAAGAGCCTGTCGGCGGCGGCGCGGCACATCACTGGTGTCAATTGGTCAGGGCCGGCATTCTTCGGCGTGAAGCAGAAAGGTGGCAAGAAATGAAGGCACCGATGGTTCGCAAACGCTGCGCGGTGTATTGCCGCGTCTCCACCGATGAGCGGCTCGACCAGTCCTTCAACTCCATCGATGCCCAGCGCGAGGCCGGGCAGGCATTCATCGCCAGCCAGCGAACGGAAGGATGGATTCCGGTGGTCGATGACTATGACGATGGCGGTTTCTCTGGCGGCAATATGGATCGGCCAGCCCTGAAACAACTGCTCGCCGATATCGATGCCGGGAAGGTCGACATCTTGGTGGTGTACAAGATCGACCGGCTGACCCGCAACTTGGCCGACTTCGCCAAGATGGTCGAGTTGTTCGATCAGCGCGGCGTGAGTTTCAGCGCCGTCACGCAACAGATCAACTCGGCGACGTCGATGGGGCGGTTGATGCTGAACATTCTCCTGTCGTTTGCGCAGTTCGAACGGGAGGTTACTGGCGAGCGGATCAGGGACAAGATCGCCGCCAGCAAGGCCAAGGGGATGTGGATGGGCGGCACGCCTCCGCTTGGCTACGATGTCAGCCATCGGCAGTTGGTCATCAACGAGGCCGAGGCCAAGATCGTGCGTGGCATCTGGCAACGGTTTGTGGAGTTGCGGTCGACCACCGAACTGGCCCGCGAGTTGACTCGCCAGGGCATCACCACGAAGGCATGGACGACGCAAGATGGCACCTTCCGCCCCGGTCGCCCGATCACGAAACAGAACCTCTACAAGATGCTGCGCAATCCCTTGTACATCGGCGTCATCCGCCACAAGGGCAAAGATCACCCTGGCGAGCACGCACCCATTCTGGATCAGGCATTGTGGGATCAGGCGCAGGCCATACTCGCCGACGATGCCCGGCTGCGCGCATCGCAAACGATGACCCGTCACGACAATGAATCCATCCTGCGCGGCCTGCTGTTTGCCCCCGACGGCGACCGGATGCTGCCGACGGCGACCAAGAAGAAATCGGGCAAGCGGTATCGCTATTACCTGCCGTACTCGGACAAGAAGCTCGGGCGCGGTACCAACCCCTTCGGCATCGTGCCGGCCGAGCAGATCGAGGCGCTGGTGCTGGAGCAGGTGAAGTCCGCCCTGCAGGCGCCGGAGATGATCCAGGCGGTGTGGGATGAGGTCCAGAAACTGGACGCCACGGCGTCGGAGCCCGCTGTAGTGCTGGCGATGCGAAACCTGTCGGCGGTGTGGAACGAGATGTTTCCGGAAGAACGGTGCCGGCTGGTGAAATTGCTGATTGCCCGGGTGCAACTCAAGGACGAGGGAATCGACATCGAATGGCATCCGGCCGGGTGGTCGGCGCTGATGGCGGAACTGGCGCCGAACAGCATCGGGGCGGAATTGCGTGAACTGGAAATGGAGGGAATGGCATGAGAGGGTTGGAACAGACTGGGCAGGCCAAATCGAGCACGGCCAAACTCGATGAGGGTATCAAGCTGACGACGTTCATCCCGGTACGCTTCGTCCGGCACAAGGCAAGCAAGGTGGTGGTCGAGCCGACAACGCCCGGGCGGATGGCCTCGCCGCTGAATCCCGGTCGGCCGACTTCCGTGGATGAGAATCTGATGGCGGCGCTGGCCAAGGCGTTCTTCTGGCTGGAGATGCTCGACAGCGGCCGGGTGAAGAACATGACCGAGTTGGCCAAGGCCGAGAAGATGGGGCTGGCGCGGATGCAGAAGATGCTTAAGCTTGCCCGGCTGGCACCGGACATCGTCGAGGACATTGCGCGTGGCCGGCAGCCGGTCGGACTGTCGCTGCTGTTCTTCGTGGAGAACCCGTTGCCGGATGACTGGAACGCGCAGCGGGAAGTGATCGGCGGGCTGGCCGGTTGACCGTGAGAGTACGTTCGAAACCCTACCGCCATGCGTTATGGGGTGCAAACCACCGCCCGGAAACCCGCATGATTACAGGGTGTCACGCCTTGACCGGGCTAGACAAAAACAGAGAAAAGAGAGGAATTCGGGTGGCCGTTGGGGCGAAATCGGCACCTACCGGCGATCATCGAAATTCGCACCACCCGCGAAACCCCGCCACTGCTGGCCCTTTGCGGGCGTGAAAAAGCCCGGAGCATGTCCGGGCTTTGGTGTTCTGGTGGAGAGGATGAGGATCGAACTCACGACCTCCGCATTGCGAACGCGGCGCTCTCCCAGCTGAGCTACCCCCCCAATGAGCAGTGATTCTAGCCTAGTCCCCGGCGGGAATAAAGCACCCTGCACAGCGGAACCTCGGTGCAGGATTCGACTCTGAGCAGCATATCCAAAGCGGAGTCGTACTATGCCATCTTGTTCGTTGTCCGGCCGTTCGTGCGAGCCTTGCGAAGGGGGCATTCCCCCGTTATCGGACGAAGCTGCTCGCGCCTTTCTCAACGATCTGCCAGCCTGGTCGATAACCAATCAGCGGCTGGAAAAAAACTTTTCCTTTCGCAACCATTATGAAGCGATGGCCTTCGTCAACGCCGTCGCCTGGATATCACATCGCGAGGACCATCACCCGGAACTGGTCGTGGGTTATCACTCGGTTGGCGTCCGCTACTGGACCCATGCGATCCATGGGCTGTCGGAGAATGATTTCATTTGCGCCGCCAAAATCGAGCAATTGAATGCCCCGGGTGCCGATGGAAGCGCCGGTCAACCGGTCTGACCGGCACCAGCCACGGCACGGCGCAGACGGTCATGAATTGCGGCCCATTCGGCCGCCTCCGGGATGGCCTCGACCACGATCAGGTCAACACCGGCGTGATCCATGTCACGTAACGCCGCGTACAGATCGTGCGCATAGCCAACCGGATCCGCCGGCAACATGCGCCAGACGTGCGGCATGCCAGCCTGCGACGGCTGGTTGGGGCTAATCACTGCGCAGCGGCCACCGCGATGGCGCTGGGCGTTGAGGAAATCGAGCAGCCGTTCGCCAGTCACCAAGCGCATCGGCGTGACGGGCGCGTAGTGCGCAGCTAGCGAACCAGAGACACGTGGCGCACCACAGGCTGTTTCAATGGCCGGCAGGCCGCCAAGCACGGCGGCGAGATGCAGCGGCGAGATGTGACCAGGGCGCAGCACCACCGGCTCGTCACGCGAGCAATCGACAATGGTTGACTCGATACCCACTGCACACGGTCCACCTTCCAGAATGAGCGAAACCCGCTCACCGAGCTCTTCTGCCACATGCGCAGCGCAGGTTGGGCTGATCCGCCCAAACCGATTGGCCGATGGTGCGGCAATGCCGGCATGCTCGCCCCGAACAGCCGAAAAACGGCGCAGCAATTCAAGCGCCACTGGATGCCCCGGCACGCGCAGACCCACTGTCTCCTGACCACCGGTCACGGCATCGGGCACCCAGTCTTGTTTTTTGAGAATCACGGTCAACGGTCCGGGCCAGAAGGTTTCCATCAATTCCCAAGCCACGGCAGGAACCTGTGCCGCCCAGTGGTCGACCGCGTCATGGCCGGCCAGATGAACAATCAGCGGGTGATCGGCCGGCCGCCCCTTGGCGGCAAAGATTTTGGCAACAGCGGCGGGATTGGCGGCGTCCGCGCCCAGCCCATAAACCGTCTCGGTGGGCAAGGCGACCAATTCGCCGGCGAGAAGCAGGTCGACCGCACGCTGATAATCGAGATCCGTCGGGGTCATCAATCCTTGATGCCAATGGCGGCGCGGGCAGCCAACGCCAGCTGCTGCACGGTTTCTGCATTCTCGCCGATCACCGTGAAGTGGCCCATCTTGCGACCGGGTCGAGCGTGGTGCTTGCCGTACAGATGCAGCTTCAGGTTGGGGATGGCGAGCAACAGCGACCAGTCCGGTTCGCGGTAGACATCCTCGTCGTACCACAGGTCGCCGAGCAGGTTGACCATGACCGACGCCGAATGCGCACGCGGCTCGCCCAACGGCAGGCCGCACAGGGCACGCACCTGCTGCTCGAACTGGTTGCTAACGCAAGCATCAATGGTGTAGTGACCGCTGTTGTGCGGGCGCGGCGCCATTTCATTGACGATCAGCTGGCCGCGGCTGACGAAGAACTCGACGCCCATGGTGCCGATGTAACCCAGCTTCTCGGCGATGCGCGCGGCCACGTCCTCGGCATCGCTCTTCACGCACCCGGTCGTCCGTGCCGGAACGATGGAGACATCGAGGATGCCGCGGGTGTGCAGGTTTTCGCTGGTCGGGAAGCAAGCGACCTGACCGCGTTGATCGCGCGCCAGCACGACCGACACTTCGTAATCGAGGACCAGGCGCTGTTCGAGCACGCATTGTTCGCCCTTGAATTTCCCGAAGGCCAGCAACGCTTCCTCAACGTTGTTCACCGTCGCCTGGCCCTTGCCGTCGTAACCGAAGCGGGCCACTTTCAGAATCGCCGGGAACAGCGAGGCCGGGGCACTTTTCAGGTCATTCTCACTGTCGACCGTGATAAACGGGCCGTGCGGAAAACCATGCTCACGCAAAAAGTTTTTCTCACTGACGCGATGCTGACAAATCGCTACAGCCGACGCCTGCGGTCGGACCGGCACAAATTTGGCGAGATAATCGAGGGTCGCGGCTGGCACGTTCTCAAATTCAGTCGTCATCGCCGCACAGCCGGCGGCGAACTCATCCAGCGCGGCATAGTCAGCGTAGTCGACACAAAAATGGCGTTCGGCAATCTGCCCAGCCGGGCTGTTCTTGTCCGGATCAAGGACCCAGACCTGGTAGCCCAGCTCATGCGCTGCGGTGACGAAGAAGCGGCCTAATTGGCCGCCACCGAGCATACCCAAGGTCGCGGGCGGCAGAATCATCATGGAGCTCAAGACAAAAACCTCATCGGCGCAGTCAAAACAGTCACAAAGTCGTGGTCGACCGCAAGCATCACACTTCCGGGAGCTTCATGCCCAGGACTTTTTCGGTCTGGGCCTGGCGGAAGGCTTGCAGCTTGGCATTCAGCGCCGGGTCCTCATTGGCCAGCATGGCGACGGCAAACAGCGCAGCGTTGGCGGCACCGGCTTCGCCGATGGCGAAGGTGGCCACCGGAATGCCCTTGGGCATCTGGACGATCGAGTGCAGCGAATCAACCCCGGACAAGGCCCGCGATTGCACCGGCACCCCGAGCACTGGGACGATGGTCTTGGCGGCCAGCATGCCCGGTAGGTGGGCAGCGCCACCGGCACCGGCAATGATTGCCTTGAGACCGCGCGGACCGGCCGTCTCGGCATATTCAAAGAGCAGGTCAGGTGTGCGATGCGCGGAAACGACACGCGCCTCGAAAGCCACGCCGAAGTCCTTGAGGATCACGGCGGCACCCTGCATGGTCGGCCAGTCGGAGTCGGAACCCATGACGATACCGACGGAAATCTTCTTTTCTGACATTAACGAATCCCCGCTTTGCGTTCGGCGGCCTCAATGGTGTTGGCCAGCAGCATGGTAATGGTCATCGGGCCGACGCCACCCGGCACCGGCGTGATCTGCCCGGCGACATTCAGGCAGTCGGCGAAATCGACGTCGCCGCACAACTTGCCATCCGGCAAACGGTTGATGCCCACGTCAATGACCACGGCGCCCGGCTTGATCATGTCGCCGGTCACGAACTTCGGCTTGCCGACGGCGGCAACGACGATGTCGGCGCGGGACGTATGAAATTTCAGGTCGCGGGTGCGCGAATTGCAGACGGTGACGGTCGCGCCGGCATTGATCAGCAGCAGCGCCATCGGCTTGCCAACGATGTTGGAGCGGCCGATGACCACCGCTTCCTTGCCGCTCAGATCCACACCACCTTTTTCGAACATCTTCATCACGCCATACGGGGTGCAGGGAATGAAGCGCGGGTTGCCCTGGGCCAGCGCACCGACGTTTTCGGCGTGGAAGCCGTCCACATCCTTGTCGGCAGCAATCGCTTCAAGCACCTTCTCTTCGTCGAAATGCTTCGGCAAGGGCAATTGCACAAGGATGCCGTGAATCGCCGGATCGGCATTCAGCTCGGCAATCTTTTTCAGCACGGTTTCCTGGTCGACCGCAGCATCGTAGGTGATTTTCTCGGAATGCATGCCGATGGCCAGGCAGCCATTGACCTTGCTCTTCACATACACCTGCGAGGCCGCATCCTCCCCGACCAGAATGACCACCAAACCAGGCTGCTGCCCTTGGGCCGTCAGGGTGTCCACTCGGGACTTAAAGCTTTGCCGGAGTTCTTCCGCCAGCGCCTTGCCGTCGATTATTTGTGCCGTCATCGTCGAATCCATCAAAAGAAAACGGGAAAGGTCGCAACCTTTCCCTTTGAATTGACGCCATTTTAGCAGAATCAGACGCCATGCCTCCGGGCACCCGTCGCCATGATTCGCTCTTTTTTGCCGCAACATATTGCACGATGCGAATATTGTTTTTACAATGCGGAACAAAAGCGCAGTTCCTCGCGATTCACATAGGTGTAAACACGCATTCGCGAACCCACCGGTTCGCGGCTAGAGTTGTCATGCTCACCAGGCAGGACAAATGAAACCCACGTAGGAGACAAACCATGGCCGACCAGCCGAACGTACAATCTGCCGACACCGATCCGCAGGAAACCAAGGAATGGATTGACGCACTCGAAGGCGTCATCACGCAGGAAGGCGCCGAACGCGCTCATTACCTGATCGAAACTTTGATCGGTCAGGCGCGCCAGGACGGGATCGACATCCCCTACTCGGCCAATACCGAATACATCAACACCATTCCGGCGGACCAGCAGCCCAAGTATCCGGGCAACCCGGACATGGAAATCAAGATCCATTCCTACATCCGCTGGAACGCCATGGCCATGGTCGTCCGCGCCAACAAAGACACCAACGTCGGCGGCCACATTGCCTCCTTCGCATCCGCTGCCGCGCTCTACGACGTCGGCTTCTCGCATTTCTGGCGCAGCATCAACGATCCGTCCGGTGGCGACCTGATCTTCTTCCAGGGCCATTCCGTGCCGGGCGTTTATTCCCGCGCTTTCATGCTCGGTCGCCTGAGCGAGGAGCAGATGGACAACTTCCGTCAGGAAACCGACGGCAAGGGCATTTCGTCTTACCCGCATCCGTGGTTGATGCCGGATTTCTGGCAATTCCCGACCGTGTCCATGGGCCTCGGCCCGATTCAGGCCATTTATCAGGCTCGCTTCATGAAGTATCTCGACTCACGCGGACTGGCCAAGGCCGGTGATCGCAAGGTCTGGGCCTTCCTCGGCGACGGCGAGACCGACGAAGTCGAGTCGCTCGGCGCCATCGGCATGGCCGGCCGTGAAAAGCTCGACAACCTGATTTTCGTCATCAACTGCAACCTGCAGCGTCTGGATGGCCCGGTACGCGGCAACGGCAAGATCATTCAGGAACTCGAATCGGAGTTCCGCGGTGCCGGCTGGAATGTCATCAAACTGATCTGGGGCACCCACTGGGACGCCCTGTTCAACCGCGACAAGAAGGGCATCCTCAAGCAACGCATGATGGAACTGGTCGATGGCGAGTACCAGACCTTCAAGGCCAAAAACGGCGCCTACGTCCGCGAACACTTCTTCAACACCCCGGCGCTGCGCGAACTGATCGCCGACTGGACCGACGACGACGTCTGGCAACTGAACCGTGGCGGCCACGATATTTTCAAGATTTTTGCCGCCTACAACGCCGCCGTTACCCACAAGGGCGCCCCGACCCTCATTCTCGCCAAGACCATCAAGGGCTTCGGCATGGGTCAGGCCGGCGAGGCGATGAACACCTCGCACCAGCAGAAGAAGATGGACGTCGAACAGATCGGCCGCTTCCGTGACCGCTTCAGCCTGCCGGTGCCTGATGACAAGCTGGCCGAACTGCCCTACCTGAAGTTCCCGGAAGACTCTGCCGAGTACCAGTACATGCGCCAACGCCGCATGGACCTCGGCGGCTTCCTGCCGCAACGCCGGCGCAAGGCCGAGCCGCTGGCGATTCCGTCGCTGGACAAGTTCGATGCCCTGCTCAAGGCCTCCGGCGAAGGTCGCGAGTTGTCCACGACCATGGCCATCGTCCGCATCATGAACATGATGTTGAAGGACAAGAATGTCGGCAAGAACGTTGTCCCCATCGTGCCGGACGAATCGCGCACCTTCGGCATGGAAGGCATGTTCCGCTCGGTCGGCATCTGGAACCAGCAAGGCCAGAACTACGTGCCGGAAGATCACGACCAATTAATGTTCTACAAGGAATCGACCACCGGTCAGGTGCTGCAGGAAGGCATCAACGAAGCCGGTGCGATGAGCGACTGGATCGCTGCCGCAACCAGCTACTCGGTGCATAACGTCCAGACCATTCCGTTCTACATCTGCTACTCGATGTTCGGCCTGCAACGCACGCTCGACCTGTGCTGGGCTGCTGGTGACCAGCGCGCCCGCGGCTTCCTGATCGGCGGCACCGCCGGTCGCACGACGCTGAACGGCGAAGGACTGCAGCATGAAGACGGCCACAGCCTGATCCTGTCGCAGCTGATCCCGAACTGCATCTCCTACGACCCGACCTTCCAGTACGAAGTCGCGGTGGTAACGCAGGACGGCATGCGCCGCATGTTCCAGGAGCAGGAAGACGTCTTCTACTACATCACCGTGATGAACGAGAACTACGAGCATCCGGAAATGCCGGTCGGCGCTGAAACCGACATTATTAAAGGCATGTATGCCTTCAAGAAGGGTGGCGAAGGCGCGCTGCGCGTCCAGCTGCTGGGCTCCGGTACCATCTTCCGCGAAGTCATTGCCGCTGCCGATCTGCTGAAAAACGACTGGGGTGTCGAAGCCGACATCTGGGGTTGCCCCAGCTTCAACGAACTGGCCCGCGATGGTCAGGACATCGCCCGCTGGAACCTGCTGCATCCGCTGGAAACGCCGAAACTGTCGCACGTCGAACAGAAGCTGGCCGGCGCCGAAGGCCCGGTGGTTGCCGCGACCGACTACATCAAGTTGTTTGCCGAGCAGATCCGTCCCTTCGTGAAGGGCAGCTACATCACACTGGGCACCGACGGCTTCGGTCGTTCCGACACCCGCGAGAAATTGCGTCACCATTTCGAGGTTGACCGCCATTGGGTCACGCTGGCCGCACTCAAAGGCCTGGCCGACGAAGGCAAAATCGGTCGCGAAAAAGTCGCCGCCGCGCTGGTCAAGTACAACCTGGATCCGGCGAAGCCGAACCCGATGTCGGTTTAATCAGGGAGAGACAACATGAGCCAAATCATTGAAGTCAAAGTTCCCGATATCGGCGATTTCGACGAAGTCCCGGTCATCGAACTGTTTGTCAAAGTCGGCGACAGCATCAAGGTCGACGACGCCATCGTCACCCTCGAATCCGACAAGGCCACGATGGATGTGCCCTCGACGGTTGCCGGCGTGGTCACGGAAGTGCTGGTTGCACTCGGCAGCAAGGTTGCCGAAGGCGCACTGCTGATCAAGGTTGAAACCGCTGGCGCGGCAGCTGCTGCACCGGCGCCGGCCGCTCAGGCCGCAGCGCCTGCAGCGGCGGCCGCACCTGCCGCTGCCGGTGGTGGCGTGGTCGAAGTCAAGGTGCCGGACATCGGCGATTTCGACGAAGTCCCGGTCATCGACCTGTTCGTCAAGGTTGGCGACAGTATCAAGGTCGACGACGCGATTGCCACCCTCGAATCCGACAAGGCCACGATGGACGTGCCGAGCACGGTCAGTGGTGTAGTCAAGGAAGTACTGATTCAGCTCGGCGCCAAGGTCAGCGAAGGCACGGTCCTGATCAAGGTGGAAACGGGTGCGTCCGCAGCCGCTGCGCCAGTCGTGGCCGCGCCTGCCGCCGCCCCGGCACCTGCTGCGGTCAACGTGGAAAATACCCCGAAAACGGCCCCGGCAGCCCCTGCTGCCCTCGCTCCGGCCCTGCCCATCGGCTCCAAGGTGCATGCCTCGCCGTCCGTGCGTGCTTATGCCCGCGAGCTGGGCGTCGATCTCTCCAAGGTGCCGGCCACCGGCCCCAAGGGTCGCATCGTCAAGGAAGACCTAACCAAGTACGTCAAGGGCGTGATGTCCGGCGCCATTTCCGGCCCGGTCGCCGCGTCTACCGGTGGAGTCACCGGTGGCGGCGTACTCGATCTGCTGCCTTGGCCAAAGGTTGATTTCAAGAAATTTGGCGAAATCGAAGTCAAACCGCTATCGCGCATCAAGAAAATTTCCGGCCAGAACCTGTCGCGCAACTGGGTGATGATCCCGGCCGTGACCTATCACGAAGACGCCGACATCACCGACCTTGAAGCCTTCCGCGTGCAGTTGAACAAGGAAAACGAGAAGTCCGGCAACAAGCTGACCATGCTCGCCTTCCTGATCAAGGCTTGTGTCAAGGCCATGCAGCGTTATCCGGAATTCAATGCCTCGCTCGACGGTGACAACCTGGTGATGAAGAAATACTTCAACATCGGTTTTGCTGCTGACACGCCGAACGGCCTGGTCGTACCGGTGATCAAGAACGCCGACAAGAAGGGCGTTTTCGAGATTGCCAAGGAAAGCGGCGAACTGGCCAAGCAAGCGCGTGACGGCAAGCTCAAGCCGGCCGACATGTCCGGCGCCTGCTTCACCATTTCCAGCCTCGGTGGCATCGGTGGCACTTACTTCGCGCCGATTGTGAACGCACCGGAAGTCGCCATCCTCGGCGTCAACAAGTCGGCGATGAAGCCGGTGTGGGACGGCAAGCAGTTTGTGCCGCGCCTGACCCTGCCGCTGTCGCTGACCGCCGACCACCGCGTCATCGACGGCGCATTGGCCACCCGTTTCAACGTCTATGTCGCCGAACTGCTGGCCGACATGCGCCGCATGATCGTATAAGGGGAATGAACCATGAGTAATTTGGTTGAAGTAAAAGTCCCGGACATCGGCGACTTCTCCGACGTGCCGGTCATCGACCTGTTTGTGAAGGTCGGCGACACGATCAAGGTGGACGACGCGATTGCCACGCTGGAATCGGACAAGGCCACGATGGATGTCCCGTCTACGGTCGACGGCGTGATCAAGGAAGTTTTGGTCCAGCTCGGTTCGCGCGTTAGCGAAGGCGTGGTGCTGATCAAGGTTGAAGCGGGCGCTGTGGCAGCCGCTGCGGCGCCGGTTTCTGCCCCCGCAGCACCGTCGACCGCAGCAACGGCCCCGGCGACCGCGCCAGCAGCCGGCAGCCATGGCGGAACCGCCGACATGGAATGCGAGATGCTGGTGCTCGGCGCCGGCCCCGGCGGCTATTCGGCCGCCTTCCGTGCCGCCGATCTGGGCATGAAGACAATCATCGTCGAGCGGTATGCAACGCTCGGCGGCGTGTGTCTAAACGTCGGCTGCATTCCGTCCAAGGCGCTGTTGCATGTGGTCGACATCATCGACGAGGCCAGCCACGCCAATGATCTGGGCGTGAGTTTCGCAGCCCCACAAGTCGATATCGACAAACTGCGTGCGCACAAGGACAAGGTCGTCAGCAAGCTGACCGGCGGCCTGGCCGGCATGGCTAAGGGCCGCAAGGTCGACATCGTGCGTGGTTACGGCCACTTCCTCGATCCCAATCACCTCGAGGTGGAAGTCACCGAGGGCACGGGGCAAGACAAGACGGGCGCCAAGAAGGTCATCAAGTTCCAGAAGTGCATCATCGCCGCCGGCTCCGCCGCCGTGCATCTGCCCTTCATTCCGCGCGACCCGCGCATCGTTGACTCGACCGGCGCGCTGGAATTGCCGACTTTTGGCAAAAACTCGGTGCCGAAGAAGATGCTGGTCATCGGCGGCGGCATCATCGGTCTGGAAATGGCCACGGTGTACTCGACGTTGGGCGCCAAGGTCGACGTCGTCGAAATGGGCGATGCGCTGATGCAGGGACCGGACCGCGATCTGGTCAAGGTCTGGGAGAAGCAGAACCTGCACCGTTTCGACAAGATCATGCTGAAGACGAAGACCGTTGCGGTCGACGCCAAGGACGATGGCCTGTGGGTCAAGTTCGAAGGCGAAGGCGCGCCGAACGCCGAGGCCGTGCGCTACGACATGATCCTGCAGGCCGCCGGCCGTGCGCCGAATGGCGGCAAGGTCGCCGCCGACAAGGCGGGCGTGATCGTCACCGACCGTGGATTCATCCCGGTCGACGCCCAGATGCGCACCAATGTGCCGCACATCTTCGCCATCGGCGATCTCGTTGGCCAGCCCATGCTCGCCCACAAGGCCGTGCATGAAGCCCACGTCGCCGCCGAAGTCGCCGCCGGCCACAAGGCTGCCTTCGACGCCCAAGTGATTCCTGGCGTGGCCTATACCCATCCGGAAGTGGCCTGGGTCGGTTACACCGAAGCACAAGCCAAGGCCGAAGGGCGCAAGGTGGAAACCGCCAAGTTCCCATGGGCAGCCTCCGGCCGCGCCATCGCCAACGGTGCCGACTACGGTTTCACCAAGCTGATTTTCGATGCCGAGACGCACCGCGTGATCGGCGGCGCCATCGTCGGCCCATCGGCGGGTGACATGATCGGCGAAGTCTGTCTGGCCATCGAAATGGGCTGCGACGCCGTCGATATCGGCAAGACCATCCACCCGCATCCCACCCTGGGCGAAACCGTCGGCATGGCCGCCGAAGTGGCCCACGGCTCTTGCACGGACGTTCCGCCGCCGCGCAAGAAATAAGGTCCTCTGCGTTACGCTAATTTTTTAGCGTTCGGTTTGGGCGACGGTTAACCCCGTCGCCCTTTTTTGATTCATGACACCTGACACGGGCAGTGCGTCCCTTAGACCGTCAGGCCCGACCTGTACCGCTCAATCCCCTTACAGAATGGGAATCCCCTGCTGCTCGCCCCGCTCGTACACCACGTTGGCTCGACCGACGATCAGCGGATCAAGGTTGCCGATGCGCACAGGATCCTTGTTGGCGTACGGCAGCTTGTGCAAGATATAGCGCAGGGCATTCAAGCGCGCGCGCTTCTTGCAATTGGACTTGATCACCGTCCACGGCGCATCTGCCGTATCGGTATGGAAGAACATCGCTTCCTTGGCCTTGGTGTAGTCGTCCCATTTATCAAGCGAGGCCATGTCGATCGGTGACAGCTTCCACTGCTTTAGCGGGTGGACCTTGCGCTCGCGGAAACGACGGCGCTGCTCCTCCTGGCTGACCGAGAACCAGAACTTGATGACGTGCGTGCCATTACGCACCAACATCCGCTCAAACTCCGGCGCCTGACGCACAAATTCCAGATATTCCTGATCGCTACAAAAGCCCATGACCCGTTCGACCCCGGCCCGGTTGTACCAGGAACGGTCGAACAGCACGATCTCGCCATTGGTCGGCAAGTGCTGCACATAACGCTGGAAGTACCACTGACCACGCTCGATTTCCGACGGTTTCTCCAGAGCAACCACCCGTGCACCGCGTGGATTGAGGTGTTCCATGAAACGCTTGATGGTGCCCCCCTTGCCGGCCGCATCACGCCCTTCGAACAGTACCACCACCTTCTGGCCGGTTTCCTTGACCCAAGCCTGAAGTTTCAGCAACTCAACCTGCAAACGGTATTTCTGGCGTTCGTAATTGCGCCGCGCCATCAGATTTTTGTACGGATACCCGCCATCACGCCAATCCTTGACCAGTTCCTCGTCGGGATTGACCTGTGCATCGTCGAAGGCCAGGCGCTTCTGCTTCAACAAGCTTTTCAACAGGGCCAGCGCTTCTTCAGGTGCCGAGTTATCCAGCACGTCGCGCAAGGCGGCCATTTTCTTTTCCTGCGCCGCGTCGACCGCAGCATGCACCGAAAAACCTTCAATCCCCGATGCGGTCAACGCCGGCGGCACATCTCCTTTGGCGACCGGGCGGCGGCGGGGTACCCGGGGTGGTTTGGCTACAGGCTCCGCGCCCTCGATTGTCGCTGCCGTCTTGTTTTTTGATACAACCATAACGTCCCCTTGTGCACGAACAAAGGGAACATTTCACGCCTATCCGCAGCGCTTGTCTAGTCGAGCATTTCTACCGGGAGCATGGCCCGGAGTACGGTTTGCGTATCGCCACGACGCAGGCGGTTGCTAAGCCACCACAAAGCACCCTTTTTGATGCTCCAGTCACTCTCATGCCCGGCCAGCAACAAGGACGCCAGACGGCCCAGCGACGGCTGATGCCCCACAATCAGCACAGCCCCCGGCGCATCCGGCCAGCCACACGCCGCAATTAATTCCGACACACAGGCGTCCGGCCCCAATTTGCGCTGCGTTTCAAAAGGTAGTTTGAGGGCGGCCGCAGTCTGTTGTGTCCGCACAGCCGGACTCACGATGATCCGCATGTCCTTGGGCTGATGATCACGTATCCATTGCCCCATCACACGCGCCTGACGTTCGCCACGCTCGGTCAAACGCCGCCGCAAATCTTCCTCGCCATCCTCCGCTTCGGCATGCCGCCACAACAACAAATCCATTGACCACCCCGCAAAAACCGGAATCATGCCAGAACGATGTTACTGCCGTGTTGCACGGCAAGCGCCAATACGCGTGATCTCGTCATCGGCGCCTAATCCAACGAGATACCGACTAATCGCCCTGACTGGTCAAACCTTTCGTGCTGCATCAATTGGCACAAACCCTGCGGACGCGGCCCGCCACCCCGTATTCACGGTCTACCGATTTCGGACAACAAAATCCAGACTTCACCAAACGCTTACGGGCTTTGTTCGCCCCGCATGGATCAGACAAATCGACGACCCACGACATGAAAAAACGGCTGCTCTCGGCCTTCGGCACCGCCAAGCTCGCTGGCCGCAACTGGCTGGAAAGCAGCGACTTCGAGCAAAGCCGCATGGGGCGCAGCCACAAGATCGGTGTCTGAGGGAGCTTGCCTTCATGGCCCTCATGCATGAAGCTGCATGGCCTTGTTCACGGTCAACGCCATGCCACGCCCCGTTTTCGTCATTGTTCTGGCCCAACTCTTTGGCACCTCGCTCTGGTTTTCTGCCAATAGTGCTGCGGATGACCTGATCCTGCGGTGGGGCATCAGCGCCACCGACTTGGGGACATTGACCAACGCCGTCCAACTGGGCTTTATTCTGGGCACACTGATTTTTGCACTCTCCGGCCTGGCCGACCGCTATCCAGCCAGCCGGATCTTTGCCCTCAGCGCCCTGGCCGGAGCACTGTTCAACGCCGGCTTTGCCGTGTCAGCCAATAGCTTGGCAAGCGGCATTCCCTGGCGTTTTGCCGTGGGCCTCTGTCTGGCCGGCGTCTACCCATTGGGGATGAAGTTGATTGTTAGCTGGGTGCCAGAGCGCGCCGGCCAGGCCCTGGCCCAACTGGTCGGCATGCTAACCCTGGGCACCGCCTTGCCGCATGGCATCCGCCTGCTTGGCCACAACCTACCCTGGCAAATGCCGCTACTGGGCGCCTCCGCACTCGCCATCCTGGCTGCCGGCCTGATCCTCCGCTTGGGCGACGGCCCGCACTTGCGCTGCCGCCACGACCTGCCACCGTTCCGCCTGGGGCGTGTGTTGATGTGTTTTAGCCGGCCCGAGTTCCGGGCTTCAGCACTCGCCTATTTTGGCCATCAGTGGGAACTGTACGCGTTCTGGACGCTGGTTCCTGCCCTGATCATACTCAGTGGACTCGCGCCTGCAGGCTCCCCCAGTTTGTCCGGATTCTCTTTCGCAATCATTGGCATCGGCGCCATCGGCTGCCTGGCCGGTGGCTGGCTGAGCCAGCAGATTGGCAGCGCCCGCGTTGCGGCCATCGCCCTCACACTATCCGCTACCTGTTGTGCCCTCTATCCGTTCGCGGTCGACCTGCCCAGCGGGCTGAAAATCACCTTACTCCTGCTCTGGGGAGGCAGCGTGGTTGCCGACTCACCCCATTTCTCAGCCTTGTCTGCCCGCGCCTGCCCACCCGAGATGGTGGGCAGCGCACTCGCTTTCCAGAATGCCCTTGGCTTCGCCGTCACCATGATTTCCATTCAATGGAGCAGCCAGATCATGGCCGATTGGGGCAGCCAGATCAGTTGGCTACTTCTGCCCGGTCCACTGTTCGCCCTTTGGGCCCTCGCGCCGCTCTGGCGCCGAGCGGCAAAGAATTCGTGAACCTGCTCCCGCAGAAAGCAAAAGGCCCACTCGACAGCATGGGTGGGGCTGGCAACTTAATTGACGGGAACACGGATATTGTTTGACCGGCAGGGAAGCACGGCAAAAACGCGGCGACCAAGCTTTGTTGCGCTTGGTGCCCATGAGAAGAATCGAACTTCCGACCTCTCCCTTACCAAGGGAGTGCTCTACCACTGAGCTACATGGGCAAAACCTGGCAGCCATTTAAAGCCAAGCTGCAAACTGTCGCAGGGCGACCAGAGAGCAAAAAGCCCAGCCTGGTGAGCTGGGCTAAGTGCTTGAATCTGGGTGGTGGCCAATCGCGGAATCGAACCACGGACACGCGGATTTTCAATCCGCTGCTCTACCAACTGAGCTAATTGGCCTTAAAGAGGGCGCATTATATCGACCGTTCCGCGGCGTTGCAAGCCGTTCTATGCTTTTTTCTCGGTCGACCGTAACAGCGCCCCAAATTCAGGTTCCCATGGGGGGTGACTGCCGATAAAGCTCAGAAAAATCATCCGGTGGCGGGGGCGGGGGAAGAGGTGGGAACCAGGCCTGAAAAGGAACCCGAGCGACGGCGCCTTGCCCCCGGGGATTGGGACGCAAGGTGGCACGCGTCTGATGCTGGGTGGCGATTTCCTGGACGATTGCCAGCCCCAGGCCACTGCCCTCCGTGCCGGCATCATCAACGCGATAGAAACGCTCGAAAACCAACTCGGCCTGTTCTTCGGTGAGACCGACGCCATCGTCCTCAACCTCAAAGATCACCAGCGCACTGGCCTCAATGAGGCGACAGGTTACATGGCCGCCGCGCGGGGTATAGCGAATGGCGTTATCGATCAGATTTTTGACCAGTTCACGCAGCAAGAACGCATTGCCGCGGATGACGGCTTTCCCGGTCGACTCATAGCCCAGGTCGATTTCTTTGTCGATCGCGAGCATGACGCACTCCTCGACCACCTCGCGAAGCAGATGCGCCAGGTCAAGCGGCGCCTGGGTGTGCTCGGTGGGCGCGCCGCCCTCGGTGCGAGCCAGGGTCAACAATTGATTCACCAGACGCCCGGCACGGTCGACCCCCGTCGCAATCTGGCGAAGGGCGTGGCGCAAGGCGGCAGGATCGGTCTCCCGGGCGGCGAACTGAGCCTGCGTTTTTAGCCCGGTCAGCGGCGTTCGCATCTGATGCGCGGCATCAGCGACAAAACGCTGCTGTGCCTCAACGTTGCGCTTCATGCGTTCCAGCATTTCGTTGAAAGCCTCGACCAGCGGTTCCAGTTCTTCCGGCACACGCCGGGTAGCAATCGGCGACAGGTCGGCGGGAGCCCGCGCTTCGATGGTCTGCCGCAAACGGGTCAGTGGGCGCAGGCCGCGCGACAAGCCAAACCAGACCAGCATAACGGCCAGCGGGATGATGATGAACTGCGGCAGGATGACGCTGGCGACGATTTTATTGGCCAGTTGTGTCCTTTTCTCGGTGGTTTCAGCCACCTCGACCAGAACCCAGTCCTTGCTTTGCATGGTCGAGTCCGCCAGATAACTAAAGGCCACCCGCACATCCTGCCCTTTGTACTCCAGATCGCGAAAATAAACGTCCCCGGGCACCACCGCTTCGGTGGCCGAGATCGGCCATTCCGGAATCGGTAGGTCACGATCCCCGACCAGCAACTTGCGATCCCGGGTCACGACATGGAAATACACACTGTCGAGTTCATCAGCCCGCAACATGGCACGTGTAGAAGCATGCAGGGCAACCACCGGTTTGCCATTGATCAGCTTGACCTGCCGGCCAATGGCCGCCACATGTTCGCGCAGCGACTGGTCGTAAGGAAAATTCGCCACATTGTTGGCGAAATAGTGGGTAAAGGCGATGCTCAGCGGCCAGACAAACAACAAGGGGGCCAGCATCCAGTCAAGAATTTCGCCGAACAGCGAACGCTCGGTCTCCGTGCCGGGTGGCCCGGCGTTACTCTCCCGCGGGTCGCTCAAGGCAGTAACCCAGACCACGCACAGTCGCAATCTTCACACCGCCAGCCTCCAGTTTTTTGCGCAGGCGGTGCACATACACCTCGATCGCATTGTGACTAACCTCCTCCCCCCAGCCGCAGAGATGATCAACCAGTTGGTCCTTACTGACCAAGCGCCCCATGCGATTCAACAAAACCTCCAGCAAGCCGATTTCACGGGCTGACAAATCAAGCTGCACCCCTTGAATCTGCGCAATACGCCCCACTTGGTCATAACTCAGGGCACCACACTGGATCGTCGGTGAGGTGCCGGCCGAACGCCGGGTCAAGGCCCGCACCCGAGCTTCCAGTTCGGCCAATTCGAAAGGCTTGGCCATGTAATCGTCCGCCCCCAGATCCAGGCCCTTAACCCGGTCGCCCGTACCATCAAGCGCCGTCAGGATTAAAACCGGCAGTTGCGAGTTACGCGCCCGCAAGCGCTTGAGCACTTCCAGACCGGGCAGCTTGGGCAGCCCGAGGTCGAGAATAAGCAGATCATAGGAAACGGTCATCAAGGCCGACTCGGCCTCTTCCCCATTAGGCGCCCAGTCGACGGCATAGCCCGCCTGACGGAGCGAGCGCGTCAGGCCATCGGCAATGATGGCGTCGTCCTCGGCAATCAAGATTCGCATGTTCAGATAACCCTAGCTGACGTAAGCAATTTGTAAGGCTCCCGCATTAATCTGAGCGGGCTGTTCTCCTTTTATGGTCTCAGGAGCGTGCGGCCATGGCTGCAGCTCAGGGGGTGGTCCGATCCTGCACTGGACGACCCCCTACCGTTTTTTTCGACGCCGAGCGCGGCGCTTCGGAAAACCACCCAAGTCTAACAAATAAAAATCCCGGCGCGGCCCAAAAACCAGCCTTTGTGATTGTCGACCGCGAACAGCTCAGCGTCGCCCGGCGTTCACCATCCCGAAGCCTGTTTCCGAGCGGATCAACTGCTCATCGAACAAGGCCCGTTCGTGCACTGCTTGTGGTGACTGATCGAAGCGGGAAATCAGCCAGATGCTCAAGAAAGCGGCCGGCATGGAAAAAATGGCTGGCGAGGCATACGGAAACGGGGCTGAGCCGACGGGCTGACCAAACACATTCTCCCAAACCGGCGCCGACAGCAAGGTCAATCCCAAAGCCAGCAACAAGCCAATAAATCCACCCACACTGGCGCCACGCGTCGTGCAATTGCGCCACAGCACCGACATAAAAAGCACGGGGAAGTTTGCCGAACAGGCCAGCGAAAAAGCCAGCATGACAATATAGGCCACATTCTGTTGCTCAAACAGGATACCCAGTGCGACGGCCACCATACCCAGCCCCAGGGTGGTCATCTTGGAGACTTGGCGCTCCTCATCCATCGAAACCCGCCCTCGCCGCCACAGCGTGGCATACAGATCATGGGCAACCGCCGTCGCACCGGACAGGGTCAACCCGGCCACCACCGCCAAAATGGTCGCCAACGCGACCGCAGAAATAAATCCCAGGAAAAGATCGCCCCCCAGGGCCTTGGCCAGATGGACGGCCGCCATGTTGGCGCCGCCCAGCAACCCCTGGCTGACCTGACCATCGACATAAAATTGCGCGGGCTGCGGTAGCAGATTGACGATGGCACCAAAGCCGATAATGAAGGTCAGGATGTAGAAATAAGCAATCCAGCCCGTTGCCCAAGCCACCGACTTGCGGGCCTCGCGAGCATTGGGCACCGTAAAAAAACGCATCAGGACATGTGGCAGCCCAGCGGTGCCAAACATCAGGGCCAGGCCGACCGAAATGGCCGACAACGGATCTCGAATCAGCCCGCCCGGGGCCATGATCGCCCCCCCATCGGCATGCACGGCCACCGCACGGGCAAACAGCGCTTCGGGGTTGAAGTCAAATTGGAGCAAGACACCTAGCGCCATCAGGGTCGTGCCGACCAGTAAGAGTACCGCTTTGACAATCTGCACCCAGGTGGTCGACGTCATCCCTCCGAGCAGCACATACGCCATCATGACAATGCCGACAATCAACACGGCGTAGGCATACTCGATGCCGAACAGCACCTGGACCAACTGACCCGCGCCGACCATCTGCGCCACCAGATAGAAAATGACCACAGCCAGCGAACCGCTGGCCGCAAACGCCCGAACCGGCATTTGCGCGAAACGATAGGCCGCCACGTCGGCAAAAGTAAATTTACCCAGATTACGCAGCCGCTCGGCCATCAGAAAGGTGACTACCGGCCAGCCAACCAGCCAGCCGATGGAGAAAATCAGCCCATCGAAGCCATTGACGAAAACCAGGCCAGAAATACCCAGAAAAGAAGCCGCCGACATATAGTCGCCCGCAATGGCCAAGCCGTTCTCAAACCCGCTGATGCCACGACTGCCGGTATAAAAATCCACCGCCGCCCGCGCCCTGGCCGCCGCCCAGCGACTAAGCCAAACCGTTGCCCCTACAAAAAAAGCGAACATGCTGATGGCAGGCCAGTTGGTTTCCCGGCGATGCAACGGAATGAAGTCCAAGCCGGTCGCCCAGCCCAGGACCGGCCAAAGAAAGGCGCACAGCAGCAGGAAGTACAAGCGAGGCGACATCAACGCAATGAGTCCTTGCGGATTTCGCCCGCTTCGCGATCAAACTCGTGATTGGCTCGCCAGACATAAAAGCTGGTCACGCCCACTGTCAGGACGATAATCGCCAGCCCGAGCACGATGCCCCACGGCGTCACCATGCCATTAGCCAACGGCATGGCCAGCCATTGGGGGCGGAACGCAATCAGCAGGATATAGGTGAAATAAACGGCAATCATCAGAGCAGTCAGACCATACGCATGGCGGTTACGCCGGGAAACCAAGGCCTGAAAGCGCGGATTGTCGCGAATATGGTCATAGCTCGTGGCGAGCTTGGACATGGCGACACCTCCTCGAAAACACGAGTCCCAAGAACAGGAGGGCGGAGCATACACCATTTCTTGCAGTGCACAAAAAAGCCCCGCACAACGCGGGGCTCGGTACAGCCAGACTGAACGGGCGAATTACATGCCCATGCCGCCCATACCACCCATACCGCCCATGCCACCCATGTCGGGCATGCCACCGGCCGGCTTGTCTTCAGCCAGTTCAGCAACCATGCATTCGGTGGTGAGCATCAGGCCAGCGACGGAAGCAGCATTTTGCAATGCGGTGCGCGTGACCTTGGTCGGATCGAGAACGCCCATTTCGACCATGTCACCGTACTCACCGGTAGCGGCGTTGTAACCATAGTTACCCTTACCACGCACCACTTTGTCGGCCACCACAGACGGCTCATCGCCAGCATTCGAGACGATTTCGCGCAGTGGGGCTTCCATGGCCTTGAGGATCAGCTTGATGCCGGCATCCTGGTCATGGTTGTCGCCCTTGAGCTTGGACAGATTGGCACGGGCACGCAGCAGGGCCACGCCGCCGCCGGCGACGATGCCTTCTTCAACCGCAGCACGGGTGGCGTGCAGGGCGTCTTCGACACGGGCCTTCTTTTCCTTCATTTCGACTTCGGTCGCAGCGCCAACCTTGATGACGGCCACGCCGCCGGCCAACTTGGCGACACGCTCCTGCAGCTTTTCCTTGTCGTAATCGGAGGTTGCTTCCTCGATCTGGACACGAATCTGCTTGACGCGAGCCTGAATGGTGGCTTCGTCGCCGGCACCGTCAATGATGATGGTGTTTTCCTTGGCAATTTCGATACGCTTGGCCTGGCCCAAATCCTTCAGGGTCGCCTTTTCCAGCGACAAGCCGGTTTCTTCGGCAATCACGGTCCCGCCAGTCAGAATGGCGATATCTTCGAGCATGGCTTTGCGACGATCACCAAAGCCCGGTGCCTTAACTGCCACAGTCTTCAGGATGCCACGGATGTTGTTAACCACCAGGGTGGCCAGCGCTTCACCATCAACATCTTCGGCAATGATCAGCAGCGGACGGGACGCCTTGGCGACTTGCTCCAGCACCGGCAGCAGATCACGGATATTGGAGATCTTCTTGTCGAAGAGCAGGACGAAGGGGTTGTCGAGCAGAGCGACCTGCTTGTCCGGATTGTTGATGAAGTACGGCGACAGGTAGCCGCGGTCGAACTGCATCCCTTCGACGACATCGAGTTCGTTGTTCAAGGACTTGCCATCTTCAACAGTGATGACGCCTTCCTTGCCCACTTTTTCCATCGCATTGGCGATGATTTCACCGATATCGGCGTCAGAGTTGGCAGAAATGGAGCCGACCTGAGCGATTTCCTTGGTCGTGGTGCACGGCTTGGAAATGGCTTGCAACTCGGCCAGCGTAGCGGCAACGGCCTTGTCGATACCGCGCTTGAGGTCCATCGGGTTCATGCCGGCGGCGACGTACTTCATGCCTTCGCGGACGATGGCCTGAGCCAGCACCGTGGCGGTGGTGGTGCCGTCACCAGCGATGTCGGAGGTCTTGGAAGCAACTTCCTTGACCATCTGGGCACCCATGTTGGCGAACTTGTCCTTCAGTTCGATTTCCTTGGCGACGGAAACGCCGTCCTTGGTGACGGTCGGGCCGCCGAACGAACGCTCGAGCACGACATTGCGGCCCTTCGGGCCGAGGGTCACCTTGACCGCGTCGGCCAGGATGTTGATGCCTTCGACCATACGGGCGCGGGCGGAATCACCGAATTTGACTTCTTTAGCTGCCATTTAAATAGCTCCTGAAAATTGATCTATTGAGAACGTCGACCGCGAGGCTCAGGCCTGCACGACACCCATGATGTCTTCTTCACGCATGACCAGGACTTCCTGACCATCAACCTTGACGGTCTGGCCGGCGTACTTGCCAAACAGGACGCGATCGCCGACCTTGACGTCGAGCGCAATGTATTTGCCAGCGTCGTCACGCTTGCCCGGGCCAACGGCCAGGATTTCACCCTGATCCGGCTTCTCGCCGGCGGAATCGGGAATGACGATACCGGACGCGGTGGTGCGCTCGGCTTCAACACGCTTGACGATCACGCGGTCGTGCAAAGGACGGATATTCATAAACTTCACTCCTGAAAAATGAGTTACCAAACACTGGAAATTGGCCGGTTGCGCCATGGCGCATTGCCGGGAACGGGATCAGCGACTTATTAGCACTCAACCCCGGCGAGTGCTAATAATAGGTTCACCCTCCCGCTATTTCAAGTCCTGGCCGGGAAAATTTAGTCGGCAAAATGCGTGGAAGAGCACAGCACCATTCAAGCGGCCCTAGCTTTCATCCTGGTCGCACAGGACAGATCCCTCCCGATCACCCGGTCACGACACGACCTCCGCTCCTCCGCTCGTAACAAAATACCGCCAGTCCATCAGATGTCATTTATTGCAAACGAATAAACCATCAAGAAACCGGGCAATTCAAATGACATGATCACCTAAACCCCTCGTTCAGCGCGCCCAAATTTACGAACGAAAAGAAAATTTTCACCTTTAGAATAGCCCGCACAAGGCGATGGTCTTTGTCGCTGGCGCTGCCTGTGCGCTGTTCGCTCAACCCATTTTCTCTGGTCAATAATGAAGAACAATCAACCTGTCACGCAGCGCGAAATCGCCTTTCCGCCCAACACCTACCTGGTCTCGCGCACCGATCTCCAAGGGGTGATCACCTATGCTAACGACGCCTTCGTCAAAATCAGCGGCTTCAGCCGGGAAGAGTTGATCGGCAAGAATCACCACTTGGTTCGCCACCCGGACATGCCTGAGGCAGCATTCCGCGATTTGTGGACCACAGTCAAAGCCGGCCTGCCCTGGCGTGGGCTGGTCAAGAACCGTTGCAAGAATGGTGACTTTTACTGGGTTGAAGCCTTTGTCGTACCCCTCATGAAAAATGGTCAGCCGACTGGCTACATGTCAGTGCGCACGCCAGCCACCAGCGCCAAGCGTTCAGCGGCCGAAGCGGCCTACAGCGCAGCCGGACAAAAAGGCAAGTTGCCCACCTCGGGCCGCACCTCGATTTCGCTGCGCGCCCGAATCTGGGCCGCCATGGCAGCACTGGTCGCGACCATGATGGTGATTGGATTCACAGGGCTCAATGGCTTAAAGAGTACCGATGACCAATTGCAGGCCATGTATGCCGATAACCTGCTGCCTTCGAATGCCATCAACCGCATGATGTTCCTGCTCTCGGACAATCGCTCACAAATCATGCTCGCCCTGCAGCACAACCCGAGCAACCCTAATGCACAGTTACATGACCATCCGCTGAGCGTCCATATCGAAGCCACACTGGCCAACCGCAAGGCAATCAATGATCAACTGGAGCAATTAAGAAAATCGCCCCTGAATGACAAGCAGCAGGCACTGCTCAGCAAATTCGGCGAAACCCGCGAGCGTTTTTCGCGCGAGGGGGTCAATCTGGCACGGGAGCAATTGAGTGCCGGCAATTTCAGCGCCGCCAACCAAACCTTATTGGGCGCCATCAACCCGCTTTATGCTGAAATGCAGCAGGATGGCCTGAACCTGATTCAAGCGCTGGCAGATAGCGCCAATGGCCGTTATGCGGCAGCCGAAGCCGACTACGCCAACTTTCGCAATCTCACCATAGGTCTGATGCTGGTCGCGCTGCTGCTCAGCGCTATTGGCGGCAGCCTGCTGGTGTCCGCCATTGTGACCCCGCTGCGTCGTGCCATCGGGTACTTCAACCAGATCTCGGAAGGCAAGCTGACCGAAGAAATTGACATCCAGGGGCGTGATGAAACCGGCCTCCTGCTGTGCAACCTGGCAACCATGCAGGGCACGTTGAAAGCCATGCTGGACGAGATCAACGCAGCTTCGGTGGCCATTGACAACCGCTCCAAGCAGCTTGAAACACAAATGAATCAGGTCACCCAGCAATCCGAGCAGCAGCAGGCCAGCGTTGAGGGCGTCGCCGCCGCCACCGAGGAGTTCAGCCAGTCGGTCCAGGAGGTGGCGGCCAATGCCCAGGACACCGCCGTCGCTGCCCGTAATTCGCAAGATCAAGTAAAACAGAGCAATACCAACATTGCACAGAGCATGGCGGCGACCACCCGTGTCGTCGAAGCGGTCACCGCCTCCAACAGCACCATCGGCCAGTTGAACCAGTCGATTGCCAAGATTGGCGACATCACCCGCGTCATTGCCGACATCGCCAGCCAGACCAATTTGCTCGCTCTCAATGCCGCCATCGAAGCCGCCCGGGCCGGCGAACAGGGCCGCGGCTTTGCGGTGGTGGCCGACGAAGTGCGCAAACTAGCCGAACGGACCACCTCGTCAACTGCCGACATCAACAACACGGTCAACGAAATCCAGTCGGTGACCGCCCAGGCAGTCAGCAGCATGGACCTGGCGGCACAGGAAGTGGATACCGGTATCGGCAAGTTGCGCGAGAGCGTCGCCGGCCTGGAAGGCATCACCCAATCGTCGAGCGAAGTGTCGCTGATGGCCGGCCAGATCTCCGACGCAGCGCGCCAGCAAGGTATCGCCAGCGAGGAAGTGGCCAGCAGCATGCAGCAGATTACCGACCTGATCGAGCAGAACACGCGGGCCGCCCGCTCGGCCCAGCAGGCGGCAGCAGACCTGTTGTTCACGTCGCGCCAGCTCGACAGCCTGATTTCCGGCTTCCAGCTCTATCGAAACTGAGCCTCAGCCGCTTAAAATCCCCCGGGGGCTGCGGCCCCCTTTTTCTTCGCCTGGAGATCCCTCAGCCGATGCTCAGCCCGCTTCGCCTGGCCCTCAGCCTGCTGCTCACCGTACTCGCCACCCCGTGTCTGGCCAGCGATTTGCCCGAAGCGGTGCGTGAGGCCCTGCGCACCGCACGCATTGCGGAAAGCGCCGTGGCGATCATCGTTCAGCCGGTCGATGCCAGCCCGGCGCTAATCGCCCACAATGCCGAACACGCGATGAACCCCGCCTCGGTAATGAAATTGCTGACGACCTACGCCGCGCTCGACCTGCTTGGCCCAGCCTGGACCTGGCAAACGACGGCCTGGAGTGATGCACGTGCGGTCGACGGTCGCCTCGGCGGCAATTTGTATCTGAAAGGCAGTGGCGACCCGCGCTTTGCCATCGAACACCTGAACGCCCTGCTGCGCCAGTTGCGGGTACGCGGCATTCGCCACATTGCCGGCGACATCATCATCGACCGCAGCGCCTTTGCTGTCCCCGAGATTGACCCCGGCGCCTTCGACGACCAGCCGATGCGCCCCTATAACGTCAGCCCCAATGCCTTCCTGCTCAATTTCCACTCCCTGCAATTCAGCCTGCAGGCCAATGCGGGCACCGTTCAGCTCTGGCAAGAAACCCCCAGCGAGGGCCTGCGCCTGGATAACCGCCTGCGCGCCACCGCCGGACCCTGCACGAGCGATTGGAAAGACCAACTCAACATCCGGCTGATCAACGAAACGGCCGGTCCGCATCTGCTGTTCGAAGGCAGCCTGGCAAGTAGTTGCGGTGAGAAAACCCTCGCCCTGGCGCCGTTGACCGCGAGCGCGTATGTCGACGGCCTGATCCGCGCCCAGTGGCGCGAACTGGGCGGCACACTCGATGGCCGAATTGATGATGGCTCACTTCCCCCCGGCGCCCGCCAACTGGCACGCCACGAATCGCCCCCACTAGCTGATGCCATCCGCGATATCAACAAATTCAGCAACAACGTCATGGCCCGCCAGCTCTTTCTCTGCCTTGGCAACGACAGCGCCCCGGCCACCACCGAGCGGGCCCGCCAGCGCATTGCCGACTGGCTGAGCCGCCGGGGAATCGCCGCGCCCGAACTGGTCATCGACAACGGGGCGGGCCTGTCGCGCACGGCACGGATCAGCGCCGGCAGCCTCAACCGCTTGCTGCTGGATGCCTGGCGCCACCCGGCAATGCCGGAATTGATCGCCAGCCTGCCCATTGTCGGCATCGATGGCACGATGAAAAAACGCCTCAAGGGCAGCCCGCTGGCTGGCCGCGCCCATATCAAGAGCGGCACGCTCGAGGGCGTCAAAAGTGCCGCCGGTTATGGCCAAGATGCGGCTGGGCGGCGCTATACGGTGATCTTCCTGATCAACGACCCACGCGCTGCGGCAGGGAGCCCGGCGCTCGACGCCTTGTTGCGCTGGCTGGGCGAACAGGGGCATTCGCGGTCGACGGCGCGCAATGGATGATTTTCACCCCCTGGCCGCCGCACTGGATGCTGCCGGCCTCAATCGCCAGCACATCTTTAACGGCCACGACTTGCCGGCGGATTGTCTGGCGACCTTGCCACCCCACGCCCCCGAGCAACAACTCATCCTCATCGGCCACGCCGGTCGCCGCCTGTGGGACTGCGTGCCAGCGGCCACCCGGCCCGGCCCGGACCCGATCGACACTTACAGCCAGCGCACGGTCGACCACATATTTGCGCAATTTTTACCCGGTCGACCGTATCAGTTGCTCTACCCCGGCCCACGCTTGATCGGCCTGCAGGCACTCGGTCACCAAGCCGGCTGGCATCAGCCTTCGCCGTTCATGGTTGGCATCGACCCACACTGGGGCAGTTGGTTTGCCTATCGACTGGTCCTGCTGGTCGACAGCCATTTTTTGCCCACACCGCGCGTCGACCGTGCGCACCCCTGCCTCACTTGCCAGAGCACCCCCTGTCTCAGCGCCTGCCCACCCGGCGCCCTCAAGGATGGCCGCTTCGACCTCGCCCGCTGCAGCGACTGGCGACTACAAGCGGACTCGCCCTGCGCCGAAGCCTGCCTGGCCCGTAACGCCTGCCCGGTCGGCAGCGAACATCAGTACGACCCGGCACAGATTGCCCACAGCTACCGGCGCTCACTGGCCATGCTGCGCGACTGGCGCATGCGTAAGTAGGCCGTAAGTAGGCCACCCCGATAATGGCCGGCTATGCCAAATTCGTATTTTTCACGCTTGGCGCACGCTGGCCGTCGCCTGTTTCTGGTCTTGTGCCTGAGCCTGGGCAGCGCCCACGCCGCCTGCCCGCCCCCCCGCTTCACCGCCCCTGCAGACATCCGCCTGCCACAAGAGGCCGTACTGCTGGTGGTCCATGCCAGCGCCGCCTTTGACGCCCGGGTGGCCAGCAAGCGAGGGGTTGATGAAGCCATCCGTTTTGCCAAACATCGCGGCCTGCCGGTCATTCATCTGCATGACGATGGACCGCCGGCCGACTATTTTGCCGCCGATTGTGCGGCCGATTACAGCGTCCGCTCACAAGGGGGGGAACTCGGCTTCGACCTCAACGCCACCCAGGTGTACGTGGTCGGCGGCCATCTCGAGCTCTGTCTATCGACCGCCGTTAACGAATTGATCTACCGCTGGGCCAAACAGCCGGTACGCAGCCGGACCCTCACTTTCCTGATGGACGGCATTTACTCCAACGGCAAGAGCATTGATCCAGCCGCGCCCTATTACGGCGACTTCAATCGCTTCATGGACATCGTGACCTGGGGGCGGCCGGGGGGCGAGCACTGGCCCAAGCTGACCCTGCTCGAAACCATGGGCATCATTCGCAGCGAAGTCCACGAACTGGACTACATCAAGGACATCCTGCCGCGCTGGGACACCACTTTCCCCGACCACTACCGAATCGAAGTACGCATGAACCAGTCGTCGCCCAAGGTTCTGCGCGCCGCACCCGGCTGGCAACCGCCAACCATTCGTTTCGATTTCATCGACTCAGCCGCAGTCCTCGACGCACCGCCCGGCTACACCCACTAAGCGTTGACCGGGCGCACGCCGGACAGGGCCAACCAGCCACGGATCACCCGGTAAGCCACCCAGATGCCGAGCAAGGCGATCAGCAACAAGGCCAAGGGAATGCCAATCACGGTCAGGATCAGCAGACCATAAACCATCAACCACAGCAAGGTGAACCAGAAGGTGCGAATCTGCCAACGGAAATGGCTTTCCAACCAGGTCCCCGCCACATCGCTGCGCTTGAGGTAGTTGAGAAAAACCGCCAACAACGACGGCAGGCCGAACACAAAGCCGCCGGCAATGGTCGCCGCCGAAGTCACCCCGACCACCACGGCGACCGCATGCAGACCGTAAATCAAGTGAGTCAATTGCACCAACGATGGGCGCACCCCTCGCAAATCGGGCGACGGAACGGGTTGCATGCTCAAACCTCCTTCAAGACTTTCTGCAGGAACACGGCCTGACCAGCCGCCGGGTCGAGTTCATAAGGCGCAAAGCCTGCCCGCGCATAGGCCGCCAGCGCGGGGTGATTATTGGCCAGCACTTCCAGGGTCAGCTTGCAGCAGCCGAGCGCCCGAGCCCGCGCTTCAGCCCACGCTAATAGCGCCTGAGCCACACCCTGCCCGCGCCAGCCGGCACGACAAACCAGATCATGGACATTGAGCAGGGGCCGGGCCGCAAAGGTCGAAAAACCGGTAAAACAATTGATCAAGCCGACCGCCTCGGTCCCCGCCATGGCCAGCGCACCATGAAAGGCCGGCAGATCGACCAGGGCAGGAATCAGACTATCTCTGGCCGCAGCCGACAAGGCTTTACCGCCGCCCATCGGGTCCTGGGCATAGTGATCCAGCAAGGCCAGCCAGGCGCTGGAAATACGCTCGTTTTTCAGGTCGACCGCAACAATGTGCCAGCCAGCCGACGAACTCATAGACCGAGCACGCCCCACATCGCATCAACCTTTTTCTTCACCGTATCGTCCATGACGATCGGCCGCCCCCACTCGCGATTCGTTTCGCCCGGCCACTTGTTGGTGGCATCGATCCCCATCTTCGAACCGAGGCCGGCGACCGGCGAGGCGAAATCGAGATAATCGATCGGCGTGTTGTCGACCAGCGTTGTATCGCGCACCGCGTCGAAGCGCGTGGTCATCGCCCAGATCACTTCCTTCCAGTCGCGGATGTCGATGTCGTCATCCACCACGATGATGGTCTTGGTGTACATGAACTGGCGCAGGAAGGACCAGATGCCGAACATGATGCGCTTGGCGTGGCCGGGATAAGCCTTTTTGATGCTGACGATGGCCATGCGGTACGAACAGCCTTCCGGCGGCAGGTAGAAATCGACGATCTCCGGATACTGCTTCTGCAGCAGCGGCACGAAGACTTCGTTTAGCGCCACGCCGAGCACCGCCGGTTCGTCCGGCGGCTTGCCAGTATAGGTGCTGTGGTAGATCGGATTTTTGCGCATCGTGATGCGGTCGACCGTAAATACCGGGAATTCCGCCTGTTCGTTGTAGTAACCGGTGTGGTCACCGTAGGGACCTTCGAGCGCCATCTCGCCCGGGTGGATATGGCCTTCGAGGACAATTTCCGCGCGGGCCGGCACCTGCAGGGACGAGCCGAGGCACTGCGTCAACTCGGTTTTTCCGCCGCGCAACAGGCCGGCGAACTGGTATTCGGACAGCGAATCGGGCACCGGTGTCACCGCGCCGAGGATGGTCGCCGGATCACAGCCCAGCACCACCGCCACCGGGAAAGGCTGGCCGGGATGGGCCAGCTGGAATTCGCGGAAATCCAGCGCGCCGCCGCGGTGCGCCAGCCAGCGCATGATCAGCTTGTTCGGTCCGAGCACTTGTTGCCGGTAGATGCCGAGATTCTGCCGGTTCTTGTGCGGCCCCTTGGTGACGACCAGCCCCCAGGTGATCAGCGGTGCGACGTCACCCGGCCAGCAATGCTGGATCGGCAGCCGCGACAGGTCGACGTCCTTGCCCTCCCAGACGATTTCCTGACAGGGCGCGTTGCTCACCTTTTTCGGCGCCATGTTGAGCACCTGTTTCAGGATCGGCAGCTTGTCCCAGGCATCCTTCAAGCCCTTGGGCGGCTCCGGCTCCTTCAGGTAGGCGAGCAGCTTGCCGACCTCGCGCAGCGCCTGCACCGACTCCTCGCCCATGCCCAGCGCAACGCGCTTCGGCGTGCCGAACAGGTTGGCCAGTACCGGCATGTCGTGGCGCCGGGCGCCGGTCACCGGCTGTTCAAACAGCAGCGCGGGGCCGCCAGCGCGCAGCACGCGGTCGGCAATCTCGGTCATTTCCAGGTGGGTATCGACGTCGACCGCGACACGCTTGAGTTCGCCGGTCTTGTCCAGTTGCGACAGGAAGTCGCGCAAATCCTGGTATTTCAATCAATTCTCTCCGAGCAGCGAACCATAGACGAAGGCCGACAAGGCAAACTGGATCGATTCTTCGACCTCGACAAAGCGGACACCGTGCAGGAAGGGCATGGTCGGCTCTTCGCTCATCTCGCGCACGCTGCACACCTCGCTGCGCACATTGACCACGGTATCGAGCCCATTGATGGTCAATTTGAATTTGAGCAGGAATTTGTCGCCCGGCGCACCGCACGCCTGTTTAGCGCGAAAACCCGCCCCAGTCGGGCTGAGGTTGATCAGTTTTCCTGCCGTCTGCCCCCCTTTGCCTTCAAACTCGATGGCCGCGATCAGGCTGACATCGACCCGGGGGCTCTTGCGGACTTCCTGCACCTTGAGCTCACGCGGATAAGCCAGATGGATGTGCGGATAGGGCACGCTGGTCTGTTTACTAACGCTGGTCGAGAAGGCAAACGCATTCTGGCCAGAGAAAAAGCGACCGACAAAGGACTGACCATCGCGCACCATCACCACTTCGCCGTTGATCTCGGGTGGCGTGACGATCACGCTGCGATTGCGCAGGTAACCAATCAGCCGCACCGGAAAACGCGGTTGATCGGGCGCCGACTGCAGCACCAGCGTATCGCCAATCCGGATTTTTGAATTTTCGAAGGCGATGCTCAGCACCCGAGGTCCGGTCTTGGCCACCGCCCGTGCCGTCTCGACGGCTCGCTCCGGACGCAGAATGGCGTTCCCCACCTCGCCACTGGCCTCATCAGGCAGGCGGTAACCACCAATGACCAGCGCCGCCTCAATGTCGGCCTGCGTTCCGAAGATGCCGCCCTTTTCCTTGATGATCTGGCGATTGCCGTCATAAAGCGTCCAGCGCAACGGCTTGGCCAATTCAATATCATCAGCCGTGACCCGTATAAATTTCCTGTCGTCATCCAGCATCAAGCCCCCCCTCCTTTGAGCAGCCCATCCCCAACGATTCCGACGAACACCGCCATCCCAACATAATTATTATGCAAAAAAGCCCGAAAGCACTGTGCCGGCTGGCGATCCCGTATCCAGACATAATGCCGTGCCATGACCCCGCCCGCCAGTAGCAGGCCAAGATAAAAGGCCCAGCCCAGCCCACGCCCCTGGCCCACCGCGGCCAGCAGCAGCAGGGTCAGCGCATAACAGGTCAGCACCGCCGCCACCTCGAAGCGCCCAAAAGTAATGGCCGAGGTCTTGATGCCAATTTTGAGGTCATCGGGCCGGTCGACCATGGCGTATTCGGTATCGTAGGCCACCGCCCAGAACACATTGGCCAGCAGCAGCCACCAAGCCTCAGCCGGCACATGGCCCAGTTGCGCGGCGTAAGCCATCGGGATGCCAAAGCCGAAAGCGATACCGAGATAAGCCTGTGGAATCGCGAGAAAGCGCTTGGTGAAGGGATAACTGGCGGCGAGAAAAACGGCCGGGACCGACAAGCCGATGACCAGCGTCTTGCCCAATAACAACACCAAGGCAAAGGCCGCCAGGCAAAGGACAGCAAACAGCCCCAGCGCTTCCCGCGAGCTCACCTTGCCGGCGGTCAGGGGGCGGTCGCGGGTACGCTCGACATGGCGGTCAAAATCACGGTCAGCATAATCATTGATCACACAACCAGCCGACCGCATCAAGACCGTACCGAGCACAAAAACCGCCAGCACGGCCAGGTCCGGCAGGCCATCGGCGGCCAGCCACAACGCCCACAAGGTCGGCCAGAGCAGCAACAGGATGCCAATCGGCTTGTCGAGCCGCATCAGCTTTTCGTAGAGATCGAGCCGTGCCCGCAGAATTTGCCAGTTCATAGGCGAATGATTTTACCTTGGCCACGGAGGTCGACCGCAAACAATCCCGGCAGTCCAGAAATCACCAAGCGATGACCAATTTTTAATGGCGGCTGGCCCGCCCCGCCTGTTGCCAGGCCACCACCGCCTGCCCGGCGTGCGCCACGATGGCCTGGTAACGCGCAGCCGGCAAGGCGTGCTGCAGCGAGGCAAATAACTGCTGCGTCCCATCTTGCGCCAGGGCGGAGGCCGGCGGCTGGGCCGCCAGCAAGGCAATCTGAATGTGGGCCAGCGCATCGGCCACCAGCCGCCAGCCCAATTCGGGCAAACGTTGTTCCAGCGCCAACATCAGGCTGCCCAATGACTGGACGATGGCCGCCCCCTCATCGGCCGACTCGCTGGCGGCCAGAGCGTGCCATAAGGCCAAATGAATGCTGCGGCGCAGCGCCACTTTGAAGTCGACCGCCGCGAATTCATCCTGCGCCAACTGTTCAAAATAACGTTGAAACAGGCTGTCGGCACGGACATCCAGGCGGGTGCGCAAGCCGCCGATCAAGGCAGTCAGCGGATGAATTGCCGTCAATTGAAAGGTCTGGGTATAGGCCAGCCCCCATTGATCAAGCCCCCCAATGAGCAGGGCCAGGCGCAAGGCGCGCGCTTCGTCGTCGCTGGCCGCCCGGCACCAGTCGGCACAATGCCCGGCCACTTCGCCCAGGATGCCGACATCGGGCGCCCCCTCGGCCAGCAGCGCCTGACGAAAAACACCGGCAAACACGTCCTGGACCATCCGTGCGGCCAGGCGCTGGGTTTCTGGGCTAGCCAGCGCAGCAAGCGGATCGGCGGGAATCGGGTGGGCACTCGGCATGGCGGTCACTCACAAGGAAAAGGCGGCATTTTACGCCGATGCCTGACCTCGGCGGCGACGGCGCCGCCTGTTCAGCGCCTGTGCCAGGCGGCGCGCACCCAGGCGACAAAACGCTGACGAAATTCCGGCAGACAATGATCGATCCAGCCGAGCACCAGCAAATTAAGTACGGCAGCGATAGCAAACAGCGCCGGAATCGACCAACCAGCGGCGAGCAAACCAGTCGCAGCGAGCGCTCCGACCACCATGAACAAGGCGTTTAGAATATTGTTGGCGGCAATGATGCGCGCCAAATGGGCGGCATCGCTACGCACCTGCAACAGGGCATACAGCGGCACGATAAAGAGTCCGCCAAAAACACCGAGCAGCCCCAGGTCGAGCAGCACCCGCCAGACCGCCGCCAACGACAGCAAGGCCGACAACTCATGCGCTGTCGTGCCTGCCAGCCCCTCGGGTGATGCGAAGTACAGATCGCCACCAAAAACTGTCAGGCCAATCGCCCCCAGTGGCACCAGGCCAATTTCCAGACGCTTGCCCGACAAGCGTTCGCAGAGCAAGGAACCGACCCCGATACCGACCGTAAACACCGCCAGCAAGAGCGTCACCATCGCCTCAGCGCCGCCCAGCACCGCTTTCGTATACGCCGGAAACTGCGCCAGAAACAGCGCCCCGTACAGCCAGAACCACGAAATGGCGACGATGGCGAGAAAGATCAGTCGGTCGCGACGGGCAAAGGCCAGGTTGCGCCAGGTTTCGGTCAAGGGATTGAGGTTGACCGCCAGCGCCGGATCGGGGGCCGGCGCTGGCGGAATGCCCCGGCTGTGCAAATAGCCGAGCACAGCCACCAGCATGCCGCCGAGAGCAATCCACATCGGCTGGTCCACCGCCCCGGCCAGCAAACCCCCGGCCAGCGATCCGAGCAAAATGGCGACAAAGGTACCGGCCTCAATCAAGGCGTTGCCGCCGACCAATTCCTCCGCCGCCAGATGCTGCGGCAGAATGGCGTACTTGACCGGGCCAAACACGGTCGACTGCAAACCCAGCAGAAAAAGCGCTACCAGCAGCAAGGCTAGGCTATGCCACCAGAAACCTGCCACCGCCACCCCCATGACGGCGATTTCCAGCAGTTTCGACCAACGAGCCAGCCAGGCTTTGTCGTACTTGTCGGCTAACTGCCCGGCCATCGCCGAAAAAATGAAAAAAGGCAGGATGAACAGGCCCGCGGCCAGATTGGCCAGCAACGCCGGCGCCATCGTCGTCCAATGCACCGTCTGGAAAGTCAGCAGGACGATCAGGGCATTTTTGTAGAGATTGTCGTTAAAGGCGCCGAGAAACTGCGTCCCGAACAAGGGCCCGAAACGCGGCACGGTCAGCAGGCGGAACGGGCCGCTCATGTCGAGAGAAAGCGAAGACAGACCATAGGCGCGTGCGACAGCGAGGCAAACATGCAAAACACCCGACAAGGAAAAACCGCAGGGTATCAAATCGGAGCAACCCCTGTCGCAATGCTGAGCGCGCCATCGCGCGCATAGCGCCACCGTTCCGATAGCGGCATGCGAAAATCGCCCCTCTCTCCCCTCGCCGTCAGGCTGAAAATCCGATGCGCCCATCTCGTTCCGACTACCTCGACTGCCGGGGTGTCCGCTTGCATATCCGCTGCTGGGGCGACCGCCAGCAACCGACCTTGTTCCTGCTGCACGGCTGGATGGACGTCTCGGCCTCGTGGCAGTTCGTCGTTGATGAACTGGCGGACGACTGGCACATCATCGCCCCTGACTGGCGGGGTTTCGGACTATCGCAGTGGCTGCACCGGCCTTACTTCTTCGCTGAACACCTCGGCGACCTGGAGGCCATCATCCAGCATTACGCGCCGAACGAGCCGCTCCGCCTGGTTGGCCACAGCATGGGCGGCATCCTGGCCGGACTCTATGCCGGCCTGCGTCCGGCGCGGGTTGCCCGCCTGTTGTCGCTGGAAGGCTTTGGCATTGCACCGACCCAACCCGCCATGGCCCCCGCCCGTTACCGGCAATGGCTGGACGAACTGCAGTCGCCACCGCGCATGCACGTTTATCCCGACCGCACGGCCTTCGCCCGCCGCCTGCTGAAAAGCGACCCCTATCTCAGCGCCGAGCGGGCGGCGTTTTTATCAAACCATCTGGCGCGCATTGGCGAGGGCCGCAGCAAGGCCGGCCACCTGCAGCACGGCGTCGTCTGGAATGGTGATCCCTGGCATAAGGCCAGCTCGCCCTATTTGTTCCGACTGGAAGAGTCGATGGCCATCTGGCGGCAAATCACCTGCCCGGTGCACTGGGTCGCCGGTCGCCAATCCTGGGTGGTGCGTGACTTTGCCCAGCGCCCTGGCGACTGGGCAGCACGCCAGGCCTGCTTCGCTGATTTACGTGAATCCTGGATCGAACAGTCTGACCACATGCTGCACCACGATCAGCCAGCACAAATCGCCCATTTGATTGAACAGGATTTTTCCCCGGCGTGACAAGCGCCGCCGCGCGTGACGTGATGCCCACGCCCCGAAGCGCACCGCCAACACGGGCTCAGGACCTGAGCAATTCCTCGCGGCTGCCCAGCCAGCGCTGCAAATGCTTGTCGGCGAGATCAGGATGCGCGGTCAACATCTCCTCGGCCACCTCCCGCGCCATCTCGACCAAGTCGGCATCCATCTCAAGGTCGGCGTAGCGCAGCAATGGCACGCCGCTCTGGCGGGCACCGACAAATTCGCCGGGGCCGCGGATCTGCAAATCCTGGCGGGCGATCTCAAAACCGTCGGTATGCTCGAAGATGATCTTTAAGCGCTGCCTCGCCACCTCGCCAAGCGGCCCGGCATAAATCAGGACGCAACTCGATTCGTAGGGTCCACGCCCGACTCGGCCGCGCAACTGGTGCAACTGCGACAGGCCAAAACGCTCGGCGTGCTCAATGACCATCAAGCTGGCATTGGGCACGTCGACACCAACCTCGATCATTTCCCTAGATCGACAATGTTATCACATGTACATTTAACACATTTTTTCATACACTTGCATAATATTCGCTCTATTGACAACTGTCACTTATGAAACCTCGAAAGCCAGTAGCAAACTCTACGACCGTCATCGCTCACTTGAGCACCAAAGATGGTGAAAAAACAAATTCTGCCAACATGTCAGGGCTACTCGCCTTCGGTGAAGAGTTTGCTCATCGCATGAAGACCGCCATGGAGTCATTCTCTAAAACGCGAGCATTTCCAACGTATGTTTATGCACATCAAATTCAACGATGGGGCCTATGCATCCGGGACAGCAACATCAACATATCTGACTACGATCTAACTAACGGAGAAGACCTCGACGAACTACACCTCGTCTACCTTGAGTGGTTCTTCACAAAAAACCCCGCCATCGAAAAGTCCAATCTGGAAACACTGAAGAGACATTGGACAAATCAAGGCAACTTCATCAAGTTTTGCCAAGATTCGAAAATTTTGCCCACCTGGGAATGGTTTGCATTCCCAATTCGTAGAAACCCGGCCTCTAGTGAATACAGAGAAGATTCTGATATTAATATTCTCGGCCATCAACCAAGGAAACGATCCGGTGACTTTTTCAATAAAATTGTAGCATCGGAATCATTATCTATCACAACACACGAGTGTGTTATTAAATTAAAACAACAACTTGAAAACAACATTCAAAAGCTCGAAAAATTTGCTTTGATTGAAATCAACAGGTTGATAACCAACTATGAAACAGCAACATCTTTAGCAAAAGATGCAGACGAACACATATTAGAAAAACTTTCACCAGGAGACCCACCTGATCGCTTCATAATTGAAAGCAATATTCAATTAACGAATAGACGCGCGACAGTAACAAAAGATGGCACCGCGAGAAAAGCCATTTCATACTTGCGAAATGAAAAGCTTCATATTTTTTCACCATCCTACAAAAAAGGAATAAATAATCTTATTTGGTGGGTACGAAAACATTATGATGGTTATATAGCACGCGACTATATATCCGGCTCAGGAAGTTTCAAATTCAAAGAACTTGATATAATAAGGCATTACCCAGTTGACCAAATTCAAAGAAGCTTTGGAGTAATAACCCATAAAAATTTAATTCCATTTATTTTACTTCTATTTTGCAAATGCAGGGAAATCAGCAATCTCGACCCAGTATTGCGATTGTCAACCAAAGACATCACACCTGCTAATAATGACATCGATCGCGTTAGCGTCGATAAACGACGAGCTCATGCCATCAAATCAGCAATTCTGGATTCAGAAACGCGTAGCGCCCTTAAATTCCTTGAAGAGCGCACAGCGAGATATAGAGATGAATTCACCAAATCACAAGCCCGTCCTTGCCATTCGCTTTTTATCGGATTGAAGTCGGATACTTATGCAGGCATACCGCGACCGCTTACGGGGACAAGCAATGCCGGAAAACTACTTAAGCATTTGCTCAAATCGAAAGATGAACTTGCCGACCTGCAAAGCATTACATTTTCTTCGATTAGAAACACACATTCGGTCATTGCATACATTGAATCCGATGGAGACTGGCATCAAGTCGCTCGTGCGCTCGGACATAGCGTCCAAACAGCAATGCGTCACTATATTCCACCAGAATTGACCGCTCTGCTCAGGGAACGCAAAGCACGGCAACATCAGAATGAAATGCTGATTGTTGCAGCTTATGGCCAGCCCGTCGACATTCTCGATGCTGTTGATTTTCGAACAACAGACGAGGTGGAGGCCTTTTTGACCAATGTGCTCCGAATCGACACTAACAGAACCGACGTACTGCTCGCAGAACTAGATCGAAAAATCAAGCTAGCCTCTCCTTGCACTGAACAACCAATTTCCGAACCAACTCCTATAGAGTTGGCTCATATCGCTTTATCTATTGAAGGATTGGCTGCTTTATTCAGATATGAAAAACAAATTTCTTCGGGATACACCTCTGGTTCCACGAAGCCATCTTTAGGGAATGCTCCATCTACATTTTGGTGCCAGCTATCAACGAGCTTGAAAACACTATTGAGCTCTGATAACTACCCGAATAGGGAACACATCGCCATCTTCAAGACTGCTCAGACGATCGCAAATTCAGTAAGAAAGTAACGACGAATCATGAAACAGAATCGCTCTGAAGCATACAAATCTGGATTCCATATTTTAGATTTCATAAATGACATAAGGATTTCGAAAAATATTGAAGCCTCGAATCCTTCATGGTTAGAAAATGATTTCTATGAAAATGTGTGGAATATCCGGAGTGAGCAGGAGGGCATTCGTCGTTTCGACTGGCACAGAATGTTACCCAATGGACTTTTCCTCACCTCCGATGGGCTAGAATTAAAATCATCCAGCAGCCGTATATTAAGCAATGTGACCAATACTAAAAACACTTCATACCAAGCAGAAAATGATCTACGCGTCCAACTAAACAGATTGAAACGAATTGTGATTTTATTTAGGCACCCCCGTATATCTAGTGCTTGTAATTTCCAACATCACTACCATTTTTTCTGTTGGATATTGGATATGGCCGAGTGGGCATTCTTAAATGAAACAACATTCCAGACAAGACAATATCTTTTTTCGCTTATCGATTCCAAAGATATAGAAGAGGGGTTCTTACTACCACTTGCCAGAGGCGGCAAAGCCGAACTGTTAGATTACAAATCAAGTTTAATAACTGCGTTAAATCGAATCAATTATAGCCTAACAACAAATAACAACAAGGCACAATATATTAATCAATGCAAGAATGAAAACATTCCCTATAACGTCAAATCTCCTTTTGATACCAAACTACCTTTTACTCATAATGAACTAACGTCGTTAAGGGCTTGGCTTTACTGCAATGGATATCAGATACAGGTTGGTAGCTACAAAGGGAAATTTTCCGCAGAGTTATTCTTCGCTAAAGAAGCCTCTTTAGACGTTAAATCTGATTCTCTCCCAGACGATTTTCAAGTAATTTTCCGTGCGCTTAGTTCGGTCACAAACCATTCCATTCTTGAATTCCCGACCTCATCTGTCAAAGAATACCTTCCGGCGGGAGAAAAATCGTTAATTGAACGCCTCGAAGAGGATGAAAAGCCCTACAACGAGCGAATCATTGATGAGAGCAAAGGCATGCTGCTGAAGCTTGCGCGAATTGCCCGCCACGTGAGCGAAGGATTACCACCAACCGCGACAATTTCAGAAGTAAGTCTTAACGCAATTCACCTACTCGATCTAGCTGCAAAAGGGCATACAAAAACTATCCCAGCGAATGTTGCAATGCACGCCCTTGGACATGCGGTCCGATTCATCATCAACCATGGGGACGTCTTGGTTGACTATGCGATAGAAGTCCGAAATGAATTAAAGCGACTTCGAGAAGCTGACTCTGCACAGGGTTATAACGAACAATGCATAGCCTATTATACTGATAGGGTAATTCTAGCCATTCCTATCCCTGATTCACTGTCATCGCTAAACATCACTCAGATCACAAGCGTATTTGAAACCGGTTCTTATCCTCGGTTCAATGACGTCGGAGGTAATGCCAGAGCGGAACTCATCCGAAAAGGAATGGGGTTAGCTGATGCGTTGGCCCTACTTCTAGCGAGCACCTTTATTATAATCGGCACCACGGCCGCACGCAGACAAATCGAGATTAATGGCCTTCCAGAGGATTGCCTAGAAACAGTCATTGGTTCGGGGTGGTACCTCCGTTTCAAGCTAGGGAAAAACTTGTTTGGCGCCGTCAAAGGCATGCCGTTCCACACAACTCAAATTGAATAACGAACTGTCGTGAATTTTCCCTCGATTTCCCCGGTTGACCGCAGCAAGGTGGTCCACCCTTTGCTTTCTGATTGTCTTTTCTATAGGAAGACGATC
>Ga0209066_10000676_pt1 | contig 49027 bp, 46 predicted proteins | sample All_14_2_FD_187198 | JGI IMG/M metagenome (GOLD analysis project Ga0209066, IMG submission 187198) | Freshwater microbial communities in response to fracking from Pennsylvania, USA - Allegheny Zone_MetaG_DW_15 (SPAdes) (version 2) ... | reverse complement strand
CGACGAGGTCGACGGCCGCCTGCAAGGAGATCGTCACCCGGCTGGCCAGCCGTGCCGGCGCCGACCGCGTGCAGGGCGCCGCCGCCGAGAACGCCGACCGCTGGCTCGATGCGCTGCTCGGGCGGTGGCGCTCCACCCGCCCCGGCGCAGCATGTTTCCTGCGTACCGCCGCGACCGAGGGCGCGCCGAAGATCGTCGTCGACGAAACGCTCGAGCAGGGCGTCGTCAACCTGCTCAACAATGCCGCCAATGCCGGCGGCGGAACCATCGAGGTGGTCCTCGACTGGCAGCCGACGCAACTGACGATCGACATCCTCGACAACGGCCCGGGCTTTTCCGAACGCGTGCTTGCCGACGCCGGCGAGGCGCCGCTCTCGTCGACCACCGGCGGCGCGGGCATCGGCCTGCTGCTGACGCGCGCCACCATCGACCGTCACGGCGGCCGCCTGCTGCTGTCCAATCGCCCGCGCGGCGGCGGCTGCGCCCGCATCGAGCTGCCCCTCGCAGGCATCATCGCCGAACGGAGAGCCGCATGAACGAACGCATTCTCGTCATCGACGACGATCCCACCTTCAACAGCCTGCTGACGCGCGCTTTCGCGCGCCGCGGCCACGAGGCCCTCGGTGCCACCAGCGCCGACCAGGCGCTCGAACTGGCGCGCGCCGAATCCTTCGGTCGCGTGGTGCTGGACCTCAACCTCGGCGGCGCCTCGGGCCTGCAACTGATCAGGCCGCTGCTGGAGGCGAACCCCGAGTGCCGCATCGTCGTCCTCACCGGCTACGCGAGCATCGCCACGGCCGTAGACGCGATCAAGCGCGGCGCGATTCAGTATCTCGCCAAGCCGGTGGAGGTCGAGGCGGTGCTTGCGGCGTTCGCCGCCGTCGCGGGCGCCGAGGCGCCGGTCGCCGCCGTCGAGCATTCGCCGCTATCGGTCGACCGTCTCGAGTGGGAACACATCCAGCGGGTGCTCGCCGAGCATGAAGGCAACATCTCGGCCACCGCGCGTGCGCTCAACATGCATCGGCGCACGCTGCAACGCAAGCTGATGAAGCGGCCGGTCAGGCACTAGGCCCGACCGGCGGCCTGCCGCCTACTTGATGACCCCGCGGCTCAGCATGCGGTCGCAGGCATTGACGCCCGGCGCCCGCAAGGTCTTGCCCTGCTCCTTCGCACGCGCCGCCATCGCCGCATGGTGCTCGGCCTGGAAGGCCTTGCATTCGTCGTAAGTCTTGAAGGACCACATTTTCTGCTGATGCGCGCTGCGTTCCTCGGGCGTCATCAGCGTCCAGCCGGGGGTGTTGTCGGCGCCCATCGCGAAGCGGCCCTTGCCGGGACCTCCCTGCGCCAGCGCGGTGGAAGCGATCGCCGTTCCGAGCACGGCGGACAGGATGATTGTCGAGATTCTCATGATGTTCTCCCTTGCTTGCCGGGGCGAGGAGTCGTCCCGTCAATCCCTTTCTAGGGCAGGGACGGAAGCCCCGCCATGCGGGAGTTGAAACAGCATGTAACCGATCGACTCACTCGGCGGCGTGTGCGTCGGGGGACCAGAGTTCGTGCGTGTCCAGCAGCAGCCGGTAGCGTGCCTCGGCGGCGTCGAGCCGCGCCTGCGCGGCGGCGAGTCGCGCTTCGATCGACTGGCGCCGGGCTGCGAGCAGATCGGCGATCTGGCCTTCGCCCAAACGCCAGGCCTTTTCGAGGAGCCGTGCGTTCTCGCCGATGCGCTGCGCCGCCTCGTCGAGCCGCTGCCAGTTGGCATAGGCGAGATCCGCCTGCTGGTAGGTCCGGCGCGCTTCGGCTTCGACCCGCGCCAATGCCAGCGCCTCGCGCGCGCCGGCGGCAGCGCTCTCCGCCAGGGCGCCGCGCGCGGCGGCTGCGCGCGCGCCGCCCGGCAGCGGGATCGACAGCGCGACGCCGAGCACGCGTTCCTGGCCGTCGCGTTCCGAGGCCCAGCGCACGCCGAGCGTCGGATCGGGAATGCGGTCCGCATCGGCACGTTGCGCCTGGAGCTGCTGGACGCGGGTTGCCGCACGTGCGGCGCGCAGTTCGTGGCTGTGCGCGAGGATCTTTTCGCGCCAGACCGCGAAGGGCTCGGCGAGGCGTTCCGGCTGCGACGGCCCGAGCTGTGCCGGCAGCGGCAGCGAGGGGAAGTGTTGTGCAAGGCTGTCGGCGGCGAGCCGCAGCCTGCTTTCCGCCTGGGCAAGTTGCGCCTGGGCCTGCACCAGCAGTGCCCAGGCCAGCAGTTCCTCGAGGCGCGCCGCATCGCCGACGGCGACGCGCTTCGCCGCGATGCGGCTCTGCTGCTCGAGCAGCGCCACCTGTGCGCGCCACTCGTCGAGCGCAGCCTGCTCGCGTCGCCAGTCGAACCAGGTCCGCAACAGCAGCCGGCCAGTCTCGTGCAGCGCATCGCCGAAGCGGCTGTCCGCCTCGTCGGTTACCGCGCTGCCGATGGCGGCGTCCTGGGCCGCCTTGCCCGGCAGGCGCAGGCCGCGCTCGATGCCGAACTCCTTTTCCTGCGTCACGCGATCGAGGCCCGGTTCGCGGCGGCGGCCGCTGCCGAGCCGCAGGTTGAATTCGTGCGGACCGGCTTCGAGCCCATCGCGCGTCGCGGTGCCGGCGTCGACGCCGGCACGTGCCACGGCGACGGCGGGGTGGTCGCGGATCGCGCGTTCGGCGAGCGCAGCCGGCGGCAGGTCGGGATACGCCGCTGCAGACGCGGCGAACGGCAGCGCGAGCAGGACCGTCATCAGGCGCTTCATGAGAAATCTCCGCAGGCGATCACGGGGCAGACGCGCCAGGCGACGTCTGCATTGGGCAGTTCGCGCTTCAGGTGCGAGACGAGGTGGAGCGCGTGCGCGGCATCGATCAGGATGTCGAGCTGGACGCGGCCGGCTCGACCGCGCACCTGCTCGGCGCTGGTGGCGATGCTGTGCGGCGAGCCGTGGCCGTCGACGCCATAGGCAGTGAAGCTGCCGACCCATTCGGGATGGCGCAGCAGATGATCCACGATCTGCTCTTCGAGCGAGCGCGGCAGCACGAGCGTCAGGCAGGCGGCGTTCATGTCACGCACTCCCCCATTTGCGATAAAGGATCGGCAGCATCACCAGCGTCAGCAGCGTCGAGGTGACGAGGCCGCCGATGACGACGATGGCCAGCGGGCGCTGGATTTCGGAGCCGGGGCCGCTGGCGAACAGCAGCGGCACCAGGCCGAAGGCGGCGATGGAGGCCGTCATCAGCACCGGACGCAGGCGCCGCCGGGCACCCTCGACGACCACGCGCTCGATCGGCATGCCCTGGTCGCGCAACTGGTTGAAGTACGAGATCAGCACCAGGCCGTTGAGCACCGCGATGCCGAGCAGGGCGATGAAGCCGACCGACGCCGGCACCGAAAGGTACTCGCCCGAAAGGAGCAGGGCGAAGACGCCGCCGATCAGCGCGAACGGGATGTTCACGAAGACCATGGCAGCCTGCCGCGCCGAGCCGAAGGTGGTGAACAGGATGTGGAAGATCAGCGCCAGCGCCACCGGCACGACGAGCGCGAGCCGTTTTGCCGCACGTTGCTGGTTCTCGAACTGGCCGCCCCAGGCGAGGCGGTAGCCCGCCTGCAGCTTCAATTCGGCGCCGACCCGCGCCTTCGCCTCTTCGACGAAGCCGACGAGGTCGCGGCCGCTGACGTTGGCCTGGACCACCACCATGCGCTCCGCGTTCTCGTGATCGATCTTCACCGGGCCGGCGACACGCTCGAGCATCGCCACTGCCGACAGCGGCACGCTGCCGCCGGCCGGGAGCGGCAACTGCATGCCGGCGAAAAGGGCCGGCGACATGCGCACGTCGTCGCCGCCGCGAATCACCAGCGGCGTGCGCCGCACGCCCTCCAGCACCATGCCGGCCGGCAGGCCCTCGAGCTGGGCGCGCAGCGCCGCGGAGACGTCGGCGACGTCGAGCCCGAAGCGGCCCGCCGCGAGCCGGTCCACCGCGACGTTGTAGTACTGCACGCCCTCGTTCTTCACGGTGAGCACGTCCTGCGCGCCGCGCACGGTCCGGAGCAGCGCGGCGATGCGACCCGCGAGCGCGTTGAGTTCGCCCATGTCGCTGCCGTACACCTTGACCGCCAGGTCGCCGCGCGTGCCGGTCAGCATCTCGGCGACGCGCATCTCGATCGGTTGCGTGTAGCCGCTGTCGATACCGGGAAAGCGCGCCAGCACCTCGCGGATCCGCTCCGTCAACCATGCCTTGTCCGGCTCGCGCCACTCGTCGATCGGCTTCAGCACCAGGAAGGTGTCGGTGTCGTTCGGGCCCATCGGATCGAGGCCGAGTTCGTCCGAGCCGACCCGCGCGACGATGTCGCGAATCTCGGGCACTTCCGCGAGCAGCGTGCGCTGCACCGCAAGGTCCGTCTCGGCACTCTGCTCGAGCGTGATGGAGGGCAGCTTGACGAGCTGGATGATGAGGTCGCCCTCGTCCATGGTCGGCATGAAGGCCTTGCCCAGCATCAGGAAGGCGCCCACGGTGAGCGCGAGCAGTGCCAGCGCAACCGCGATCACGCGCCGCGGCGCAGCCAGCGCCTTTTCCAGCAGTGGCACGTAGAGCGCCATCGCCTTGCGCGCCAGCCAGGGTTCGTGGGCGGCGGCATCCGGCTTCAGCAGGTAGGAAGCGAGCACCGGAATCACGGTCAGCGACAGCAGCAGCGACGCCGACAGCGCGAAGACGATGGTCAGCGCGACCGGCGCGAACAGCTTGCCCTCCAGGCCCTGCAGCGACAGCAGCGGCAGGAAGACGATGATGATGATGGCGATGCCCGAGACGACGGGCACCGTCACTTCGCGCACGGCGCGGTAGATGCGATGCAGCAGCGGCAGCGACGCCGACTGCGGCTGCGCCAGCTGGCTCTCGACGTTCTCGACCACCACCACGGCGGCGTCGACCAGCATGCCGATCGCGATCGCCAGGCCGCCGAGGCTCATCAGGTTGGCGGACATGCCGAACAGCCCCATGAGGACGAAGGTGACCAGCGCCGACAGCGGCAGGATGCAAGCCACGGCGAGCGCCGCGCGCAGGTTGCCGAGGAAGGCCACCAGCAGCACCAGCACCAGCGCGATGGCCTCGTAGAGCGCCGTGGACACCGTGCCGACGGCGCGGTCGATCAGCGCGCCGCGGTCGTAGAAGATCTGCGTCGTCACGCCGGGAGGCAGCGTGCCCTGGATCTCCGCGAGCTTGGCGCGCACGCCCTCGACCACCTGGCGCGCATTCGCGCCGCGCAGCCCGAGCACCAGTCCCTGGACGGCCTCCTCGCGGCCGCCGTGCGTCACCGTGCCGTAGCGCGTCAGGCTGCCGATGCGTACCGTCGCGAGATCGCCGACGCGCGCGACGCCGCCGTCGCGCGCCCGCACGACGATGCTGCGCACGTCGTCGAGCGTCTTGACGCTGCCTTCGACGCGCACCAGCAGGGACTCCTCGCCTTCGCTGAGCCGTCCCGCGCCGTCGTTGCGGTTGTTGGCTTCGAGCGCGTGGCGCAGGTCGTCGAGCGTCAGGCCGCGCGCCTTCATCGCGAGCAGGTCGGGCACCACCTCGAAGCTGCGCACCAGGCCGCCGAGGCTGTTGACGTCGGCGACGCCCGGCAGCGTGCGCAGTTGCGGACGGATGGTCCAGTCGAGCAGCGTTCGCTTCTCCGCCAGCGAGAGATCGCCCTCGATGGTGAACATCAGCATCTCGCCGAGCGGCGTGGTGATCGGCGCCAGCCCGCCGGAGACGCTGTCGGGCAGGTCGACGGCGGCCAGGCGCTCCGACACCTGCTGCCGCGCCCAGTACAGGTCCGTGCCGTCCTCGAAGTCGAGCGTGATGTCGGCGATCGCGTACTTGGCCGCCGAGCGCAGGACGCGCTTGTTGGGGATGCCGAGCAACTCGATCTCGATCGGCGTCACCACGCGTGACTCGACTTCCTCGGGCGTCATGCCCGGCGCCTTCATGACGATCTTGACCTGCGTCGTCGACACGTCGGGAAAGGCGTCGATCGGCAGTTCGCGGAAGGCATAGATGCCGGCGCCGACGGCGAAGGCCGCCGCCACCAGCGTCAGCAGGCGCTGGGTCAGCGCGAACTCGACAAGGCGCGAGAACGACATGCTAGTTCTCGCCGCCGCGGCCGATGCCGAGCCATGCCGCCTTGATGGTCGCGGCGCCATTCACCGCGATGCGGCGGTCGTCGCGGAGGTCGGCGTCGTCGTGCGCGGCGACCAGCGTCGTGCGTTCCGCCTCGTCGAGCACGCGTACGGCGACCGGCTGGAAGCCGCCGGGCGTGTCGACGAACAGCCACGCTTGGCCCTGGTGACGAGCGAGCGCGGCGTTGGGGACGCGCCAGGCGCGGCCGTCGGCGAGCCGAGCCGGCGTGACGTGGGCCTGTACGAACTGGAAGGGCTTCAGGCAGCCGCCCGTCCTGGGGAACTCGGCGCGCAGCAGTTGCGACTGCGTGGCGGCGTTCAGGTGCGGCGCGACGAGGGTCAGCTTGCCGGTCACGGCGCAATCAGGGACGGCGACGGCATCGCCGGCCGAAAGCCCTGCGGCCTGCGCGGCCGTTGCCTGTATCTCCAGCCACAGCGGTTCCAGGCGGCCAATCTTGAACAGAACGGTGGTTGCCTCGACGCGCTGGCCCGGCTGGACGGCGCTGTCGATCACGATGCCGTCGATGGGCGCGCGCACCTCTGCGGCGCTCGCCGGATTGCCGCCGTCCGGCGCGGGTTCGGCGGCACCTGCGAGGCGCAGGGCGGCACGCTTTTCCGCCAGCAGCGCGCGGGCTTGCTGATCCGTTGCCTGGGTGACCGAGAGGCGGGCGCGGCTGATGATGCCGTCGGCGAACAGCGACTCGTCGCGTTGCCGTGCTTCTGCCGCCACGGCCGCCGACGCACGGGCACTGGTGAATTCGCGCTGCAGTTCGAGCAGTTGCGGACCCTGCAGGCGGGCGAGCACCTGCCCGCGCTTCACCGGCTCCCCGTAGGCGGCCCTGACCGCCGTCACCACGCCGGCGAGCGGCGCGCTCACCGCTACCATTTGCGTCGGCGGCACGACGACCTGCGCCGGCAGCCGACGCTCGCCGCCGCTGACCAGACCGGAAAGGGGCGCACTGACGATGCCGGCGGCCTTGATCTGCTCGGGGGCGAGGCGGACGGGCCCTTCAGTGGCGGCGGCGAGCACGGGGACCAGGAGTAACAGCAGGGAGATGGGCTTCATGGTGTCGTGGGAACGGCTGGTTTCTTGTAATTGGGGCGCAAAGCCACCGCGTGTCGCATTCTCGCGGCCGCGCCTTAACCGACCATTAATGGACTCGGGGATCGCCGATATGGCGCCAATCCCGATTGAGGTAGCGTTCGGCCGGGAGGAAGCCATGACGGACCGCACGAGCCACTGGGACAGCATCTATTCGACGCGCGACACGCGCGAGGTCAGCTGGTATCAGCCGCGCCCCGAGACCTCCCTGCGCCTGATCGACCGGCTGGGCATCGACAAGAGTGACGCCGTGATCGACGTCGGCGGGGGAGCGTCCAGCCTCGTCGATCACCTCGTCGAGCAGGCGTTCGAAGCGGTGACCGTGATGGACATATCGACCTCGGCGCTGCAGGCGGTGAAAGAGCGACTCGGTGCGAAGGCGGCGCGCGTCCAGTGGCTCGCCGGAGACATTACGCGTCAGGGTCCGCCGGGCCCGTTCGGGCTCTGGCACGACCGCGCGGTGTTCCACTTCCTCGTCGAGCCCGTCGACCGTGCGCGTTACGTCGACGCGCTGACGGCCGCCTTGCCGCCGGGCGGCGCCGCGATCGTGGCCACCTTTGCCGAAAACGGCCCCGAGCGTTGCAGCAACCTTCCGGTACGTCGTTACGACCCCGACACGCTCGCGGCCGAACTCGGCACGGCGTTCGAGATGACCGAAGCGTTGCGCGAAACCCATGTCACGCCGGCACAAGGCCGGCAGAACTTCATCTACTGCTGCTTCCGTCGCCGCTGACACGGGCAACGCCCGCTCCTTGCGGCGACGCACGCTGCGCGGGAATGCCCGTTGCTCGTCGTGCCATGCGAGGAGACCAGCCATGTCAGACAAGCCAGACCGCGAGACGGGCACGCCGCTGCCCATGACCCCCGGGGACGAAGCGCCGGAGGGAACGCCCGGCACCGGACGCAACGTTTGCCGCGACTGCGGCGGTACCGGGCGCATCGAGGGGCGCGATTGCCCGCAGTGCGCCGGGACCGGGTTCGTCATCACCGGGATTGGCGGGGCCTGAAGCCGCCCGCAAGGCTTCGGGCCCGAGACGGACAGAACTCTGCGCCAGCCGCGGTGTCGGTCGGGGAGGAGGATCAAAGCCATGAAGCGCAACTGCTTACGAATCGGCGCCTTGATCGGCTGCGGCGCGCTTGCCGCCGCGTCCGTCGCCCAGACGTCCATTGCCCCGGCGCCATCGGGACCGACTTTCGTCACGCCGCCCGGTACGGCAACCGGCACCACCGGCTCCACGACCGGAACGACCGGCGCCACGGGAACCACAGGCACGACCACGGGAACGACGGGAACGACGGGAACCACAGGCACGACCACGGGTACCACGGGTGCCGGAGCGACGGACGCCACGACGAGCTTCGGCAGCACGCTCGACACGCCGACGCCGCCGGGGCGTCGTCTCTTCGGCACCACCGGAGCAACGACGGGGACCACGACGGGCGCAACCGGCGGCACCGGTACCACGGGCATCACCGGCACCGCCGCCCCGGGCACGGCGACCACGACGGGAGGTACGGCGAGCGCAACCGGGACGACATGCCCCCCCGGAACCACGGCCGTGCTGACCACGCCGAGCACCACCGGCGTACCGGGCGCGACCGGGGCTGCGCCCACGACTTGCGTCACCGTCATCGGCGGACCGACGGGAACCGGAACCACGGGGACTGGCACGACGGGCACCACTGGAACGACCGGTACCGCCGCAGGCACGCCGGCGACTCCGGGTACCAGCGGCTTCGTCGGTGCGCCGGGCACCGACACCGGTGCGGCCGGGACGACCCCGGGCGTGCCGGGGACGCCGGGCACGACCGGAGTGCCGGGAACTCCGGGTACGACCGGCGTTCCGGCAACCGGCCCTGGCGTGCGCTAACCCGGGGGGAGTTCCAAAACCAGGGGGGGCGTTGCTCACCGCCTGCCGGCGGCGAACGCGGGCTTCAGCGCGTCAGTGCTTGTGGCCCTGCATCGAGTGATCCGCCGCGGCGGCCGGCATGGCCATCGGCTTCCTGACCTCCGCTTCGACCTTCTTGCTGCTGCCGTCGTCGAAGCCCAGGGTGATGGCGACCTTCTCGCCTTCCTTGAGCGGCGAGGGGTCGATCAGCATGACGTGGAAGCTGCCGGGCTTGAGGGCGGTTTCGCCCTTGGCCTTGATTTCGATCGCCGGCACCTGGCGCATTTTCATGACGCCGCCTTCATTCAGGTGGGTGTGCAGTTCGGCGACCTTGGAGACCGTGCTTTCGGCCTTGACCAGCTTGACGTCCTTGTCGCCCGTGTTCTTGAGCAGCATGAAGGCGCCGGTCGCCCTGGCGCCCGGGGGCATCAGGCGCACGTAGGGATCTCCGACGGTGACGAGGTCGGCGTTGCCGGCGGCAAAGGCGCTGCCGGCGGCGGCGAGGATGAGGGCGAAGGTCAGGCGGGCTGCTTTCATGTGAGGCTCCTAATATCTAGCTGCGATGAGGGCCGGATTCGAACCGGAAGGGAATTGAAATCCTGCTGCGGCCGGCCTCGACGAGAAGCGTGGCCTGCCACAGCATTGCGCCCGTGATGCAGACGGGCAGGCTGGCGCTGCCGGCAAAGCGGCCGGGGCCGGCGGCGCCGAGGGTGGTGCGGTTGTAGCCCATGTTCATGACCACGCCTGCGAAGTCGATTTCGACCTTGCGCGGCTCGATGCCAACGGTTTGAACTTCGATTTCGAGCGGCTTGACGGTCGGAATCGGGCGCGGAGTGATCGAAAGCTGGATTCGGCCGCCGTCCGCAAGCGTCGCGACGCAGGGTCCGACGTGAAGGTCGCAGCCGGCGTCCGGCAGCGCCACGACGTCCGCAGGCGGCAACAACAGGGGAGAAAACCAGTAGCCGGCCGCGCCGATGGCGAGCAGCGCCGCGAGGATCGCGGCATCGACCAGCAGGTTGCGTTTTTCATGCACGGATTCGTGTGGCGCTGCGCGGGAATCCGGAGTGTCGGTGCCCGCTGCTTGTTTTCGCTTGATTCGAATCAAGGTTATACCTCCCGCTTGAAGCCTAAAGTCTGCGGCAAATTGTCGCAGCGGGCCAGTCGTCGCGTGCGCCGGTTTGGAAATTTGAGCAATTCCTTGAATCCATGAAGGGGAGCGACACGATGAAGAACTTCAAGATGCGAACCGTCCCGCTGGTATTGGCGGCGGCAACGGGGCTCGCAGCGGCGACCGCCGCCTGGTCGGCCGAGAGCCTGCAGGACGTGATGAAGCGCCGGGGCCTTTCCCAGCAGGACCTGCTGGCGGCCTCCAAGACCTACGTGCCGACCGGCAAGCGCGACGAATTCGTCGCCTTCAGCTCGGGCGGCCAGAGCGGCCAGGTCATCGTCTACGGCATCCCGTCGATGCGCATCCTGAAGTACATCGGCGTGTTCACGCCCGAGCCGTGGCAGGGCTACGGTTACGACGAGAACTCCAAGGCCGTGCTGGCGCAGGGCAAGATCGACGGCAAGGACATCACCTGGGGCGACACGCACCACCCGGCGATCTCCGAGACGCAGGGCAAGTACGACGGCCAGTTCCTGTTCATCAACGACAAGGCCAACCCGCGCATCGCCGTCATCGACCTGCGCGACTTCGAGACCAAGCAGATCGTCGTGAACCCGGTCTTCAAGTCCGAGCACGGCGGCGCCTTCGTCACCACCAACACCGAATACGTCATCGAAGCCGCGCAGTACCCGGCGCCGCTCGAGAACAAGAAGTTCTATCCGCTCGAGGAGATGAACGAGAAGTACCGCGGCGGCGTCACCTACTGGAAGTTCGACCGCAAGGAAGGCCGCATCAAGCCGAAGGAATCCTTCACCATCGAGATGCCGCCCTACTGGCAGGACCTGTCGGACGCCGGCAAGGGCCCGTCGGAAGGCTGGTCGTTCACCAACTCGTTCTGCGCCGAGCGTTACGTCGGCGGCATCGAGAAGGGTCGCCCCCCGTATGAAGCCGGCTGCTCCGCCAAGGACACCGACTACATGCACGTCGTGAACTGGAAGAAGGCCGAGGAGCTCGTCAAGGCCGGCAAGGCCAGGAAGATCAACGGCCACGACGTCCTCTCGCTCGAGATGGCTGCCAAGGAAGGCGTGCTGTTCCTGGTGCCCGAACCGAAGTCGCCGCACGGCGTCGACGTCTCCCCGGACGGCAAGTTCATCGCCGTCGGCGGCAAGCTCGACACCCATGCCTCGGTGTACAGCTTCGAGAAGATCCAGGCCGCGATCAAGGCCGGCAAGTTCGAATCGAAGGACCCGTACGGCGTGCCGGTGATCGGCATGAAGGACGCCCTGCACACCCAGGTTCAGCTCGGCCTCGGCCCGCTGCACACCCAGTACGACTCCAAGCCCTGCGTCGCCTACACGTCGATGTACGTCGATTCGCAAGTGGCCAAGTGGGACTACTGCCAGGGCAAGGTGCTCGACAAGTTGTCGGTGCATTACAACATCGGCCACCTGATGACCATGGAAGGCGACTCCGCCGACCCGAAGGGCCGCTACCTCGTCGCGCTGAACAAGCTGTCGATCGACCGCTTCGTGCCGGTGGGCCCCCTGCATCCGCAGAACCACCAGCTGATCGACATCAGCAACGACAAGATGCAGCTCCTGTACGACATGCCGCTGCCGCTGGGCGAGCCGCACTACGTCGTCGCCATCGAGGCCACCAAGCTGAAGCCGGGCGTGCGCTACAAGGTCGGCACCGACAGCCGCACCGACAAGCCGCATCCGGGCAAGGTGCGCGCCGGCGAGGAGACGACCACGCGCAAGGGCAACAAGGTCGAGGTCAAGGGCACGCTGATCCGCTCGCACATCACGCCGGAGACCATCGAGGTTGAAGTCGGCGACGAGGTCACGATCCACCTGACGAACCTCGAGCGTGCGCAGGACGAGACCCACGGCTTCACCGTCTCGACCTACAACGTGCATGGTTCGATCGAGCCGGGCAAGACCATCACCGTGAAGTTCAAGGCCGACAAGGAAGGCGTCTATCCGTACTACTGCACGGAGTTCTGCTCGGCGCTGCACCTCGAGATGATGGGCTACCTGCTGGTCAAGCCGAAGGGCTGGAAGCCGACCAAGACGACGCTCGCCTCGCAGGGCTACACCGAGACGGACTACAAGGCGACGGTGAAGAAGGTTGCCGACACGCAAGCCGTCATCGACTCCGTCGTCGGCTACATCACCTCGGTGAACTTCAAGGACTTCCCCGACGTCGTCGCCATGGTCGAAGATGCCACCGACCAGCTCGGCAAGATGAAGGACGCCAAGGCCAAGCACGAGGCCGCCGCCGCCAAGAAGGATTGGGAGCAGGCGAACCTCTGGGCCGAGCAGGTCTGGCAGTACCAGGTGAAAGCCGCCGACCTCGGTCTGCGCGCCAAGACCTACCTCGAGCAGAACGGTGCCAAGAAGGTCAAGTAAGTTGATCTGAGGCAAGGCTGTGTGCCGGGGGGCAGAAGTACTCTGCCTCCCGGTTTTTATTTTTGGAGGAAGGAAAAACCATGAAACTGAAACTGACTCTGGCGCTCGCCGCCGCCGTTGCCGCCGGCTCCGCGCTGGCTGCCGACGGCGCCAAGCTCTATCTCGAGAAGACCTGCATCGCCTGCCACGGCAAGGAAGGCAAGAAGCCGCTGATGGCCGACTACCCGAAGGTCGCCGGCCAGAACGCGGCCTACATGGAGAAGCAGATGCTCGACATCAAGAGCGGCGCGCGCGCCAACGGCAACAGCGCGGCGATGAAGGGCGTGATGGCGATTGTTTCGGATGCGGAAATCAAGGCGATCGCCGAGTATCTGTCGAAGGTAAAGCCTTAGGATTGCCGTTGATGCGTATCAAGGAACGCTGATATAGGTCCCTCTATGATGCGCACACACCACCCCACCACACGCAGAAGGAACCTGAATCCATGAAAAGGTCGCTAGTACTTACCGTGGGCCTGCTCGCCGCTGCCTCCGTCCTCGCCGGTCCGCCGGCGCCGAAGAAGGAAGGCATCGAGGGCAAGGACTACAAGTGGAACGCCCAGGAGGGCGAAAAGATCGAGGCCCTGAAGCTCAAGGGCGACAAGAAGCGCGGCGAGGAAGCCTACGAGATCTGCGGCGCCTGCCACCTGCCTTCCGGCGCCGGTCGTCCCGACGGCACCTTCCCGCAGCTCGCCGGCCAGCACACCACGGTGCTGATCAAGCAGATGGCGGACATCCGTGCCGGCCTGCGCGACAACCCGACGATGTATCCGTTCGCCGCGACGCTGACCGACCCGCAGGAACTCGCCGACGTCTCCGCCTACATCGAGGGTCTTTGCATTCCGGTCGAGCACGGCAAGTACGACGGCAAGGACGCCGCGATCAAGGTCGCCCAGGGCAAGGAACTCTACGAGAAGCAGTGCAAGGAGTGCCACAAGCCGAACGGCGAGGGCGACAAGGAGAAGTTCTATCCCGTCATCGCCGGCCAGCACTACAAGTACCTGCTGCGCCAGATGACCGAGATCCGCGACGGCCACCGCCGCAACGCGAATCCCGACATGGTCAAGGTGATCAAGCCCTACACCGACGACCAGCTGGTGGCGATCTCCGCCTACCAGTCGAGCCTGAAGATGCCGGGCTCCATGTGCAAGCCGAAGGCCGGCAAGAAGTAAGCAAAGCGTTCCGCGCCTCGGAGAGGCACTCTCCGGGGCGCGAAGTGGCCCCGACGGCGGCGCGCAAGGCGCCGCCGAACCACTGGAAGAGAAGCAGAAAATGCAGCAACGAAAGCAGAACCGCCTGATCGCCGCCCTGAGTTTCGTCGCCCTCGTGGCGATGGTCGTCGCCTACTTCGCGCCGATCTGGTGGGTCTCGCTGACCGCCCCGAACTATCCCAAGGACGCCTTTCCGGACGGCATCCGCATCCATTTCCATTTCGACGGCGTCTACAACGGCTGCAAGGCCGCGGGCGCCGGCACGCGCATGGCCAACGAGATCATCGAGAAGGACCTCGGCCACGACGACGAGCGCTACAACCCGATCACCGACGCCGACAAGGACGTGAACAAGGGCGCGCAGGGCCTCGACTGCGTGCACGAGATGAACACCATCAACCACTACGTCGGCATGTTCCCGATCGCCTCGGGCGCGCCGGTCGAGAAGCCGCTGGCGAAGTTCTTCTTCGGCTTCTTCGGCGTCATGATCCTCGCCTTCATGGTGCCCGAGGGCATGAAGAAGCAGCGCGTGCTGGCGCTCGCCGCGGGCTTCGCCGGCGTCGCCGCCTGGATGCTCGTCGACCAGTACGCGCTCGGCAAGCTCGACGCCCACGTCGCCCACTACGTCAACGAGACCGGCACCTTCTTCAACGAGCCGGACAAGATCCAGGCGTGGGGCGACACCGTGCGCGCCGTCAGCCATGCCGTGATCCTCGGGCTGATCGCCGTGATGGCCGTCGTCGTCGCCGGCGTGGCCAAGTGGCGGCGCTTCTCGCTGCTGCTGGCGCTGGTGCCGGCGCTGCTGCCGGTGTACTTCGTCATCACCTACGCCGCCTGGCTCTGGTTCTTCGGCCACAACCTGCACCCGTGGGGCGCCTTCACCGTCAAGCCCTTCATGCCGACCGTGTTCGGCGAAGGCAAGGTGGCGCAGTTCTCGACCTATTCGTATCCGTACTGGGGCTACGCCCTGCTGGTGCTGGTGTTCTTCTGCCTGATGCTGGCGCTGCTGCTGCGCCGCAAGCAGATCCGCGAGCAGGAAGAAAGCAGCTTCTGACGGCCTGAACCATGGCAAACCGCGCAGGACCGCTGCAACGGCTCGTCGCGCTGGCCTGCATGCTGGCGCTGGCGACGCCGGCCGGCAGCCAGCTGATCACCGACGACTCGGCGGACAAGGAAGACCGCAGCGCCGACCTGGCCAACACCCATGGCGGTCCGCGTGCCGACGTCGACCGGCCCAAGCCCGTCTATCCGCTGCACGAGCGCGACGCGCGCATCCACGGCCTCACGCCCTTCCAGGAACTCGTTGACGCGGCGCCGGCCGGCTCGGTGCTGACGCCGCCGCCCGGCCGCTACGCCGGCCCGGTGACCGTCGACAAGCCGCTGACCATAGACGGCGGCGGACAGGTGACCATCGACGCCGGCGACAAGGGCAGCGTGTTCACCCTCGCGGCCGACGACTCGGTGCTGCGCGGCCTGCACCTGACGGGCTCGGGCGAGTCGCACGACACCGACGACTCCTGCCTCGACGTGCGCGGCCACGGCAACACCATCGAGGACCTGGTCGCCGACAACTGCCTGTTCGGCATCGACCTCAAGCAGTCGAACCGCAACGTCGTGAAAAACAACCGCATCAGTTCCAAGCCGCTGTCGCTGGGCATTCGCGGCGACGCCCTGCGGCTCTGGTACAGCGACGGCAACCTCATCGAAGGCAACCGCATCGCCGACTCGCGCGACATGGTCGCCTGGTATTCGAGCCGCAATGTCTTCCGCAACAACGAGAGCCGCCGCAGCCGCTATTCGCTGCACTTCATGTTCGCCAAGGACAACGAGATCGAGCACAACCGCTTCTACGACAACACGGTCGGCATCTACCTGATGTATACCGAGCGCGTGCACGTCCGCCACAACGTCATCTCGCATGCCAACGGCGCCGCCGGCATGGCCATCGGCTTCAAGGAATCGAGCGATTCCGACATCGTCGGCAACGAGATCATCTACTGCGGCGTCGGCATCGGCTCCGACCTGTCGCCCTTCCAGCCGGGAACGACGATCCGCTTCCGCGACAACCGCTTCGCCTTCAACGGCATCGCCGTGCACTTCACGTCGGAACTCGGCGGCAACCAGTTTGTCGACAACGCCTTCGAAGGCAACCTCACCGACGTCGTCCAGTCCGGCCGCGGCAAGGAAGCGCTGAACACGTGGACCGGCAACTACTTTGATACTTATCTCGGCTTCGACCGCAACAAGGACGGCGTCGGCGACACCCCGCACGAGCAGTACGCCTTCGCCGACCAGATCTGGATCGAGATCCCCGCCGCGCGCTTCTTCAAGACCGCGCCGGTGATGGAGCTGCTCGACTTCATCGAACGCCTGGCGCCGCTGTCGACGCCGGAACTGCAGGTGCGCGACCGCGAGCCGCGCTTCGACAAGCCGGTGCGCAAATCGTGATGACCTTCCCCCCAACCCCCTTCCCGCGGAAGGGGGCGACTACGGCTCGCTGCGCTCGCAGGCGCATGGCTGTGCCTCCTTGGGGCGGCCCGGCGGAGGCACCGTGACCGACGCGACCACTCCGGCGCCGAAGCCGCCGCCCTCGAAGGAACGCCGGCGCCAGGCGCGCCGCCGCTTCCTGCGCACCGTGCTGCTCACCGGCGGCGTCATGGGCGCCGCGCTCTCCGGCTGGCTGCCGATCGCCTACGCCCAGCGCCAGCGCCTGCGCCCGCCCGGCGCGCTCGACGAGCACGAATTCCTGTCCTCCTGCATCAAGTGCGGCCAGTGCGTGCAGGTGTGTCCGGTGCAGGCGATCAAGCTTGCCGACCTCGTCGACGGCTTCGGCGTCGGCGTGCCCTACATCGACGCCCGCGAGCAGGCCTGCGATTTCTCCTGCGACGCCGTGCAGTGCATCCTCGCCTGCCCGACCGGCTCGCTGACCTACGACAAGCCCAAGTACATGCCAGTGCGCCCCGGCGCCGCGCTGGCCGGCAAGCCGGTCCTGATCGCCAAGGAGAAGGACGCCGAGCCGACGCTGAACCTCAAGGAGCGTATCGGCGTCGCCCGCCTGGTGCGCCCCGAGACCTGCCTTGCGGTGAAAGGCCTGGGCTTCAAGGGCCAAGTGCGCGGTCCCGGCTTCGAGGGCCAACTGCGCTACATGGACGTCGACCGCTGGAAGCCGATCAAGGTCGCCGACCATCCCTACGACATCCCGGAGTGCGACCTCTGCGTGCGCGAATGCCCGATCAAGGGCGCGATCTCGATCGAGACGATGTACGCGCCCGACGGCAGCCAGCGCAAGCAGCCCGTCGTGCACGAGCCCTGCGTCGGCTGCGGCGTCTGCGAAATGATCTGCCCCGCCGAGCCGGCGGCCATCGTCATCGAACCGCGTGAGGTCTGGAAGGCATGAGGCTCTGGCACGACGTCCTCGTGATGCTCGGCCGCGCGCCGAAGAAGCCGGAGAAGATCACCGAGCGCGCGCAGCAGATCCATTTCCACAAGCGCGCGGTCAACAAGGAAGAGTACAAGGCGGCGCGCGAGAAGGCCCACGCCGACCCGCGCAAGTCGAACAAGTGGCGCAACCGCCGCTGGGCCGTGCTGCTCGCCAGCAACCTGTTGTTCACGGTCTCGTTCTACTTCGACATCCAGGTCCTCGAGGGCGCGCTGACGGCCTCGCGCTTCGTCGGCTTCCACCTGATCGACCTCAACTCGGCACTGCAGGTGATGCTGGCGCACAAGCACATCATCGTGAACCTCGTCATCGGCACGGCGACGGTATTCGTGCTCTGGCTGCTGCTCGGCGGGCGCAGCTTCTGCTCCTGGGTCTGCCCCTACCACCTGCTCGCCGAGTTCGCCGAGAAGATCCACGTCAAGCTCGTGGCGATGAAGCTGGTGTCGTCCGAGCAGAACATCAACCGCAGCCTGCGCACCGTGTTCTGGGTCGTGTTCGCGCTGCTCGCCGTCGTCACCGGCTACACGGTGTTCGAGTCGATCTCCCCGACCGGCATCGTCTCGCGCGCGCTGATCTACGGCCCCGGCCTGGCGCTGCTGTGGGTGCTGGCCCTGCTGGTGTTCGAGGTCTTCTTCGTGCGCCGCGCCTGGTGCCGCTACGCCTGCCCGATCGGCCTCACCTACGGCGCCGTCGGCGTGTTTTCGCCGCTGCGGGTGAAGTACAGGCTGGAGAGCTGCTTCCACGAGGGCGACTGCCGCAAGGTCTGCCTCGTGCCGCACGTGCTGGACACGGTGATCAAGGGCCGTGCCGCCGATACCGAAGTCGCCCTCGGCCCCGACTGCACGCGCTGCGGCCTGTGCATCGACGCCTGCCCGACCGGCTCGCTGAGCTACGAGGTGAAGGGCCTCTCGAAGCTGCTCTGAGGGGTACCCGTGCTTACATGACGGGAATCAAGGTACCGGCAGCTTCCACCGCTAAAATCGACCGCATGATCCGGTTCAAGAACGTTTCCAAGACCTTCAAGCGCGCGCGCGTCCTCGACGGCATCGACGTCCAGATCGGCCTCGGCGAGCGCATCGCGCTGATCGGCTCCAACGGCGCCGGCAAGACGACGCTGATCCGCTGCCTGCTCGGCGAATACGTGTTCGACGGCGAAGTCACCATCGACGGCCGCGACCCGCGTCGCGAGCGCACCGAAGTGCTCGGCGCCATCGGCTTCGTGCCCCAGTTGCCGCCGCCGCTGAAGATGCCGGTCGGCCAGCTGATCGACTTCTCCGCCTCGCTCTGCGGCACCGACGCCGCGCGCATCCATGCCATCGCCGCGCGCCTCGGCCTCGACACCGCGCCGATCCTCGACCGCCAGTTCGTGCGCCTGTCGGGCGGCATGAAGCAGAAGATCCTGATCGCCATCGCGCTCGGCCGCGAGGCGAAGGTGCTGGTCATGGACGAGCCGGCCGCCAACCTCGATCCCGAGGCGCGCAAGATGTTCTTCGAGCTGCTGGCCGAGCGCCAGCACGACGCCACGATGCTGATCTCCAGCCACCGCCTCAACGAGGTGTCGACGCTGGTCAATCGCGTCGTCGAGCTCGACATGGGCAAGGTGGTGCTCGACGACCGGGTCGCCGACGACGTCTCGCTCTCGGGCAAGCTCGCCTGCCGCGTCACCATGAAGCGCCTGGAGCCGGCGCTGGTCAAGGCGCTGACGACCTGGCGCTTCCGCGACGCCGCCGCCGACGGCACCGCCTGGGAAGGCGAGGTCGCCGGCCCCGACCGCCTGCGCTTCATGGGCATGATCTCGCGCTACGTCGCCGTGATCGACCACGTCTCGCTGACCGAGAAGGAGGCCGCATGACTCCGGATCGCCGCGGTTTCCTCGGCAGCGCGCTCGCCGCCGGCTTCGCGCTGACGCCGCTGGCCGCGCTGCTTTCCGCCTGCGGCCGCGCCTCGATGCCCGAGGGCATGGTCGAGGTCAAGTGGGACCGCGACACCTGCGTCCGCTGCAACATGGCGCTCTCCGACCGCCGCTTCGCCGCCCAGGCGAAGGGCGGCCCCAAGGACGCCCACTTCAAGTTCGACGACATCGGCTGCGCGATGTTCTGGCTCAAGGAACAGGCGTGGGGCGACGACCCGGCGACGCGCCTCTGGGTCGCCGACGTCGCCAGCCGCGGCGAATCCGTGCAGTGGCTCGACGCCAAGACCGCCTGGTACCTCGGCGGCAAGACCTCGCCGATGGGCTACAACTACGGCGCCACCGCCACGCCGCAGGCCGGCGCGCTCGAATTCGCCGACATGCGCGCCCACATCCTGGCGAAAGGCCGCTGAGCGATGAAACAACTTTGGCTCACCGCCCGCCTCGACATCGTCGAATCGCTGCGCGCGCGCTGGTTCCAGATATACACGCTGGTGTTCGGCGGCATCGTCGCGCTGCTGTTCCTGTTCGGCCTCACCGAATCGCGCGTGCTCGGCTTCATCGGCCTCTCGCGCCTGCTCGTCACCTACATCCAGCTGACGATGGCGATCCTGCCGATCTTCGTGCTCATCACGACGGTGCGCTCGGTGGCCGGCGACCGCGAGGCCGGCGTCTTCGAGTACCTGCTGTCGCTGCCGGTGTCGCTGGGCGCGTGGTTCTGGGGCAAGATCCTCGGCCGCTACCTCGTCATCTTCGCGCCGGTGTTCGTCGCCATGCTGGCCTCGGTGGTCATCGGCATCGGCATGGGCATCGAGATCCCCTGGGGCATGTTCGGCTACTACACGGCGCTGCTGGCGGCGATGGCGGCCTGCTTCCTCGGCCTCGGCATGCTGATCTCGGCGCTGGCGCGCACCACCGACGTGGCGCAGGGCGCCGCCTTCATGGTCTGGCTGACGCTGCTGCTGTTCCTCGACCTGATCCTGCTCGGCGTCATGATCCAGGGCCACGTCGCCCCCGAGGTCGCCGTCTCGTTCGCGCTCGCCAATCCGCTGCAGGTGTTCCGCACGGCGGCGCTGGCGCTGTTCGATCCGCAGCTGATCGTGCTCGGCCCCTCGGCCTACGTCATCCTCGACGCCTTCGGCACGCTCGGCTACCAGGTCTTCGCGCTCGCCTACCCGACGCTGCTCGGCATCGGCGCCGCCGTGCTCGGCTACCAGCTGTTCCGCCGCGGAGACCTGCCGTGAAGCGGTGGCTGGCGGTCATGGCGTTCGTCGCCGGCAGTGCGCTGGCGGAAGAAATGCCTTCGTCGGCGCCGCTGTTCGCGGCGACGCTCTCCGACTTCGACGACAAGCCGGTCGCGCTTGCGAACTGGAAGGGCAAGCCGCTCGTCGTCAATTTCTGGGCGCGCTGGTGCGGCCCGTGCCGCGCCGAGATTCCGGAACTGCTCAAGGCGCGCGCGCAGCACAAGGGCCGCGTCGAGGTGCTCGGCCTCGGCCTCGAGGACAAGCCGGACGCCGTGCGCGAGTTCGCCAAGGCCTACGAGATGGACTACCCGGTGCTGCTGGCCAAGGAGCAGGGCATCCCGCTGATGCAGGCGCTCGGCAACCCGCGCGCCGGCCTGCCCTTCACGCTGGCCGTCGACAGGCGCGGCAACGTCGTCTACAAGAAGCTCGGCGCCATGAAGTCAGCCGACGTCGAAGCGGCCTTCGCCGCCGCGCTCAAACAATAAGGGACTGCCCCATGCCGCCCGTCGAACCGAGCCTCGCCGCCCTCCATAACCCGGTGCTGCGCCACTTCGCGGCGACGCGTCCGGCCTTCCTCTCGGTCACCTTCGTCGGCGTGCTGCTCGGCGTCGCGGCGGCCGCCCACGGCGGCGTTGCCGTGTCGCCGCTGCTGGCGACGGTGACGCTGTTCTTCGCCCTCGTCGCCCACGGCGGCGCCAACGTGCTCAACGACTACTACGACGCGCAGAACGGCACCGACGCCGCCAACGTCGACCGCGTGTTCCCCTTCACCGGCGGCAGCCGCATCATCCAGAACGGCGTCATGACCACGGCCGAGGCCGGGCGCTTCGGCTTCGCGCTGATGGCGGCGGTGGTGCCGGCCGGCCTCTGGCTGACCTCCGTCAGCGCGTCGGGGCTGATCGGCATCGGCCTCGCCGGGCTGGTCATCGCCTGGGCCTACTCGGCGCCGCCGCTGCACCTCGTCGCGCGCGGCCTCGGCGAGGCGGCGATCACCGCGGCCTGGCTGCTGGTCGTCGTCGGCAGCGACTACGTCCAGCGCAGCGCCTTCGACTTCGCGCCCGTCGCCGCCGGCCTCGGCTTCGCGCTGCTGGTGGCCAACATCCTGTTCATCAACCAGTTCCCGGACCTGCGTGCCGACGCCGCCGCCGGCAAGCGCACCGTCGTCGTGCGCCTCGGCCCGGCCGCGGCACGCCACGGCTACGCGCTGATCGCGCTGCTCGCCTACGGCTGGGTGACGGCGATGGTCTTCGCCGGCAACCTGCCGGCTGCGGCGCTGGCGTCGCTGCTGCCGGCCGCCATCAGCCTCAAGGCGGCCGCGGGGCTGGCGCGCCACGCCGCGCAACCGCCGGCGCTCGCGCCCGCGATCAAGATGACCATCCTCGCCACCAGCCTGCACGGCCTGCTGCTCGCCGCCGCGCTCGGCTTCGCGCGCTAGCGATGTTCCGCATCTCGCAGTTCATGCACGAACTGGCGTCGCCGACGCCGCTCGGTCCAAAGCGCAACCCGCCGGGGCCGGTGGTGATCTGGAACCTCGTGCGCCGCTGCAACCTCACCTGCAAGCACTGCTACTCGATTTCGGCCGACAAGGATTTCGCCGGCGAACTGGCGACCGACGAGATCTTCAAGGTCATGGACGACCTCAAGGGCTTCCGCGTGCCCTGCCTGATCCTCTCGGGCGGCGAGCCGCTGCTGCGTCCCGACATCTTCGACATCGGCAAGCGCTCCAAGGCGATGGGCTTCTACACCGCGCTCTCTTCCAACGGCACGCTGATGGACGAAGCCATGGTCGACAAGATCGCCGACGTCGACTTCGACTACGTCGGCGTCAGCCTCGACGGCCTGGCCTCAATCCACGACAAGTTCCGCCGCATGGAGGGCGCCTTCGACGCCTCGCTGGCCGGCATCCGCCGCTGCCGCGACAGGGGCATGAAGGTCGGCGTGCGCTTCACGCTGACGCAGGACAACTTCGCCGACCTGCCGGGCCTGCTGAAGCTGGTGGAGGAGGAGGGCATCGACCGCTTCTACTTCTCGCACCTCAACTACGCCGGCCGCGGCAACAGGAACCGCAAGGACGACGCCCACCACCGCATGACTCGCCAGGCGATGGACCTGCTGTTCGACACCTGCTGGGACTACGAACAACGCGGCCTGCAGCGCGAATTCACCACCGGCAACAACGACGCCGACGGCGTGTACCTGCTGCACTGGGTGCAACGCAGGTTCCCCGAACGCGCCGCGCACATGCGCGCCAGGCTGGCGCTCTGGGGCGGCAATTCCAGCGGCATCAACGTCGCCAACATCGACAACCTCGGCAACGTCCATCCGGACACCATGTGGTGGCACCACACGCTCGGCAACGTGCGCGAGCGGCCGTTCTCGGCGATCTGGACGGACACCTCCGACCCGCTGATGGCGGGCCTGAAGCGCCAGCCGCGACAGGTCAAGGGCCGCTGCGCGAGCTGCGCCCATTTCGACATCTGCGGCGGCAACACCCGCGTACGCGCGCAGCAGACCACCGGCGACGCCTGGGCCGAAGACCCCGGCTGCTACCTGACCGACGAGGAGATCGCGTGAAGCGCTTGTTCGTTCTTGCCCTTTGCTGCGCGACGGCCGCCTTCGCCGCCGAACCTCAAACGCTGTTCAAGGAGCACTGCGCCGTCTGCCACGGCGCCGACCGCCTCGGCGGCACCGGGCCGGCGCTGCTGCCCGAGAGCCTCGCGCGCCTGAAGAAGCCGGACGCCGTGAAGACCATCCGCGAAGGCCGCGCCGCGACGCAGATGGCCGCCTTCGCCGACCGCCTGGCGCCGGCCGAGATCGAGGCGCTGGCCAACTGGATCTACACGCCGGTGTCGCCGAAGCCGGAATGGACCGATGCGGACATCCGCGCCTCGCGCATCGTCAACCACGCGCCGGGCAGCCTGCCGGCCAGGCCGACGGCGGCTTTCGCCGGCGTCGACATGATGAACCTGTTCCTCGTCGTCGAGACCGGCGACCACCACGTGACGGTGCTCGACGGCGACAAGCTGGAGCCGATCCACCGCTTCCCGAGCCGCTACGCGCTGCACGGCGGGCCGAAGTTCACGCCCGACGGCCGCTACGTGTTCTTCGCCTCGCGTGACGGCTGGATCACCAAGTACGACCTCTGGAACCTCGCCGTCGTCGCCGAGATCCGCGCCGGCATCAACACGCGCAACGTCGCCGTGTCCGGCGACGGCAAATACGTCGCCGTCGCCAACTACCTGCCGCACACGCTGGTGCTGCTCGACGCCGACCTCAACGTGCTGAAGATCCATGCGGTGAAGAACAAGGAGGGCAAGGAGTCCTCGCGCGTCTCCGCCGTCTACGACGCCGCGCCGCGCCAGAGCTTCGTCGCCGCGCTGAAGGACGTGCCCGAGGTCTGGGAGATCAGCTACGACCCCAAGGCCGAGGACGTGCCGATCGGCGTCATCCACGACTTCATGTACAAGGAAGGCGCCTTCATCCCGGGCTTCCTCAATCCGCGCCGCACGTTCCTCTCCGAGCCGCTCGACGACTTCTTCTTCACCCAGGACTACTCCGAGGTGATGGGCGCGGGCCGCGAGGCGGGCAAGGGCCAGGTCGTGCACCTCGACGTGCGCAGGAAGATCGCCGACCTCGCGCTGCCCGGCATGCCGCACCTCGGCTCCGGCATCACCTGGGAGCGCGACGGCCACACCGTGATGGCGACGCCGAACCTCAAGGAAGGCGTCATCAGCGTCATCGACATGAAGGACTGGAAGACCATCAAGGCGATCCCGACGCTCGGCCCCGGCTTCTTCATGCGCAGCCACGAGAACACGCCCTACGCCTGGACCGACTCGATGATGAGCAAGTCCCGGGATACCCTGCAGGTGATCGACAAGCGCACGCTCGAGAAGGTCGCCGAAGTGAAGACCGATCCGGGCAAGACGCTGGCCCACGTCGAGTTCACGCGCGACGGCAAGTACGCGCTGGCGAGCCTGTGGGAGCGCAAGTCGAACGGCGGCGCGCTGATCGTCTTCGACGCCGCGACCTTCAAGGAAGTGAAGCGCATCCCGATGGACAAGCCGGTCGGCAAGTACAACCTGCACAACAAGATCACGCGCTCGGCCGGCACCAGCCACTGAAGAGAACCATGACCAAGCCAATCGCAAGACTCCTGGGCGCCGTCGCCGCCACCACCGCGCTCGGCGCCGCCTTCGCCCAGGACCACCGGCACCAGCACCACTTCGCCCCCGACGTCGACGCCTTCCATTCGGTGCTCGCCCCGGTCTGGCACGCCCGCCCCGGCGCCGAGCGCTCGCAGGACGCCTGCGCGAAGGCCGGCCGCATGGAGGCCCTGGCGAAGGAAATCCGCTCCGCGGACGCCGCGGCGCTTCGCGACGCCGTCGCCGCGCTCAAGACGACCTGCAAGGCCGGGCCGGCGGAGGTCGACGGCGCGCTGCACGACGTCCACGAGGCGTTCCACCGCCTCATCGAGGCCCCGCCGGCGAAGTAGCCGGTTTTCCTGAGGCCGGGAAGCCGGCGCCCAGGTGGCTTCCCGAGCCTGAGAACTTTTCGCCGCCGATTCGACCGGCCGGGGTTCGGCCGGAAGCTCGAAAACCCCGCGCAGCGCCGCCGGTGCCAGCGCGCATGCGGCCGTCCGCGGCATCGACGCGGGCCGGCGCCGCATCGGGCGGGATGGTCCATTTCTTGTATCGCCCCCGGGGCAGACCGTTTGCATGCTCCATTGCGCGGCTGCGCTTCAGATCGCCTCGCCCCGGACCTTGGCATGCGACAACTCAAAAAACTCAGCCGCACCGACATCGTCTTGAACGAGCCGTTGCGCTTTTCGGTCTTCGACCAATCCGGCGTGCTGCTCCTGCGCAAGGGCTTCGTCGTCACCGTGCCGGCGCAGATCGAGCGGCTGATATCGGGCGGCATCTACCAGGACCTGGACGAGCCGGCGCGAGCCGCGAGCGCGGCGCAGGCGACGCAAGCCGGGGAGAAGGCGCCGGTCTTCCTGACGGGCGAACTGGTTTGCAGCCGCGTCAAGAGCCTTTACTCGAACATCCTCCGGCTGCCGGGCCAGGTCGATGCACAAGCCAAGGGCCTCGAAGTCGCGGCGATGATCCAGGAAGCCTGTGCCGACGACGCCGACAGCCTCATCGCGGCCCTGCACCTCGACATCGCATCGCCCTACCTGCTGGTGCACCAGTCGCTTGGCGGGGCGCTGGTCGAACTGGTCGCCGCCCAGGCTGGCGTTGCCGCGAGCGACCGGCGCGCGCTGATCGCCGCCGCGGTGACGCGGGACATCGCCCAGACGGTGATCCAGGCCGAGATGGACCGCGTCCAGGGGCCGCTTCCGGATGAACTGCGGGCCAGGATGGAAAGCCATCCGACGCTGGGCTGCGAGCTCCTCAAGAAAAGCGGCGTCAGCCACAAGGGCTGGCTGGAGGCCGTCGCCAGCCATCACGAGCGCATGGACGGCAGCGGCTACACCGCCCGGATGGAGGGCGAGGCGATACCGTCCGGCGCGCGCATGCTGGCGGTGTGCGACGTATACAGCGCGATGGTCAAACCGCGGCCGTACCGCACGGGAGGCAAGGCCGTCTACACGCAGGCCGCGTTGCGCAACATCTATGCATCCTCCGGCAACACCCTCGACCAGAAATTCGCCGCCTTGCTGGTGAAGGCGATCGGGGTATTGCCTGCGGGCAGCATCGTGAAACTCGAGTGCGGCGAGATCGCCGTCATCAAGAGCGCATGCCACAACCCCGCGGACGTGACCGTGCATTCGATCTACGACAAGAACCAGATGCCGCTCATGAATCCGTTGGCGCGGCAGACCAGCCAGGCCGGCTTTGCCATCCAGGGCATGGTGCACTACGCCGAGTGCCGTTCGGCGCAACTGACCATCAGACGTCTTTGGTTGAAGGGGAACTAACGTGAGCAATCCATTGCCGACGAACGGCAGCGAATACCGGCTCCCGCCGGGCGCGATGCTCGTTTCGAGGACCGACGCGGCCGGCATCATCACCTACGCGAACGAAGCATTCACCGCCGTTTCCGGCTATTCCTCGCGCGAACTGCTCGGGCAATCGCACAGCATCGACCGTCATCCGGACGTGCCGGCGTGGGTCTTCGAGGGCATGTGGCGCCGCCTGCAGAAGGGCATGCCCTGGCGCGGCGTGCTGCTGAACCGCCGCAAGAACGGCGACTACTACTGGGTCGACGCCTTCATCGCACCGGTCAAGCGCGGCGGCGAGACGACCGAGTACCTGTCGGTGCGCCTCGACGCGACGCCCGACCAGATCGCCGCGGCGCGCAAGGACTTCGCCGCGCCGTACCCCCCCGAGCGGCATCGCCTGGCGCCCAGCCGCTTCCTGTCGGTCAAGCGCGGCGTCCTGACGGGCGTGCTGTTCGTGCTTTTCGCGCTGCTGGTCACCGTTGGCATGGGGCAGCGCCACCTGGACGATTCGGTGGAATCCTTCTACGAACTGCACGCCTACCGTGAACTGCTGGCGACGGTTGCCCAGATAGACCACTTTGCCTCGGTGGCGCAGAACCAGCTCCTGGTTACGCTGCGCCACCTGCCCGAGAACGCCCGCGTCGTCGATGCCGACGCCATCGAGATCCCCGAGCACCTGGCGCAGGTTCGCACGGCCACGCTGGCAATGACAGATGCCGCTCGCCGGCTCGCCCGCCAGAAGGCGGTATTGCGCTATCTCGCCGGCACCACCGCCGCAGACGAATCCGTGCAGGAAACGGCTGCCGCGGCAGCCCTGCTGCGGGGCTACCTGCTGGCCGTCGACCGCTACGCAGCCGATGGCGTGAATGCGGCGGTGCACGACATCGAGCGAGGCCGCCTCGGCGAAAGCGAGGCGATCATCGTCGGCGAGGTCGGGGCGCTGGTCGCCGCGCTGCACGCGCAGTCGGCGCAACTGGGCCAGTACTTCGACGCCTCGGCGGACCGGCACCACGGCCGCATCGACGAACTCATGCTGGATGGATCGCGGATGATCGCCTCCTGGATAGCGGCGGTGATCGCCGTGATCGTCGCCTCCAGCGTGTGGTTCTTCCGCCGGACGATGCGCCCGCTGCAACGAGCGATCGACGCGATGCGCAGGATTTCGCAAGGCGACCTGAGCGAGCGCCTGGACGTGTACGGATTCGGCGAGCCGGGCGAAGTCGTGAGTTCGCTGGCGGCGATGCAGATCCACCTCAAGGTCATGCTGGACGAAATACGGCTCGCCTCGTCGAACGTCCATCGCCAGATCGGCAAGCTCAACGAGACCGTGGTTTCCGTGCTCAACAGCACCGAGGACGCGCATTTGCAGGCCTCGCAAATCCTGTCGACGCTCGAAAGCACCGGTGCGGACACGGCGCGGCTGGCAAGCGCATCGGCCGAACTCCTGCACCGCCTGCCGGCGCCGTCGGCAGACGACGACGCGGAAGTGTTCGCCGCGCTGGCAAGCGAGACGGCGTCGCTGGCGGCACTCAACGACTTTGCCGCCAGCGAAGTGCGCCGCATGTCGCAGATCATCATGGCGCACCTGGTGACCAGCCGCGAGGGCGTGAATTACGTCTGGTCTGCCGGGCAGGAGCTCGAAACAACGTCGCGCGCGCTCAACGAGATGTTCGAGCGATTCAAGCAGGGGACCGTTGAGGCTCGGGCGAGCGGGGCGTCAAAGGCGTGACGTGCTAGGTGAGGGGCCGCCGGAGCGGCGAAGCCGCGGAGGATACCGAGAAGCGCAGCTTCTAGACGGTCCCTCTTGACCGGCGGTTAGGCAGCTTTGTGCTCACGCTGAAAGCGTTCCATTGCCGGGGTAAGGTCTTCTTTGAGCAGCCAGTAGTTGTCGATTGCGCGAAAGAGCATATCGCTTGCTTCTTGCGCGAGGTCGAGTTTGACGATCAGCGGTTGGCCTGAGTCCCAATGCTTGAGACTGTTCTTTGCACGATTTGCGCGGTCAGCTATTTGGCTTGACGCGGTTGGCTCGCCATAAAGCCTTAGGTGAATAGCTGCCACTGCCTTCTTAAGCCCCTCGAGTGAATTCTCCCGGCCGTCGGCTGCAAGAAGCTTTCCAAAGATCTCGTCAGCTGCACCGGCTAACGTTATGACCGCAGCGAAATCGGTGCCGTCGAAATAGAGCCGCAACGCGACCTCAAGCTGTTGCAGGGCAAGGTCATCGCGATAGTAGGCTCGGACGGTCATGCGAGGTCAGCTGCCGAACGTGGAGTTGAGGGGCCTGCGCGGCTTTTCGTGCAGGTCGCCTCGAATGATGGGATGGACTCCCCCCTTTTCTCGGCGCACGCTGTGCGCGGCTGAAGCTCATTGGACGTGGGTGTCAGCACTAAACAACTCCGAGGGGGGAATCCAAAATGCATGCTACTACCGTTGCCGTTGACCTTGCAAAGAGCGTCTTCCAACTGGCCGTCGCCGATGCCTCGTGGAAGCTCATCGAATCACATCGCCTCACGCGAAGCCAGTTCGAGCGCTGGTTTCAGAACCGGAACGTCGGCCTCGTCATCATGGAAGCGTGCGGCTCCGCCCACCACTGGGCGCGCTGGCTGAACGACCAGGGCATCGGGGTCAAGCTGCTGCCGGCGGCCTACATCCGCGCCTACGTGAAGCGCAACAAGACCGATGCAGCCGATGCCTGCGCGCTGCTGGAAGCGGCGCGCGCATCGGACATCTTGCCGGTGCGAGTGAAGTCGGTCGAGCAGCAGGCGCTGCAGGGTCTGCACCGCACCCGCTCGCTGTGGATGAGCACGCGCACCTCGCGCATCAATGCGTTGCGCGGCTTCTGCCGTGAGTTCGGCCTGGTAGTGCCGCAGGGCGCGCGCACCGGCATCGAAGCGATCAGCCGCGTGTTGGCCGATCCGAATTCGCCGGTGCCCGGCCTGATCCGCGGTTCGATGAAGCTGCTGGTCGAGGAGATTCGCCTGCTCGAAGCCCGCATCGCGCAACTGGAGCGCGAGTTGTCCGAGGTGGCCAAGCACAGCCCGGCGTGCACGACCCTGCTGTCGATTCCGGGCGTCGGGTTGCTGACGGCGACCGCGATGGTGGCGGCCACCGGCGGGCAGGTCGCGCACTTCAAGGACGCGCGACACTTTGCCAGTTGGTTCGGCCTGACGCCGCGGGAGTTCAGTTCCGGCAACAGCCGCGTCCTCGGGCGCATCTCGAAGCGCGGCGACCGGTACCTGCGCATGCTGCTGACTCACGGCGCCCGCTCGGTGCTGCGGGCAGCCAGCACGGCGCGAACAGTGGGGCGCAGCCTCGATGGCCTGCGCACCTGGGCCACCGCGGTGCAGGCTCGCACCAATCACAACAAGGCGGCTTGCGCGCTGGCCAACAAGATGGCGCGCATCTGCTACGCGACGTTACGGGATGCGACGCCCTATGGCGAGCCAGCGCCCCGGCAGCAGCGCAAGATCGAGCGCCTGGCGTTCGCTGTCGCCGTCTAGTCTGCAAGGAGAAAACATCTTGAGTTCCACGTCCCCGCGCTTGCTTTGAGACTGATCGCCCATCATGGCTAAACGGGTCGCACCCTCACGCAACGATGCCGATAACTCTGCCGGCAGCTTCATGCCTGCCGCTTGTAACGATTGGCACTGCGTGCGCAGATTCCATGTCGGCACGGGCCATTCAGAGCCCACCTTCGATGCCGGATATACGACTGCATGCGCTTCCGACCAGCCAAACCTATCGGTCAGTTTCCTTGACTTCGGGGGGAGTCCATATATGTAGTGTTAGCCCGCAGCGACGTTCATTACGGTGGGGCGGCCAGAACACCGGTTTGGCTCGGCACAGCGCGCACTCCCCAAGAATGACGGGCGTTTGTTCATGAACAGAAAAGGCCTTGGCCGCAGAGCCGAACATCAATAACACTCGCATACCATGTGCGGTGGCTTTCCGAGCGCCGGCGGCGGACGTGTTGCATCCGGAACGACGCGTGAAAAGCGTGGCGAGCATTTGGCTCGACACTCGGCCTCAAGATCATGTCCTTGGCAACGAGCGGCCGAAAAGACAATTAGAGCACCAAGCCCGAGAAAGGCGCCCACTAGCTTAAGTTGATCTCGGCGAGGCAGCATGGGACGTGCGGGCTAACGTGATGTAGACGTCGACAGTTGTCGCCTAAATCGGCCGCTGTCGTCTAAATCGGAAGACGCGTCACCCGGGAAGGCCCGCGCTGTCGGCGTTTCAGCAGCTTGTCGATTTAGTGCCATGAATAGATGGGGGCGAAAGGCGTCAGAAATGCACGCGGCATCGTACCACCATCTTGCGGGCGATTCGGGCGGCGTGGCGCCGGTCGGGCCACGCCGGGCGTCCGGCTGAACGCCTTTGGGTCCCGGCGGGGTGCCGGGACCGGTCGGCCGTCAGGCCGATGCGGCGGAGTGCTTTTCCAGCACCATCTCGTCGAGCGCGCTGATGACGCCGTCGCTCCCGGCTTCCACCTTCTCGAAGTACTTGAACAGCTGCTCCTGCACGCTGTAATCGGTCTGCCACGCTTCGCCCATCAGGGCGAGCGCCTGGTGCATGTTCTGGTGGACGTCGCGGTGCGGCGACTCGATGTGGCCGAAGGCGCGCAGCTTGCCGAAGACGTCGAGGGTGGTTTCGGCGGTCAGCCACTTGCCCAGGCGGCATGCAGTCTCGTTGACCTTGATCGCCTGCGCATTGTCGGAATCGAGGCCGCGGCCCACGGCCATGTAGCCGTTCTGCTTGTAGATGAAGTGGTCGATCTTGGCGAGCGAGGCGAAGCTGACGTCGTGAACGAGCCGGATCTGTTCCAGCGCCGTTGCCGACGCCGACGCCACGGCGCCGAAGCGCCCATCGACGGCGCCGATCGTTTGCTGCGAGGCGGTTGCGATGTCGCTCATGGCCGCCGAGCTCGACAGCATCTTCACCGAATCGTCGCGCAGGGAATCCATGATCTTGCCGATCGACGCCGAGGCGCTCTTCGAGTCCTCTGACAGCTTCCTCACTTCGTCCGCCACGACGGCGAAGCCGCGCCCGTGCTCGCCGGCCCGCGCCGCTTCGATGGCGGCGTTGAGGGCGAGCAGGTTGGTCTGGTCGGCGATGCTGGCGATGAGCCCCACCGCCCGCGCGATCTCGTCGCGGTGGTTGTTGAAGGCGTTGATCGACTCGTTGGTTTCCTCGATCTTCCCCACCAGTCCGTCCATCGCGGCCACGACGTCGGCGATCGCCTGGCTGCTGTCGCGGGCCGCGGTGGCGTTCTCGTGGGAGAGCTCGGTCAGCTTGTCGGTGGCGGCGACGATGCCGAGCATGTCCTTCTGGCTGGTGCGCAGGTTCTTCAGCAGGTTCTCGGTGTTCAGCTGTCCCAGGCGCGACATCAGGTTGTTGCGCATTTCCCGGTGGTAGTTGTCCATCAGCGTCGCGAGCGACTGGTTGCCCTGCTCGACGGCTTCGCGGAACACGCCGAGCAGGCCGCCGGTGTCCATCTGGCGGTGGAACTCGTTCTTGCTGGCGGCCGACAGGGCTTCGCGCTGTTCGCGGAAGCAGGTTTCCATCTGGTCGAGCATGGCGTTGACGTGGCGGCAGACGGCTTCGAGCTCGTCGGTGCGCCCGGTGTCGGGGATGCGGGCGCCGATCACGCCGGAGGCGATTTCCTCCGCCACCCGGGTGATGTGGCCGAGCGGGCTCAGGGCCAGCTTCAGCTTGTGCAGGTAGAAGAGCCCGCTGCCGATGCCGAAGGCCACCAGCAGGACCAGCCAGAGCCAGTCCAGCGGCTGCCAGCCGTGGGTGCCGACGCCGACCAGGCCGGCGATCAGGAGCAGGACGTTGAGGAAAACGACCTCGATGACTGCGCTGGAGATGAAGGGCGTTCGCTGCATGGGGCACCTGCATTGTCTGGGAGGCGGGGCGTCCGGGCGGCGCGGGGACGCATGGGAGTCGCGATGATAGCGGAATGACCCCGGGCGCCATGCGGGGAACTGACGCACTTCGGGCCATCAAATATCATGGATGGATTCATCCACCGGAGCCGCCCATGAAGCCATTTGCCCTGATTTGCGCCCTCGCCGTGGCCTGGCCCGCGGCAGCCTTCGCCGGCGAGGACTCGGCCGCCGGCACGCTGGTCGATTTCCGCGTCGAGGTGCAGCGCAAGGTGCCGAACGACCTCGGCCGCGCGGTGCTTTACGTCGAGATCACCGGGGCCGATCCGGGCGACGTGGCGCGGCGCGTCAGGGAGCGCCTCGCCGAGGCGCTGGCGCTGGCCAGGGCGCAGCGCGGCGTGGCGACGCAGAGCGGCGGCACGCAGACCTGGCCGGTGTATGCCAAGGGCGGCGGCACGATCGAGGCCTGGCGCATGCGTTCGGAGATCGTGCTGGAAAGCGGGGAGGCGGCGGCGCTGTCGGCGGCCGTCGGCGAGTTGCAGAAGACGATGGCCGTCGCGCGCATCGGCTTCCAGCCGGCGCCGGAAACGCGCCGCGCCGCCGAGGATGCGGCCGAGCTCGAGGCGATGCAGCGCTTTCGCGACAAGGCCGGCCGCGTCGCCGCGGCGTTCGGGCAGCCTTACCGGATCCGCCGCATGACGCTCGGTGCGGCCGGCGGCCAGCCGCCGATGCCGATGCTGCGCATGGCGTCGGCCGAGGGTGCGGCGATGCCGCTCGAAGCGGGTGAATCGACGGTGACGGCCGCCGTGGACGGACAGATCGAACTGTCCGCGGCGACGAAATAGCGACTCTGATCCGGACGCGATCCGCCAGCCGGACGAGAGCAGGCCTTAGGGCTTCGGCGCCCAGTTGCCGTTGTCGTCCTGGAGCATCCAGCCGGACTTCATTTCGGCGGCCCAGCGCTGGCGCATGCCGGCGCGGACGGCGGCGACGCCGGCCTCGTCCTTGCGCTTGTTGGCGCTGGCCACGGCGGCGATGTAGGCCATGCGGTCGGAGTTCTCGGCGTCGATCAGCTTCTCGACGATCTGGCGCGTGGCGATCTTGCCCAGTTGCGACGAGTCGGCGATCGCGAGGTTGCCGTCCTTGGCCAGCCCGATCACGCGCGGCTCGTAGAACTTCACCAGCCGCGATTCGCGCTGCTTCATGCTGTGGTGGATCACCACGGTCATCGGATCGTTGATGTCGTAGCGGATGGCGTCGGCGGCGAACGCGCCGCAGGAGATCGTCAGCGCGACGGCGAGGCTGCAGAGTCGTTTCATTTACTTTCCCGCGAGGAGGAGTTTGAGGTCGGCGGCGACGCGTTCGGGCGTTTCGCCGTGGCGGACGGTCAGGCGCAGGTTGCCCTGCGGGTCGAAGACGTAGCTCGACGACGAGTGGTCGATGCTGTACTTGTCCGGTTCCTTGCCCGGCTGCTTGGCGAAGAAGACCTTGAAGTCCTGGGCCACGGCGCCGACGGTTTTCTCGTCGCCCCACAGGCCGATGAAGCTGGGGTCGAACCAGGGCACGTACTGCGCGAGCAGTTGCGGCGTGTCGCGGTTCGGATCGACGGTGACGAAGATCACCTGCACGCGCTTGGCGTCTTCGGGACCGAGCAGCTTGAGCGTGTCGCGCATCGCCGCCATGTTGGTCGGGCAGACGTCGGGACATTGCGTGTAGCCGAAGAAGAGGACGACGGCCTTGCCCTTGAAGTCGGCGAGGCGGCGCGTGGCGCCGGTCGGGTCCTGCAGCGCGAAGTCCTTGCCCCAGTCGACGCCGGTGATGTCGGTGGCGTTGAATTTCGGCGGTTCGGAGCAGCCGCCGAGCAGCAGGCCGGCAGCGAAAATGAGCGCGGAAAGGAGTTTCATCGAAACGGGTTCCGTAAGCGGGGTCGAAGGCGATTCTAGCGGAGGGAATCGGCGCAAAACTTGATCGCGGCGGTAGTCTAGCATCGGGTGTCGCCCCTATACTTGCGGCCATTTGTCACTGCCCGTCACGACGACATCATGATGCAAGCACCCACCGGAATCCCGCTCAAGCTGGCGCGCGCATGGCTCTGGCTCGGCCTCCTGGCGCTGATCGGCTCGGGCTTCCTGGCCATCCTGCTGGTGTTCTCGCGCACCCCCGGCGTGCAGGACGTCTTCCCGCTCAAGGACTTCTTCCGCTCGGCGCTGATCGTGCACGTCGATCTCTCGGTCGCGGTCTGGTTCATGGCCTTCGCCAGCGCGCTGTGGAGCGCGCTCGGCGCGGCGCGCGGCGACGCGCTCGGCCGCGCCGGCTTCTGGCTGGCGAGCGCCGGCACGCTGCTGATGACGCTGTCGCCGTTCTTCCCCGACGCCCATCCGCTGCTCAACAACTACATCCCGGTGCTGCGCCAGCCGGCGTTCTTCGTCAGCCTGTGGCTGTGCGCCGCCGGCTTCGCCATTTCGGTGCTGCGCGCGCTGGCGACGACCTGGCCGCGCGAATCGCTCGGCAATCCGCTCGGCGTCGGCGTGTTCCTCGCCGCGGTGGCGGGCGCGTTCGCCTTCCTCGCCTTCATCTGGTCGTGGCTGACCATTCCCGCCGGCGACAGCCAGCAGTACTACGAGATGGTGTTCTGGGGCGGCGGCCACGTGCTCCAGTACCAGCATGCGCTGCTGATGGCGGTGGCCTGGATCTGGATCGCCGACCACCTCGGCGCCAGGCCGGTCGTCAGCGGCCGCGTGCTGTCGCTGCTGTTCGTGGTCTCGGCACTGCCGCTGCTGGCCGTGCCGGTGATCTACCTCAACTGGGCCGCCGACTCGGCGCAGCACATGGCCTGGTTCGCCAAGCTGATGGAGTTCGGCCACACGACGATGGGGCCGCTGATCCTGGTCGGGCTGGCGGGCCTGTGGGGCCTGCGCCGCTCCACGCATCCGGCGAAGGGCGCCTTCTTCGCCTCGTTCGTGCTGTTCGGGGCCGGCGGCATCCTCGGCTACATGATCCAGGGCGTGAACGTGGTCATCCCGGCGCACTACCACGGCGCCATCGTCGGCGTGACGCTCGCCTTCATGGGGCTGGCCTACGTGCTGCTGCCGCAACTCGGCTTCGGCGCCGTCGAGGGCCGCATGGCGCGCTGGCAGCCGTACGTCTACGGCTTCGGCCAGTTGATGCACATCCTCGGGCTGGCCTGGTCGGGCGGCTACGGCGTGCAGCGCAAGGTGGCCGGCGCCGAGCAGATGCTGACGACGCTGCCGCAGAAGATCGGCATGGGCATGATGGGGCTGGGCGGCCTGATCGCCATCATCGGCGGCCTGCTGTTCGTCGTCGTCTGCCTGAAGTGCATGCTGCCGGCGCGCGCGGCCGGCGCGGCGCGGTCGAAGGCCGCCGCGTGAAGCGCGTCCTCCCCTGGCTGACGGCGGTGTTCTTCGTCGGCAGCCTGGCGCTGGCATGGATGATGGTGCGCGAGCGCACGGCGCCCGACCTGACGCCGCCGCCCGCCGCCGTACCCGCCGTCGCCCTCACGGCGCTGTACGACGCCGCGCTGCCGGACACGTCGGGCCGCATGCAGCGTATCGGCCAGTGGCGCGACCGCATCCTGGTGGTCAATTACTGGGCGACGTGGTGCACGCCCTGCCGCGACGAGATGCCGGCGTTCTCGCGCCTGCAGGAGCGCTACGGTGCGCGCGGCGTCCAGTTCGTCGGCATCGCCATCGACGAGGCCGACAAGGTGCGCGAGTTCGCGCGCGACTTTCCCGTTTCCTATCCGCTGCTGGTCGCCGACCGCGAGTTCGCCGAGACCTCGCGTGCGCTGGGCAACGTGGCGCAGGCCGTTCCCTACACGGTGGTGCTCGACCGCGCCGGCAACGTCCAGGCCGGCACCGCCGGACGTGTCGACGAGGATGCGCTGGCCCGCCTGCTCGACCGCCTGACGGGCACCTAGTTTCCCGTACGCGGCCTCCCGAACGCGCTAAACTTTCGGCGTACAGGGAGCGAAAAAATGACCCCGTCGAGGTCCTTCCGCACGGTGCTCGTCCTGAGCCTGGCGTGCGCCAACGTCGTGGTGCTGGCGCTTTCGGTGTTTTCGCTGCATGACAGCCGGCGGCAGCACGAACACCACGCCGAGACGCAGGTCGAGAACGTCGCCGAGGCACTGGACCGGAGCATCTCGGGCAGCATCGGCCGGGTCGAGCTGGTGCTGCGCGTGGTGGCCGACGAGCTCGAGCGCCAGCTCGCCGACGATCGCAGGCTCGATCCGAAACGGACCGAAGCGCTGCTTGCCCGCTTCGAGCAGCGCCTGCCGGAGGCGGAAGCGATCCGCATCGCCGATGCCGACGGCCTGGTCATCTTCGGCAAGGGGCTCGACAAGCGCGAGCGGCCGAGCTGGGCGGACCGCGAGTACTTCGGCTACCTGCGCGAACACCCGGAGGCCGGCGTCCAGGTTTCCAGGCCGCGCCTCGGGCGCGTCGCCAAGAAGGCCATCGTCGGCTTCGCGCAGCGCTACAACCATCCGGACGGCAGCTTCGCCGGGGTGATCTCGGCGCCGATCGCCGTCGACCATTTCACCGGCCTGCTGTCGCGCTTCAGCGTCGGCGCCAGCGGCACCCTGATCCTGCGCGACGCCGACTTCGGCCTGATCACGCGCCTGCCGCCGATCCCGGACCAGCCGGCGGGCCAGATCGGCAACACCGGCGTCTCGCGCGAGCTGCGTGATCGCGTGGCATCGGGCGTGCGCTCGGCGACCTATCACCTGGAGAATTCACCCGACGGCTACCGGCGCATCCTCACCTATCGCAGCCTCGACAGGGCGCCGATGATCGCCATCGTCGGCATGGCCTCGCAGGACTACCTCGCCGACTGGTACGCCGAGGTCTACAAGACGCTGGCGCTGGCAGCCGGATTCCTGGTGCTGTCGGGCGCCTCCGGCGTGCTCCTGCTGCGCATCATCCGCCAGGCGGAGCAGCGCGAGCAGGCGGCGCAGGCGGCCAACGTCGCCAAGAGCCAGTTCCTCGCCACCATGTCGCACGAAATCCGTACGCCGATGAACGGCGTGCTCGGCATGGCGCAACTGCTGATGCGCGACGACGTCGAGCCCGACGAGCGGGTGGCCTATGCCCGCGCCATCTACGATTCCGGCAACGCGCTGCTGACCATCCTCAACGACATCCTCGACCTGTCGAAGGTCGAGGCCGGCAAGCTGGTGCTCGAGGACGCGGCGTTCACGCCGGCCGCCGTGCTCGACGAGGTGACGATGCTGTTCGGGCCGCTGGCGCGCGAGAAGGACATCACGCTCGAGGTGCATTGGCACGGACCGCCGGCGCACCACTATCGCGGCGATCCGATCCGCCTGCGCCAGGTGCTGTCGAACCTCGTCGGCAACGCCATCAAGTTCACCCCCGAGAACGGATGCGTACGCGTGCGCGGGGAGGAGGCCGGCGGCTGCAACGGCGAGATCCTGCTGTGCTTCTACGTCGAGGACAACGGCATCGGCGTTCCGTCCGAGATGGGGCACCTGCTGTTCAAGCCGTTCTCGCAGCTCGACGCCGGCATCACGCGCCACTTCGGCGGCACCGGCCTCGGGCTGGCGATCGTGCAGGGACTGGTGCGGCTGATGGGCGGTACGGTCGGCGTCGAAAGCAGCCAGGGGCTCGGCTCGACCTTCTGGTTCACCGTGGGCGTGAAGGCGTCCGGCGAGGTGCCGGCGATCGCGCCCGAGACCCTGCCGGCCGCGCTGCGGGCGCCCGTCATGGACGAGGGCCACGCCTGCCGCGTGCTCGTCGTCGAGGACCTGCCGGTCAACCGCATGGTGGCGGAGGCGATGCTGCGCAAGCTCGGCTGCCAGGCGCAGAGCGTCGACAACGGACGCGATGCCCTCGAGGCGATCAGGGCCGGCGACCGCTACGACATGGTGCTGATGGACTGCCAGATGCCGGAGATGGACGGCTTCGAGGCGACGCGGCGCATCCGCGAGTGGGAGCGCGAGTCGGGGCAGCCGCCGCTTTGCATCGTCGCCCTCACGGCGGCGGCGTTTGCCGAGGACGAGGATCGCTGCCGCGAGGCCGGCATGGACGATTTCCTCGCCAAGCCGATCAACATGAGCGACCTGGCGGCGACGCTCGGCAAATGGCGCGCCGTCGGCGCGCGGGAGAGCAGGCAGGCCGCCTAACGGGCGGTCGGCAGCGCCGAGGGCAGGCGCGCGCGCAGTGCCGCGGCGATCTTGTCCGGCGCCATCGTTTCATTGAGCACCGAGACGAACTTGCCTTCGGCATCGACGACGAAGAGCAGCGGGCTGACGTCGATGCTCACGCCGCCGTCAGAGAGGATGTGCTTCTGGAAGTTGGCGCCGAAGGCGTCGGCGACCGCCTTCACCGCCTCCGGCTTGCCGGTGGCGCCGATGAAGTCCGGATGCACCTTCTTCACGGCGGCGGCCATCGCCGCCGGCGTGTCGCGGTCGTCCACCGAAACGACGATCGTGGCGACGCGCGCGCGCTCGCCGCTGGCGAGCATCTCGTAGGCCTGCGCCGCCTTCGCGTAGCGCTCGGCGCAGCGCTCGCCGCAGCCGACGTACGAGAAGGTCAGGGCGAGCACCTTGCCGCGCATGGCCTTGCTGTCGACGGCGCCGTCGCTCGACTCGAGCACGAAGTCGTTGGTGACCGTCGTGCCGGAGAACGTCGCCTTGATCGGCTGCCAGAAGAAGACGGCGCCCATCAGCACGACCAGCCCCGCGAGGCCGACCTTGGTCAGCCAGTCCATTGCCCTCATGCAGCCTCCTGCGGCGCCTGCAGCGCCATCGATCGAGCCGAGATTGTAAAGGCGTCGGAGAAGCACATGCCGTCCTCGGCGCCCTGCGCCTTGAAGTGCGGGAACACCGCCTCGACCATCTTCACCGAGCCGCAGGCATAGAGCTCGTGGCCGGCGAGCGACGGGAAGTCCTCGAGGATGGCCTGGTGCACGAGGCCGGTGCGGCCGCTCCAGTTGTCTTCGGGCGCCGGGTCGGAGAGCACCGGGATGAAATGCACGTTGCTGTAGTCGCGCGCCCATTGCGCCGGCAGGTCGGGCATGTAGAGGTCGCGCAGCTGGCGCACGCCCCAGTAGAGGTGGATCGGGCGGCGGATGCCCTTGTGGAAGGCGTCCTCGACCATGCTCTTGACGGGCGCGAAGCCGGTGGCGCCGGCGACGAAGATGATCGGGCGGTTCGACTCGCGCAGCACGAAGTCGCCGAACGGGCCCTCGAAGCGGAGCTCGTCGCCGACCTTCATGCCCTCGAAGACGTGGGTGGTGAAGCGGCCGCCGGGCACCAGGCGGATGTGCAGCTCGATGAACTCGTTGCGGTGCGGCGGCGTGGCGAACGAGAAGGCGCGGCGCTGGCCGTCGTCGAGGATGACGTTGATGTACTGGCCGGCCTTGAACTGGATGCGCTCGCCCTCGGGCAGCGCCATGCGCACGCGCATGACGTCGTAGGAGAGCTTGTCGAGCGCGACGACGCGGCCGGCGTATTCGCGCACCGGATTGGCCACGCGGCTGTGGTCGGGGACGTAATCGATCTCGGCATCGTCGACGGCGGTGGCGCAGCACAACAGCACCTTGCCGGCGGCGCGCTCCTCGGCGGTCAGCGCGTTGGGCTGGTAGATGCCCGGGTCGACGTTGCCGGCGACCACGGTGCACTTGCAGACGCCGCAGCCGCCGTTGCGGCATTCGAAGGGCAGCGGCAGCTCCTGGCGCAGGCCGGCGTCGAGCAGCGTCTCGCCGAAGCGGGCGGTGACCGTCTTGCCCGGATGGAAGGTGACCTTCACCTCGGCCTTGGCGGCGCCGCGGCGCTTTGGCGGCAGCCAGGGCGTGAGGAACAGCACGACGCTGACGCCGATGACGAGGAACCAGACCTTCATCGGGTCCCACACGTAGATCAGCGCCAGCACCGGCAGTTCGAACCAGTCGAACTGGAAGTCGTGCGGCACCATGCCGAGGTTGGCCTCGGGGCCCTGGCTCAGGACCGGCTTGACCAGCGAGAGGACGATGAACATCAGCGTCACGGCGACGGCGACCTGCTTCGGCGGGTTGATGTGCGCCTTGGGCACGCGCTGGACGTGGATCCACATCACGAACACGACGATCAGCGGCGCGCCGATGTGGACGAAGGCAAGCAGGGTGAACAGGCGGCTGTTCACCGCGCCTTCGTAGAGGAAGTTGCGGATCAGCGTGCCGTTGAACAGCGGCAGCACGTCGAACCACTCGGCGACGGCGACGACGATGAACTGGGCCAGCTGGTCCCACACCAGCATGAAGCCGTTGATGCCGGCGACGTAGACCATCCACAGCAGGGCGACGCCGGAGACCCACGAGAACCAGCGGAAGCCGCGGTAGCGGTCGTAGGCGAAGTGCCGCAGCATGTGCAGCAGCATGGTCAGGATCATGCCGTCGGTGGCGTAGCGGTGCACGCTGCGCAGTATTCCGCCAAGCCACCACTGGTCGTGGGTGATGGCCTCGATCGACTCGTAGGCGTCATGCACGCCGGTGTCGGCGAAGACGTAGAGGTAGAGCCCGGACACCACCAGCAGCCAGAACTGCCAGAAGGTGATGGTGCCGAGATGGTAGAAGGGGTTGAGCTTCTCGCCGAAGGCACGATTGAAGGTGTTCTCGGCGTGCATGAAGAACCAGCGGAAGATCTGCTGCTGCGTCTTGATGAACATGGGGTGACTCCGATTCGATGTTGGGCGGTGGGGGCGTCGGCTTACTGGAAGAACAGGCCGCCCTTGTCGGGATTGAAGTCGATGACCAGCACCTGCGCCGGCTTCAGCGTCACCTTGCCTTCCTTGACGTACTTGAAGCCCGGCTCGCGGACGTTGTCGCTCATGCGCACGGCGATTTCGTGCTCGCCGGCCGGCAGCTCGAAGCGGCGGTAGAGCGTCGAGATGCCGTCCCTGGAAAGGCCGGTCGGCTGGACCGTGGCCTTGTACACCGTCTTGCCGTCCATATCGAGTTCCACCAGCAGCGGCGAGCGCTCGCGCGGGCACTCCAGCGGCGCGCGCATGTTCGGCGGCAGCTTCTGCAGCTCTTCGGGCGTGCGCTTGCGGCATTCGCGGTCGCCGAAGTGGGCGAGCGAGAGCTTGACCAGCGCGTGGTTCGGCGGCAGGTGCTGGTAGCGCGGGTTGGTGGCGAAGAAGCCGATGAAGGCGGCGAAGGCGCCGTACAGCACCACCTGGCCGGCGAGGGCGGCGGGTTTAATGGACATGTTGAACGGTCCTCCGGTGATAGGGCTTGAGGCGGCTGTCGTCGCCCGTTGCGGTTTCGAGATCGGTCCTGAATTCCTGCAGCGCCGCGGCCAGCCGCGCGCCGTCGTGCGGCCCCGCCCAGGCTTCGCGCACGCGGTCGCGCGGCACCAGGCCTCGCAGCCGCGGCTCGCGCTCGTGGGCGAGTCGCTCGGCGGTCCACTGGTTGCCGAGGCGGTAGGGGCAGCCGCCTTCGCGGCAGCCGGTGATCAGCACGCCGTCGGCGCCGCCGCGCAGCGCGTATTCGACGAAGGACGGCGGCAGCATGCCCGAGCAGATCAGCGTGAACACGGCGGTGTCGGGGCCGCGCAGGGCGTCGGCGTGCGCACCCTGCGCGCAGCCGAAGACGACGATCCTGGTGCGGCCCTCGAGCATCGCCAGCTGCTGCTCGAGCTGGCGGCGCAGGGCGTTGATCGGCGTCTCGGGCATGTCGATGCCGGTGACCAGCTCCTCGATGCTGCGGAAGGGCGTCGACGAGGGACAGGAGCCGACGCAGATGCCGCAGCTCGCGCAGTTGGCGGTGTCGACGACGGCGAGCTCATGGCCGCGCTTGGTCGGGTGCGCCGTCATGGTGATCGCCTGGTAGGGGCAGTCGGCGTAGCAGCGGCGGCAGCCGTTGCAGTTGTCGGGCTGGACCTCGGCGACCGCGGCGGCGCGCTTGCGCGGCAGCAGCGGCAGCGCGACCAGCAGCGCGGTGAAGCCGAACAGCAGCGCCCAGACGAAGCCGGGCGAGGTCTCGTACATCAACGGGTTGAGGAACAGCGCCGGCCAGTCCATGCGCGTGTTGGCGGGCACGCGGCTGAGGTCGGCGGCGGCGTCGCTGACCGCCGGGTTGACCAGGGCGAGCGCCAGCAGCGCGACCAGCGTGCCCCAGGCAAGCGCCTTGGCCGGGAAGGCATCGACGCGGCTGATGCGATGCACGTGCGCCCAGATCCCGATGATCAGCATCACCGGGAAGCCGATGTGGATGTAGACGAGGAAGGTGAAGAAGCGATCGGTGACGGCTTCGGGCGTCAGGAAGTTGCGCGCCGCCGAGATCGTCGAGATGTCGAACCAGTCGAAGAGCTCGTGCGTCGCCAGGGCGGAGAACTGCGCCAGCTGGTCCCAGACGATCCAGTAGCCGCCGATCGCGCTCATGTACGCGACCCAGATCAGCGGGATGCCCGTCATCCACGAGAACAGCCGGAAGCCGGAGTAGCGGTCGTACGCCCACTCCCGCAGCAGGTGCAGGAACATCACCAGCAGGAAGCCGTCGGTGGCGTAGCGATGCAGGCTGCGGACGATGCCGCCGAACCACCACTGTTCGTTGGACAGGTAGCCGATCGAGTCGTAGACGCCGGTGACGCTGGTGTCGATGACGATGTAGAGATAAGTACCGGTGGCGGTGAGTATCCAGAGCAGCCACAAGCCGAGCGCGCCGAGGTGGCGCAGGGGATTAGCGGTGTGGCCGAAGATGGCGTCGAACGAGTTCTCGACGCGCTGGATCGCGGCGCCCGAGGCGTTGCGGAGTGCTGCATGAGGGCTCAAGTGCGGTGTTCCGGTTGCGTTTCATTTTTCTTGTTTTATTAGCGATCGATGATATGCATCCGGTTTGCCCTGCGACTTGACCGCAGTCAAGCGCCGGGAATTTCCCGGGGCAGCCTGCCGCGCCTCTCGCGCCAGTAGAAGAGCGCGAGCCAGATGACGGACGTCACCGCGCCGGCGATCTCGAAGAAGATGCCGTAGCTGAGCCGGTACTTGCCGGTCGTCGGATCGTAGACCGAGCACAGGATGCGCACGCGGTCGATCAGTTCCTCCATCGTCAGCGGCAGCGGCTCGAGGGCCTCGCCGCCGATCATCGAACCGAGCGGCTCGGCGAGCATGTCGGCGGTGAAGGTTTCGCCGTAGACCTGGCGCACGATGGTGCCCTGGGCGTCGACGATCGTGATCTGGTTCATGTGGTCGAAGCCGGCCAGCGTCTGCACGTAGCTGAAGCCGAATTCGCGCGTCAGTTCCGGCACCAGCGCCTCGGCGGGACTGAGGAAATCCCAGTTCGGCAGGCGGATGCCCTGCTGCAGGGCAAAGGACTTCATCGCCTGCGGCGAATCGAAGGGCTGGTTGAAGCCGATGCTGACGATGTTGAACTTGTCGGCGCCGACGCGGTTGACGAGACCCTCGACGGCCTTCTGCAGGTTCTTGGTCGTGGTCGGGCAGACCTCGAAGCAGCCGGTGTACATGAAGCTCACCAGCGTCGGCTTGCCGCGGTAGTCGGCAAGCCGTACCGGGTTGCCGTCGCGATTGAGGAAGGCGAAGTCCTTGACGATGTTGCCGATCGCCTTCTGCGATTTGTCGAGGGCCGCCCGCTCGTCCAGCGTCGTGATCGTCTGCTGCGAAGTCGGGTTCAGCGGCCGCGAGGTGAGCTTGGGCGCATCCGCGTCGGCGGCGCTCCACGACGGCAGCGCCGCCGCTGCCAGTGCGCCCGCCAGTACGAGGCGGGCGAGGCGCATCACAGCAGCTGCGCGTCGACGATCGCCGCGACGAGCAGCAGTGTCAGTTGCATGAGCGAGGCGTGGAAGCAGGACATGGCGGTCTTGCGGTTCGGGTCCTGCGCCAGCAGCCAGGCCTTGCGGACGAAGTGGAAGCCGCCGATCGCGGCACCGGCGACGTAGAGCGGGCCGAGGCCGAAGAAGGCGGGCAGGAACGACGCGGCGACCAGCATGATGGTGCTGGCGAGGATGGTCCTGGCGGCGCGCGCGTCGCCGACGACGACGGGCAGCATCGGCACGCCGGCGGCGGCGTAGTCGTCGCGGAAGGCGACGGCCAGGCTCCAGAAGTGCGGCGGCGTCCACAGGAACAGCACGAAGGCCAGCGCCAGCGGCACGGCGCCGATCTCGGGGTTCGAGGCGGCGGCGCCGGCGAGCACCGCCCAGCTGCCGGCGAGCCCGCCGATGACGATGTTCAGCCAGGTGCGGCGCTTGAGCCAGACCGTGTAGACGATGGCGTAGAAGAAGGCGCCGAGGAAGACGTAGAGCGCGGCCCAGGCGTTGAGGGCCATCCAGGCGGCACCGACCGACAGGATCATCAGGGCACCGATCGCCCACAGCCAGGCGGGGCTGCGACGGAAGCCGCCGTCGGCGAAGGCGCGCTTCTTCGTGCGGCTCATCTTCGGGTCGATGTCGTACTCGTAGTACTGGTTGAATGCCCCGGCGCAGCCCGAGGAGATCAGGGTCGACAGCGCGAGGACGACGAACTGCATCGCGGTGAGCGAAGGTCCGCTGGTGACGGCGAGGCCCGCCAGGGCGGTGAAGGTGATGACCACGCCGATGCGCAGCTTGAAGACGCTCAGGATGCTGCGGAGGGTCCAGGCGGGATGCGGTGTTTGCGTCAGTGTCGTTTCCATCGTCGCGTTTCTTCCTTGTCGTCGGATCCTGCTTGAATCCCCTCCGTCGGGCGAAGGGGATTCAGCCAGGATCCCCGGAAAACCCCGCCAGCACTGGGCTTGCGGGGCATCCGGGGGGTGCGGTCTACTCTAGCTCAGTCCCCAGACCTCGGACAGATACTTCCAGTTCACGAAGTAGTAGAGGACGAAGGAGACCAGCAGCAGCATCGCCAGCACCAGGGTTCCCGGGACCGCGACGTGCTCGGCGCTGCCGTAGCCGGAGACGTTGGCGGCGACGGTTTGCGGCGGGAACGGCGTGCGCTCCGTCGTCACCTTGCCTTCGTCGAGCTTCTTGCCGAACAGCAGCGAACCGACGATCAGCAGGCAGAACATGGCGCCGCCGATGACGGCGATGACGCCGAAGATGCCCGTCAGGCCCATCATCAGGTAGGCGGCGCCCGGCCACTCGTACTGGAACGGAGCGCCCGAGAAGGCCATGTCCCAGTGGCGGCGGGAGACGCCCAGCGTGCCTGCGCCCATCATCACCAGCGTCAGCACGCCCATCGAGATGCCGAACACGTACGGCTGCAGCATGCACATCTTCGGCATGATCAGCTCGCGCTTGAACAGCACCGGCACCAGGAAGTAGGTGAGGGCCATGAAGGCGAGCGTGGTGCCGCTGACGACGGTGGCGTGGAAGTGGCCCGGCACGTAGAACGTGTTGTGCATCAGCATGTTGATCTGCTCGGTGCCCAGCACGACGCCGGAAATACCGCCGATGAAGCCGAAGCTGACCAGCGAGATGAACATGCCCGAGAACGCCGGGTTGCCCCACGGCGCCTTGCGCAGCCACTCGAAGAGGCCGTTGTTGTAGCCCTTCTTGCGCTGTGCCGCTTCGATCGCGCCCGGAACCGTGAAGCCGTGGATCATGGAGGCCATCACCGCGAAGTACATGAAGTACGACGTGTTGAGCACCTTCCACTCCGAGCCGAGGCCCGGGTCGGACAGCAGGTGGTGGGCGGAGGCGAGCTGCAGGAACAGGATGTAGAGCAGGAACGCGAAGCGCGACACCTTCTCGGACAGCGGCTTGGCGCCGAGCGCGATGGCGGCGATCGCGTACCAGATCGACACGTGCGCGGAGACGTTGATCTGCTGCGAGCTGTGGCCCATGCCCCACCAGATCACGCGGTACATCAGCGGATCGACTTCCTGGATGATGCCCAGCGACCAGAGCAGCGTCGGGATCAGGATGACGGCGCCGGAGGCGATGGTGTAGACGGCGATGATGCAGGCCGTCAGCGCGCCGAAGGTCACCAGCGGGATCGAGCCTTCGTAGGTGCGCTCCTGCTTGGCGACGACGAGCGTGCCGAGGAACACGAAGCAGCCGATCAGCGCGCCGACGGCGAACAGGATCAGGCCGAGGTAGAACCACGGCGAGGCCTGCATCGGCACGTAGGACGTGAACATCACGCTGGATTCGCCGGTCAGGACGGCATAGTTGCCCATGACGGCACCGATGGTCATCAGCCAGAATCCCAGCCAGGCGATCTTCGGTGTGGCGATGCGGCAGCGCAACAGCGTCGATGAAGCGAAATACAGCACGGCCATCTCGAAGAAGATGATCCAGACCAGCAGCATGTCGACGCCGTGGGCGGTGAGCACGAGGTAGAACTGGTCGGCCGGCAGCAGCTTGACGGCCGGCCAGCGCGTCAGGATGACGAACAACGCCATGATGCCGCCGATCAGCAGCGCGACGACGCCGGCAACGGCGTTCCAGCGCATCAGCTTTTCGGCTTCGACGTCGAATTGAAGCCCGGTGCGCGGGCAATTGCGATAAGTGGTTGCCATCTATGCGCCCCCTTTATTTCACGTAGATCCGGCCGAGCATCGAGTGGTGACCGATGCCGCAGAACTCGTTGCAGACGATTGCGTAGGTGCCGGCCTGGTTCGGCGTCATCTTCACGACATGCTCGTAGCCCGGGACGACCTGGATGTTGATGTTGGTCGGCTGCAGCGAGAAGCCGTGGTTGTAGTCCATCGAGTAGAGGTGGACGCGATAGGTCTGGTCCTTCTCCAGTTCGAGGATCGGCCACCACCTCCACAGGCTCGCCGTGAGGTAGGCGTCGCCGCCGGGCGGAACCTTGACGACCGGAATCTGCTGGTCGGTCTCGGTGCGGATGGTGTTCTCGGCGATGAACTTCTCGGCCTTGGCGGTCCACATCTCGCGCGTCGACTTGTAAGTCTCGGTCGAGAGGTTCTGCTTACCGTTGATGTGCCAGTAGATCATCATGACGAACATGATCATGCCCCACGTGAAGGCCAGGAAAATCCATGTCCATTCGATCTTGTCGATCGGTTGCTTCCACCACAGTCGGTCTGGGGGCGGCAGGATTGCGCTCATTGGTTTTTCTCCCTGAGTGGTGGATGCCTACTTGGCCATCGGAACGGCGATGATGTTCATGATTCCCCACAGGCTGTAGAGAACCGTCGGAGTGGCGACCCCGATGAAAAGCAGCAGGAAGTGGTTGTCCAGGACCCGTTGCATGAACGGGATGTCTTTGTCTTGTATGTCGGCCATTCGTCGATCCTCCGTCAGCGGTGACGCCCCAAAAGGCGCCGAAATTTCGTAGCAAAAATGCCGGGATTCAGCGCACGGAACGGTAACGTCGGTCAAGGGGGCTTGAACTTGATCCCGGACAAGAAAACTGAAACATCAGCAGGGACTTATCTGCTTAAGTGCGACATATGGCCGCATATAATCGGCTCGACGCTTTCGCATAATTGCGGTGGATTTACTTAACGGATTTGCTTATGACTGACGCCTCTCGCCGCAACGTCGCCGCCTGGCTGTTTGTCTGCGCCGCGATGGTCTTTGCGACCCTCGTCGTCGGCGGCGTCACGCGCCTGACGCACTCGGGACTTTCGATCGTCGAATGGCAGCCGATCGTCGGCACGATTCCGCCACTTAACGTTGCCGAGTGGGAGGCGACCTTCGACAAGTACAAGGCGACGCCCGAGTACCAGAAGGTCAACCACCAGATGAGCCTCGACGAGTTCAAGGGCATCTTCTGGTGGGAGTACTTCCATCGTGTGCTGGGGCGCACCATCGGCATCGTCTTCCTGCTGCCCTTCCTCTGGTTCCTGTTCCGCGGCCACCTGGAGAAGCCGCTCGTGCCCAAGCTCGTCGGCATCTTCATCCTCGGCGGCATGCAGGGCGCGATGGGCTGGTACATGGTGAAGAGCGGCCTGGTCGACGATCCGCGCGTCAGCCAGTACCGGCTCACGGCGCACCTGTCGCTGGCCTTCGTCATCTTCACGGCGATCGTCTGGGTGGCGCTCGGCGTGCTGCGCGAGCGCGCCGCCTACGTCGCCAACCGGGCCGTCGCGCGGCTGCGTCGCATCGGCGCCTGGCTGCTCGCGCTCGCCGCCTACATGATCGTCACCGGCGGCTTCGTCGCCGGCATCCGCGCCGGCAAGGCCTACAACACCTTCCCGCTGATGAACGGCGACTTCGTGCCGCCGGAGATCTTCATGATCGAGCCGTGGTACCTGAACTTCTTCAACAACATGGCGACGGTCCAGTTCGACCACCGCCTCGGCGCGTGGCTGCTCGCGGCCCTGGTGCCGTGGTTCTGGTGGCAGATGCGCAATGCGCCGGTGTCCGGCCGCACGCGCGGCGTCGCGACGCTGCTCCTTTTCGCACTCGGCGTGCAGATCGCCCTCGGCATCACGACGCTGCTGCTGGCGGTGCCGGTGAGCTGGGGCGCCGCGCACCAGGGCGGCTCGATGGTCGTCTTCGGCATCCTGCTCTGGCTCAACCACGAATTGCGCGTCGCGCCCGCCTTCGGGCGCGGGTGAGTCGGTTCGCGTGCGCGACGAGGCTCGCCTCGCGGGTATCCGGCGGCTCGCCGCGGCCGTCGCCGCGCTCTCGCTCGCCGTCGTCGCCGTCAGCGCATGGTTGCGCCTGGACGCCGCGGGGCTCGGCTGCGCCGACTGGCCGGCGTGCTACGGCGCCGCGCTCGCGGGTGCAAAGGCCGACCCCGGTTTCGCGCGCCTGCTGCTGCAGGCCGGCGC
>Ga0209066_10000674_pt1 | contig 49065 bp, 41 predicted proteins | sample All_14_2_FD_187198 | JGI IMG/M metagenome (GOLD analysis project Ga0209066, IMG submission 187198) | Freshwater microbial communities in response to fracking from Pennsylvania, USA - Allegheny Zone_MetaG_DW_15 (SPAdes) (version 2) ... | reverse complement strand
ACCCAACCCACCCATGGGCCTTGCGGCCGAAGAAAGCGTTACACGCCAGATATGCCCGCACTACGTTTGGGCAATCTTCACTCGAACCGCTGCGCGGTTCTCGGCAAGGGGGTCGTTGCACACCCCCGTTGCATCCCCCGAGCCATTGGCGCTGCCGTTCAGCACTCCCGCACCATCAAAACGTCCCGGCGTTTCATCCCGGCAAACGGTTCGCCGTTTGATCGCGCGTTCCAATAGTCTATCTGAGGCTCTGCTTTGGTAATGTCGGGTCATCGGCATCTGACCTGCGCCAGTAGTCAGCGCAGGTAGCTCTGCCGAGGTCTGTTAGTCTGAAGCGCATTTTATCCACGTCGATGAGTTCCAAGAGTTCCATACGGATCAACGGACGGACGCTTCCGTTGGAAAGTGCACGTCCGTGCGAGACCTTTTCATCATCGACAATTTGCCAGCGTGACTTCGGGTCGCCAGGCAGTGGTTGAATATCGTAAATGGCTCCTTTCCCCGACAGGAACCTCTTGCTCAGTCCGAAGCTCATGCGCTGTAACGTCTCTCGCGCTCTGGGAGGAATGGTAACCCAATCAATAATCTTTTGGGAATCAACCGAATTTAGTAAATCGGAATAACCATATCCGTTGAGCCCCATTTCATAGGCGTCAGCCATAGCCCGCATGATAGCATCAATAGTGTTGGGCGACCGTCCTAGTTTTCTGAAAGTGCGATCTTCAGAAACTATGTTCCGTGCGACTTCCTTAAAATGAAGTCGGAGCGTCGGGTCGATGCGTTTTTTCATCCTGCTGACCAGCCTTCCCGTGCACACAAACGTGTCGTAAAAATTGCCGCGAAAGACAACCTGTTATATAAACCGTAAAGATGCCTTCTCGTAATAAATGAATGACAAAAGCGCAAAAACCACACCGAACTCTCAAGGAGGCAATCGATCTCGATGATATGAGATCGATTACGAGTGATGAACTGCTCGAAATGTCGGATGACGACTACAATGACATTCGGAGAGCCTCCACGATCTCGCGCAATGCCAAGGAAATACGATACTGTTGCGCAAAATGCGGATACGGTGTTGTCGCACCGATCAATGGAGCTACCAGACGGCCGTACTGGTCTCACTTGGCCGGGGCGCCCGGGAATTGCCCCTGGTGGACGGGCAAGCCCAGAAGCGTGAATGCAGTCAGCGCCTCTCAGTTTCGAGGAGCTCAAGAAAGTCCACTTCATCTCCGGATCAAGACCGAAGTGGCTGGTATTCTTCAAACCGATCCCCTCACCGCTGTCGGTTCAGTCAACGTCGAAACATACGTGACGGCGGATAATGGCCGCCGCAAGCCAGATATCAGGGCTATCCATAACGGTCATCCCACAGCTTTTGAGATCCAGCTCTCCACCACCCAGATACCGATAATCGTTGCGCGCGAGACCTTTTATCAGAATGAGGGGTTTCGATTGGTCTGGATAACGTGGCAGTTCGAACCTGTTCCGCTGTCCCTTATGCGGATTGCATTCAAGGATATTTTCTATTCTCACAACAAGAATATCTTCTCGGTTGACCCGGAGAGCATCGCTCTATCGAAAGCCGACAAGCAGCTCACGCTTCGTGTTTTCTGGAATGAGAATGGCGAATGGAAGAATGAACTACGTTCGCTCCAAGAACTGAATTGGACTTCTACCGGCCTCGCCTATGCCGTCGCACCCGCACCCCCTTGGCATGAGAAATTTAGAGAGAGGTGGAAACAAGCTGAGGGTAGAGATGCGGCCGCCTGGAGTGCCAGGAATTCATTGCTGCACGAACTGATCGCTACACTCGGCATGGCCGACCGAACTCCCCGTGATCTCTTGGAAGAGAATTTGGATGCTGTTCTGTTCTGCATCCTTTCGCTTTTTGAAGGCCGACCCTTGGCATCAAGACAAAGCAATCTTGTCTCGCTTGTAAATACGTTCCTGTCGGCCAAAGACCGGTTTCGTTTCGCCCGATTGATCCGTACTGTCATCCGAGTTTCAGGGAACGACGATCTTCTGGCGAGGGAGAGCGTCAGGAAAAAACTCAAAATTGCCCTCGACGTCCCTCAGATTGATCGAGATGGTGAACTCGGGAGAATTGTCCTTAAGGTTTTCCCCGAGATCGGCGCGGGAAGTTAATTGTTCCCAGCGAGAAGTTTTATGGCGCGCAAAGGCATAGGTCTTATAAAGAAAGAAAAATGTAATGAACTCTGTTCTCGTGATTCATTGGAATAATTTCTACGGATTTTTATCTTGCATTACAGTTTTTCTAATAACTTCGATTTGCCCAAGTGCATAGCGTTTAACGACTTCCAATGTGTCCTTGCATGCCTGGCGTATATCGTCAGGAGCAGGAATTTCATCATAGAAAGTTCCATGGCTGAAACTATTTATCAGGGTACTCTTGAGCTCAATTCCGTCTTCACCCGCAACGAAAGTTATAAAATCAGTGACACTTGGCTTGTCTGGTCGACAAAAGCGCCCCACAGCTTCTAAGACTGATCGTATCGCGTTTCCTGTTGTATGATCAGGTTCTTTTCCCTCTGCGACTTCATATATATCCTTAAGCTGATCCTGGAAAGGAGCTACATATCTGCTAAAACTAGTAATTCTGTGGCCATCTTTCTCCTTGTGCAACGCAAAGGCGGCATTTTCTTTAACTATCTTATTTGAGTACGATATATTAAAAAAGTAACTGCTATGCGTTAGTATCAAAAGTCTGGGTTTGCGGGCTTTGTTCCCGTCTATCTTGCTTGGGTTTACAGAGATTTCGCCTGCTTTCGAGATGTTTAGGTTTTTGAGTGATTGCGCGATTGTAAAGATGTAGTCGTACGACATTGAGGTTACTGGATCATCAAATACTAGAAAAAGTTTTTGATAATCTGAAACGGATTTCACTTTCTTGTGTATGCATGCAAGGAAATAACAAAAGGCTATCGCTGTCTTTTCCCCCTCGCTAAGCGTACGGCTCGGGCCTCGGGTCATTTCATAGTCGCCTCGGCGCAGCACGAAGTTAGCTCTATCGAATAGATACTTATCCGCAAAAAAGGCCTTCAATAAAATTTCAAAAGTATCGGCAACACGTTCACGGCCTTCGGTCTTGGGGGCGCCTTTTGCAATTTCGTCCAATTCGGCTTTACGATCCTGAACTGAATTGCGAAGTGCCCGCAGCGATTCAATCTCAGCCCATTTATCTCGCGCAAACTCTGCCGAGAATGCGCTACAGGCGTCGCGCTGTAATTTCTTCCGCTCTTCGTCAGAGCGTTGTATCGCCGTGGTGAGGTCATTAATCAGAACGTTGTTCTGCGCGATAACGCGATTGACGTCTTCCAAACGCTTTTTGAGGTCTGTAGTCGGAGGCATACATTGCGCGGAAAGTGACTTTGCTTTGGTCTCAATTGCATCTTTCCAAGCCGATAGGGCGGCGCACGCGTCCTTTATCTCCTGCTCACCGAGAGTGAGGTCTGTCTCCTTTTTAGACGGGATGAGGCGCTTGAGTTCATCGTAACGGGCTTTTTGAGTGGCAAACTTTGGCGAAATCTGATGGATTTGGTTCTCTTTTTCTTGCAGCGATTTCCAGTATCCTCGAAGTTCGACCTTGTGTTTCTGTTCCTCTGCTTCAAAGTACTGAACATAGGTATCTATTAGAGCCTTGGGATCGCCTGACAAGACACCCTGCTGGCAGAATGGGCATTTCTCCTTGCCTATTTGATCTAGTATATGGACACCCTTTTCATAGAAGTCTCTGTGAGCATCTATGCGGGCTTTGATGGCCTCTGAAACACTTGAGGGCGATGTCTCTTTTTTAAGCGATGCCGTTAAGGCCACGAGATTAATGTCGTCTTCCGTGATTGCGGCCATTACGTCGGGGAGCACCGGATCGGTTGGTAGAGACCTGATGCCGTCAAGACTTTTCATTAACTCGGAGAGTGTCGGGTTCGGAACTGTAGGCCTAGTTACGCTGCTCGGGAGATGAGTCTCAAGATCAAGTGTTCTGAAATCGCCAAGTCTTCTGTTTATTCCTGCTTTTTCCACCAATTCAGTGTCCTTGGATGTGCTAAACGAACGCTTCAGATTCTTTTCTGCTTCTGATTCATCCAATATTGCTTTCTGAAAGGCTTCTTCGGCGTCTTTTGTCTTTATAATTTCGCTGTCCAAGGCGATGGTGTTATCGATTTTTCCACTAGGCGTATAACCTCTTTGCCGAAGTTCCTCATGAACGAAGTCCTCAGAAAAGACATGGAAAATTGTATCGAGCGCATTTGCCGCCACGTGATCGGCATGCTTGTCTAGCTTGAGTTGACCGAGTGTGACACTTCCCTGAGAAATGGCAAACTCTCCCTTTCCATCGACTGACTCATCGGACACCAAGTTCGTGGATGCGCCTTCAATACTCTCTATTTCATCATGCAGGTCGAGATAGCGCAGGGCGCGGGAGAGAAAAGACTTCCCGGTTCCGTTGCGAGCAAATATAAGATTTTGTCCATGCTTAGAAAGCTGTTGATCCAGTGAAAAAACCGGACCGAGATAGCGTGCGTATATTCGCAGTTTTGGTTTTTCGGGTTCATTCATATGTTCGCACCAGCAAGTTAAGTGCCGACTCTACTGCGTTGTTTATCTAAAATACACATTGATAGAATTTTTGCACATTTTTAAACACGTTTTAAGTGAAAATATGATTCACGCTCCTTTCGGGCTGGGCTGTCGAAAGCCGAGCCCGCCCGTTTCTGTCATTCGGGCGTTGTCGGCCTCTCGGCTTCCATCCCTCGCGCATAAGGGTATCGTGCCGCGCTTTATGGCGCGGCGGGGCTTTGTTCCATCAAAGAAGGGGCTGCGCCCCATCCTCCATCAAGGCCAAGCCCTTCGGGCGTTCCCGGCGGTATCCCCGGCCTTCCGCACTGGCGTTTGTGCAGGCCGGGTGATCCCCCTCCGCCGTGCACGGCCTTGACGGCATCCCCCTGCTCATTGGCGCGGGCCTAGTCGGTTGCATGCGCAACCCAAGCCCAAAGGAGGAAAGGGGACATGGCCATCACGCTTCACGCCCAGCCCTATGACATATCGGCCAGCGGCTTCTATTTCGAGAGCACCGAGCAATATCAGGAGCGCGCCGCGCGCGCCCGGAACGATTTCGGCCAGAGGGTCGAGGAGTTTGAAATCCAGTTCATTGACGGGGAAGAAATCGACTGCGCCCTGGCGCAGGCCTGGGGCATCCATCAGGGCAATTTTCCGGCCTATCTGGAGGCCGCCGAGGAATGGGACGAAGACCGCAAGCGCTGCTACATCATCGCCGTTGGCGAATGCGGCTATGACCATGACAGCGTGGCGGATGATCCGCACTTTGACGCGGTGGACATCTACCCCGTTGAAACCCTGCGTGAGCTGGCCGAGCAGTTCGTGGATGACGGCATCTATGGGCCGATCCCGGAGGCATTGGCCTATTACATCGACTATGAGGCCATCGCCCGCGACCTTGCCATGGAGTTCACGGCCATCGAGATCGCCGGGGAAAGGCTTGTCTATGCCTGCCGATAAGCCTGAATGGCGACTAGAATTGCCGGAACAAATAAATCAGATAGTGCATTAAACTTGTCAATTTTCTCCCAGCTCGATATCAAATAATATAGAGAGTATGATAGGATAGAAACCCCAGCGATAAACAGTACGGATTGAGAAAATTTTGCAGCAACTTTGTACTCCTTATTTCCATCGCTGTAGGCCTGAACGGCGACAAAAAGCCATGAAATTGGGATTATCAATAATTCAACAAAAATCGGAAACGTTTGGAAATCAGATATAAAGGACAGAATAGCTATTAGCTCAAATTGAGAGATTATAGATTTTTTTATATATCCAGGTTTCTCTATTGCAGAAGCGGAGTCTTTGATCATAAGGATGAGTGCCCCTATGGACCAATATATTGTTGTTTTGAGATGAGAGAATTCCCAAACGCCTATCTCATTAAGTGAATAGGTTAGAGTTAATATATATAGAATAGCCAACGAAAATATAATTAAGATGTGTGGATCAAAAAATGCAACAATTAACTTTTTGAAGCCATATCTTGTTTCCGGCTTTGACAGCAAAAATAAAAGCAATGCGGTTAGCCATAAGGCAATCGAAAGTTCTCTATTATTAAATAAATCAACCATATCTGTAAAGTTATCCGTAGCATGGCTTGCAATGCGGTCATAATACGGCACGATTCACGATTAGGGCAAAAGCTATCGCTCCCAGCCTCTACTGCGACCGCGCCCCTTGGATTGCTCTTTGGCTGGGCCAGTGATGCTGTTTTCGATGCAGCGTCCCATCAGGTCGTAGCGGCCTTCGTTCGCCTGAATGGACGCCTCAATCCAGCTTTTTTGCTCGAACCGTTCAAAACCAATTACGTGACCGGCCTGCTGAGCTAACAGGTCCAGATAACTCATCTGTGTTCGCCCATTTCCTTCACGGAAGGGGTGGGCATGATTCAGATCGCCGATGATAATACCCGCCTCCCGTGCAAAATCACCGGGAGGTAACCCCCTGAGAAAATCTTTCTCGGCAAGGCGGCGATGAACATCGTTGATGCCCATCTCAATTCTATCGTGTGGCAAAAACCAGAACCCGCCCTTGTGGAAATCCACTTGCCGAAGCTCTCCCGCCCAGTCGTATATGTCCTGAAAGAGGTGACGATGAATGGCTTGAAGATGCACTAAGTCAAAATTGCCGGCTGGAGGGAGCTCGTCGATTCGTGTTCCAACCAGCGCGCGCTCAACCGTATCCAATAGGCGGCTATCGCGAATGCCAAACTTATTTCGAAGCGTGTCCGTGCCGGGATATTTGTAGAAGGCCCGGTCCTTCTCCTCATTGTTCATTCGGCGGCAGCGTTTGAGCTTAAGCCTGCTTTTTCAAGAATATAGGCACGGCACTGATCGCCGGTCCATCCTTCGCGATGGAACATTTCGAACATCGCAATTTCTTCCGCCGTCAGCGGATTGCCTTCAATCTCTTGCAGCCGAATTGCCATCCGAAGACGACGGCGGCGCTCTGCATCATTAAGAGTTTGAGCCAAGGTTTTCATCCTTCCATTGTACCCGAAATCACCGAAAATTGACAGTTTAATCAACCGCAGGGAGCGCGCTCAAAGGCCACGGCTTGGCCCATTTGGGCCAGAGCGGCTGCGCATTTCTTCATATATGCGTCGATCTTGCTCGATTTCCATGCGCCTGTCAGCCAGATCGCGGCGCAGACTGAACTTGAACAGTTCGACACGCCGCCTTTCTGCGAGATGCCGCTGTATGAGCAAGTCGCGTTCCGCGCGATCGCGCTCAAATGCCTGTTCGGCCTCTTGTTCATTCAGCCTGCGAATACGCCGGTTCTCCCCGCGAAGGGTATCCCAGATGCCCTTGAGGCCGCGCCTGAACCGCGCTTGCCGCAAGCGGCTTTCCTCTTCCCTCCGGTGTTTCTGGTGATCTGCAAGAGCATGTCGCTCCATCCGTTGCCGCCGAACAAGATCAGCTTTGCGTCGTCCGAACTCTTGAGCTTGTTGCCGGGAAGCGGCCTGCTGACCATCTTGGATGCGATTCAGCGCTTCCAGCATGGTTTGAGCAACCTGGGCCTTGGCCACCTCAACATCGGGGAAGGATTCTTCTGGACCGAGCCTTTCCCGCACCGCCTTGGTCCGCACATCCGCTAGCCGGGGGATGGAGTAAACTTCGCCGAACATATCCACGGCGACGAAGGAACGTCGATCCCCTCGCGCCACGGTATAGCCGCGTTCTTCCATCGCATGCACGAACGCAGCCTTTGAATCGGAAATCGCCCAGGCATCCTGGAATGCCGCGCGAAGGGCTTTGGCATCCTTGCCGGTCCGCTTCGCCTGCTGCCATTCAGCAAGGGTGAAGTTCTTCGGATCGCGGGCCTCGCTGATCGCCAGTCCTTCGGGCATTTTCCAGCCATGCTCGATGAACAGTTCCCGCGATAGCGTGCCGAGCTTGCGATAATCATGCGACATTCGCACGGCTGTCATCGTTTCGGCGTCGATACGCGACCAGACGACATGGGCGTGACGCCGCGCCTCCTTCTCGTGGAACACGATCACCCGGGCATGCCCGGATAGGCCCAGTTCCGTTTCCGCGCGGTCTATGGCCGACAAGAACTCCGCCGTGGACACTTTTTCGCGGGGCGGAGGATTGCAGGACAGCGAATAGAGATACTGCCTGCATTTCGTGCCCCGGCTGATCGCATACATCTCGTTCAGCGCGCCCATAAGGTCCTGCGAAACCACCCCGCGCAGTTCATGCACCTCGACATGATCGTTTTCCGGCTTGAGCAGGTGAAGGGCCATATCCTTCGCTCCGCCGCGCTGGCTTCCCTTGAGGATCATGTCATCGCTTTCCGCCGGATGCTTGCGGCTTAACACCCAAGGCGGCAATCAGCATCAGGCGCATTTCCGCGACATGGGCGCAGGCGGCCTTGATCTCCGCTTCTGTGTGCTCTTCGACAGGCAGCGATCCTGATTCAGCCGCGACCGCCAGCAGACAGAGGCTTGATGCCAGTTCAGATTTCCCAAGCAGCCCAAGGATTTTGCCAAGCATCACGTAATCAATCGGTGGCGGCGGAGATTTGCGGGTGCGCTTGGCTGGCGGCAATGTGCCATCAAAGAGCTTGCTGCGGACGTGTGCGGTAAGCGATAGCCCGCCCGCTTCGCGTTCCAGACTTGCGCGTTCATCCCATGACAGGCGGATTGAGAGCGGAGACGGGACTTTCTTTGTGGAACTGGTCATGGCGTCGGCATCTCCCATTCGATTGGGTGTTGCCGTTCAAGAGCCTGAATCTGATGCTCCCAATCCTGAAGAGTCTCGAACAATTCGTTCAACTCTTCTGGCGTCAGGTGCACCATTTTTACCCCCTGATTTCAACGTGTTAGAATGTTCCGCGGCTAGCCGCGGCGTCTCGTCGTTCCATCTGAATGGAAGTCTGCCATGCTTCGCTGCATCGTCATCACTGGCGGGCCGGGATCGGGCAAGACAACCCTGATCGACGCCTTGGCCGCAGGCGGACTTTCCACCATGCCGGAGGCGGGGCGCGCCATCATCCGCCAGCAGCAAGCCATCGAGGGGCAGGCCCTGCCCTGGGTCGATCCGGCGGCCTATGCCGCGCAGATGCTGGGCTGGGAGCTTCGGTCCTTTCAGGAGGCGGAGCTATGTTCCGGCCCGGTATTCTTCGACCGGGGCATTCCCGACATCATCGGCTATCTGCGGCTGATCGGGCTTCCCGTGCCGGACCATTTGATGCGGGCGGCGCGGCTCCATCGCTATCAGGAGCCTGTCTTTCTGGCGCCGTTCTGGCCTGAAATATATGGCAAGGACCTGGAGCGGCGGCAGGGCTTGGCGGAAGCCGAAGCCACCGGCCTGGAAATGGCACGCATTTATGCCGAGCTGGGATACGCAACCGTCATCCTGCCCCGGGCACCGGTTGAAGAGCGAGTTGCCTTTCTGCTGCAGGAGGAGAAGCCGCGAAGGGTGAAGTGATGGCGGGGGACTGCCCAAAAGGCGAGAACCCCGGGTCTCAGGTCACGAGGAACCGTACCCGGGGTGATTCCAGTCCGGCCGATCTCAGGCGGCCCTGTTCTGCGCCAGACCGTCCAGCACGGCGGTCAGGATGCGCTGGCCTTCGCTGTCCATGGTGAACTGGATGCGGGCCTGGGGATTGTCCGGATCGATGATGCGGGCATGCACCGGCTTGTGCCCGGCGATGGCAATGGTCACCGAGGTTCCGGCAGGTTCTCCAAGATTGCGGTCAAGCCGTGCCCCGCCCAGGGAAAGTTCCAGCACGGTGGTCCGGATCGTGCTGCCATTCACCGTGATGTCCGCTGGCAGGCTGGTTGTCGTGCGTTCGAACATGCGTCGGTCGCCGGCATGATTGACGGCGGACAGGAAGTCCGCCACCTCCGCCGCCAACTGTTCGGATTGCTGGATCAGGCCGTCGGCGGTGTCCTTCACCTGATCGGCCTTGGCGCCGGTATCGACGGCACCGTTCTTCACATGCAGGATGCTGGCCGTTACATCCTGGGTGCCGTGGGCGGCTGCCTGGACATTGCGGGCGATTTCCTGGGTGGCGGCGGCCTGCTGTTCCACCGCCGCGGCAATGGCGCTGGAGGCGGTCGTGATTTCGCCGATTGTCCCACCGATGCCGGAAATGGCGCTGATCGCATCCTTGGTGGCCTGCTGCACCGCGCCGATTTGGCGGACGATCTGCTCGGTTGCCTGACCGGTTTGGGTGGCCAGGTTCTTCACCTCGCCAGCTACCACGGCGAAACCCTTGCCGGCTTCCCCCGCACGGGCGGCCTCGATCGTGGCGTTGAGCGCCAGAAGATTGGTCTGGGAGGCGATGGCGTCGATCAGACCCACCACGTCGCTGATCTGGCTGGTGGCATGCGAAAGACCGTCAATGATGCCCGTGATGCGTTCCGCATCCTTGGATGCCGCGCCGGCCACCTCGGTCGAGCGGGCGACCTGACGCGAAATCTCGTATTGCGAGGCGGCCAGTTCCTCTGCCGCGGCCGCGACGGTCTGCACATTGCCGGCGGCCTGTTCGGCGGCGGCCGCGACATTGGTAGATTGCAGGCTGGTATCGGTGGCGACATGGGCCATGACATCGGCCACGCCGCGCAGGGCGGTGGCCGAGCGGGCCACGCTGGACAGCACACCGGCCACCGACTGGTTGAAGTCGCGTGTCAGGGCTTCCATGGCACTTTGCCGCCGGTTGCGGGCTTCCTGCTCCAGGGACTGAGCCTCGGCCAGGCTTCGCCGCTCAGCTTCACGCTCCCGGAATACGGACAGGGCGCGGCTCATCTCGCCCAACTCGTCCTGCCGCTCGGCGCCATCCACCCGGATATCGAGATCGCCTTCGGCCAGACGCCCCATATGGCCGGAAAGGCCGCGCAGGGAACCGGCCAGCCGGCGCGACAGCAGCGTCGACAGCCCGGCGGTGATCAGCACGATGGCGGCGGTCAGGGCGCCGAAGAGCAGGGCCTTGGACCGGAAGATGGTGTCGACATCATCCAGATAGATGCCGGTGCCGATCACCCAGCCCCAGGGTTTGAAGCCACGAATGAAGGAAATCTTGCGAACGGGTTCGTCAAAACCCGGCTTGGGCCAGTAGTAGTAATAGAAGTCACTGCCGCGCGTGGACACGATGCGCACCATATCCTGGAACAGGTAGGCGCCGTCGGGAGTGCGCATGCCGCTGAGGTCCTTGCCCTCTAGTTCCGGGCGAACCGGGTGCATGACCATCACCGACTTCATGTCGTTGACCCAGAAATACTCCTCGACGTCGTAGCGCATGGCCTTTAGCCCGGCCAGGGCGGCGGCTTTGGCATCGGCCTCGCTCATCCGGCCGGATCTGGCTTCGGCCTCATACCGGGCGACCATTCCATGGGCGACATCGATCAGATGCTGCACCTTGGCTTGGCGACCGGCCATGAGTTCGCTATGCAGATTATACAGGGATGCCGCGAAAATCGCGGCCATGCCCAGTGACGCCACCACCACGAGCAGCATCAGTTTCGAGCGCACGCGCAGATTATCGATGAAACGCAAGACTTTATCCCCTACCTGGACCGCAGTGCAAAGACCTTCCCCCGAAGGTGAACTCTATTTTTTTGTGTGCCTTGCCTAGCCCAGACACCTGTATGCATCATCCCTTTTCCTGCGGTGTTCGATCGGTGTGGTCGGTGTGGTGGCACCAGGATGTGCGCCGGCTCTTGGTCAGGGGGCGTCGTAGGATAGGCGCCGGGCAATGACATGTGCGGGAAAGTCGTTACAGGATGGGGAGTTGCCTGGGATCGGGCAGGCACGCCGGCCATAGGAACCCATTGACCCAGGATGGCTTGCTTCGGCCATGGCACAGCATATTGGATTCGCATTCCTGAATTAGCAGATTGTGCGAATCGGGGGGTGGCGTACCCTGGTCATGCTGGTGCGCCATAGTAAGCCTCGCCATAAATCTGCCGGCCATTTTCAAAGCGCATCAATTCGCAGGCGCGCAGGCTGCGGCCTCCCAACCGCGCAATGTAATGCACAACCAAGGTCTGGCTCGCTTCGTCGCAGGTCGTGCTTTCCAGATCGAACCGCAGATCAAGCACGGCGGCGAGTGCCTTGGTCCAATATTGCCGCAACGCCTCATGCCCTTGAATACGGGCCTGGCCGGTAACGGCCTGCGCACGCGGGCTGATGAATACGGCGGTTTCGGCAAAATGGCCGAGGATGGCTTCCAGGTCGTGGCGGTTCCAGTTGGCGATCCACTGTTCGGCGAAGAGCTGCAAATCCTGTCGGGTCATCACGGTGTTCTCCTTTGCGCTGGCGAGCTTATCGCGGTGCAGTGCGGCAATCCCGCCCCTGGCGCTCCGCAGAGTTGGGAGCGGGCGGACAGAACCTGATCAATTGATTGAAATGGCTAGCAATGGGGGACCTTGGCCCCGCTGTCCAAACTGAAGGGCGCGGCATTGCCGCACAGTGTCTTGACGCGCTGCAATATTTCGATATTTTTCCATCCGGATGGTTTTAAATAATGTTGGATCGGTATGGGACGCCACAGGGTAATTGATCGGAATGCGGTGCTGGAGGCGGCCGAACGCGTCGTGCTGCGCGATGGCGCGGGACGTCTGACACTGGATGCCGTTGCCGCCGAAGCCGGCATCAGCAAGGCCAGCGTGCTATATGACTGCAAAACCAAGCAGGGCCTGATCGCCGCCATGATCGAGCGGCGCGTTGCGCTGGAAGATGCAAAACTCGCGGACGCGATGCAGCACCAGGGCGATGGTCCCGATCAGGTGGTGAAGGCGCGGCTGGACGTGGCGTCGCGGCGTGTATCGGATGAAGACCGCAATGTGATCCTGAGCCTGTGCAGCTTCCTGGCGGAGGATGCCAGCCTGCGCGAACCGATTCAGCGTTCGGTAAGGAAACGCATGCAGGATGTGCAGTCAGGGGCGCGCAACCCGCGCGGCGCGCTGCTGGCTTTCCTGGCGATTGAAGGCCTGATGGCGCTGGAATGGCTGGATTTTCATGCCTGGACGGAGGATGAGCGCGACCGGCTTGTCCGCGAGATCCGCTGGCTGATCAATCAAGCGCCGGAAATGTGACGCTGGGGCGTTTCGAGCCAGGGGTAATAGACGATGGTTCATGTGACTTTGCGAGGTGGGATGATGTTGGCTGTGGCGTGGGGCGTTCCCCGTTTCGGGTTTGTGGCGATGCTTGCATCGGCCATGCTGTTGGGCGGTGGCTTCGCCTTTGAACGGGCGGCGGCCCAGGCCCCGGGCGCGCGACCGCCGGCACCGGTTTCTTTCGTGACCGTGCAGCCGGAAGACATTCCGATCATCAATGAACTGCCTGGACGGATCGCGCCGACGCGCATTGCGGAAGTCCGTCCGCGCATCTCCGGCATCATTGTTGAACGCGTGTTCGAGCAGGGCAGTTTCGTCAAGGAAGGCGACGTGCTGTATCGGATCGATCCCGAGCCGTTCAAGGTGGAGGTTGATCGTGCGGCCGCCACCTTGAAGCGGGCCGAGGCGGTGCGCCAGCTTGCGCGACTGGACGCGGATCGTCAGAAGGACCTGCGCGAGCGTAGGGTTGCCAGTACGCAGCAATATGATACGGCGATTGCCGAGCTGGCGCAGGCCGATGCCGATGTGGCCAGTGCCCGGGCGGGTCTGGCCGCTGCCCAGCTCAATCTGGAATATGCCGAGGTCAAGGCGCCGATCAGCGGGCGCATCGGTCGCGCGCTGATTACCGAAGGCGCGTTGGTAAGTTCCACCAGTTCCGATCCGCTGGCGATGGTCCAACAACTGGACCCGGTCTATGCGGACTTCACGCAATCGGCCAATCAGCTGCTGCAACTGCGCCGCGGCTTGAAGGCGGGAACCGTGACCGAGTCCGGAAAACGCGACACGCCGGTGCGCCTGAAGTTCGATGATGGCTCGCCCTATGGCTTTGTCGGCTGGCTGCTGCTGTCGGAAGCGACCGTGGACGCCACCACGGGGCAGGTGACCTTACGCGCGGAATTCCCCAACCCCGATGGCGATCTGCTGCCCAACATGTATATACGCGTCGCGATTGAACAGGGTATCCGTCCCAATGCCTTGGCGGTGCCGGAACAGGCCGTTCAGCGCGATACCGCCGGGCTGGCCCGGGTCTATGTCGTGGGCGAAGACAATACCGCCCAGCTGCGACAGGTTGAACTGGCCGATGTCGTGAATGGCAAATGGGTGGTGACGCAGGGGATCAAGGCCGGTGACCGCGTGGTCGTCGAGGGTTTCCAGAAAATCGCCCCCGGTGCGCCGGTCAACGCGCAGCCCTGGAAGGCCGCCGGTGAGGCCAGGCCGGACACTGCCCCGGCCGATGCCGGCAAAGCCGGTTAGGAGCACGCACAGATGTCAGGTTTTTTCATCAGCCGCCCGATCTTTGCCTGGGTGGTGGCGATCTTCATCGTGCTCGCGGGCGTGATCTCGATACCCTTTCTGCCCATCGCGCAGTATCCGAGTGTGGCTCCGCCGCAGATTTCAGTGTCGACCAGCTATCCCGGCGCTTCACCGGAGGAGATCTATCTGACGGTGACCCGTCCGATCGAGGAGGAGTTGAACGGCGTTCCGGGGATGCTCTACTTCGAATCGACTTCCGACACGTCGGGCAGCATCTCCGTCAACGTCATGTTCAACCCCGGCACGGATATCGCCGGCGCGCAGGTGGAGGTGCAGAACCGCATCGCCCGCGTCGAATCGCGGCTGCCTCTATCGGTCACCCAGCAGGGTATCCGGGTTGAACGCGCGGGTACCGGTTTCCTGATGATCGTGGGTTTGACCTCCACCGATGGTAGCATGGACGCGATCAGCCTCGGCGACTATCTGAACCGCAATGTGGTCAATGAAATCCGCCGTATCGACGGGGTTGGATCGGCTCAGCTTTTCTCGACCCAGCGTTCGATGCGGATCTGGCTGGACCCGGACAAGATGCTGGGGCTGCAGTTGACGGCGGAGGATATCACCGCGGCCATCAGTGCGCAGAACGCCCAGGTTTCGGCAGGCAGCATCGGCGCGCAACCCAATCCAGGCAATCAGCCGTTATTCGCCACCGTTCTGGTTCGGGGGCAGCTCACCTCGCCGGAGGAATTCGGTTCCATCGTTCTGCGTGCGAATTCCGACGGATCCTCGGTCCGGCTTCGCGACGTGGCAAGGATCGAAGTCGGGGGCGAAAGCTATAATTTCTCCAGTCGGTTGAATCGCCAGCCCAGCGCCGCGGTCGGCGTGCAGTTATCCTCGAACGGCAACGCGCTTGATACATCGCAGGCGGTGCGCGCGAAGATGGAAGAGCTGGCGCGCTTCTTTCCGGAGAATATCGCATACGACATCCCCTATGACACATCGCCTTTCGTGGAGATTTCCATCGAGAAGGTGCTGCACACGCTGTTGGAGGCCATGGCGCTGGTCTTCGTGGTGATGTTCCTGTTCCTGCAGAATTTCCGCTACACGATCATCCCGACGCTGGTCGTTCCGGTGGCTCTGATGGGCACCTGCGCGGTCATGCTGGCGACGGGGTTTTCGATCAATGTGCTGACCATGTTCGCCATGGTGCTGGCCATCGGCATTCTGGTCGATGACGCCATCGTGGTGGTGGAAAATGTCGAGCGCATCATGGTGGAGGAAGGGCTGACGCCCCGCCAGGCCACCCGCAAGGCCATGAAGCAGATTACCGGGGCCATTGTCGGCATCACGCTGGTGTTGACGGCGGTGTTCGTGCCCATGGCCTTTTTCCCCGGCGCGGTCGGCGTGATCTATCGCCAGTTCAGCTTGACGATGGTGGTCTCCATCCTGTTCTCGGGCTTCCTTGCTTTGTCCCTGACGCCCGCCCTGTGCGGCAGCATCCTGAAGCAGATACCCAAAGGGCATCACGACGAGAAGAAGGGTTTCTTCGGCTGGTTCAACAGAGGGTTCGAACGGACCACGACGGGCTATGGCGGCATGGTCGGCTGGCTGACGCATAGGGCCGGCCGCTTCATGATCGTCTATCTTGCCCTGCTGGTCGGGTTGGGCTGGGCGTATATGCGCCTGCCCACCTCCTTCCTGCCGAACGAGGACCAGGGTTTCCTGCTTGTTGATATCCAGGCCCCGCCGGAGGCCACCGCGACACGCACGCTGGAGGTCATCAAACAGGTGGAGGATGTCTTCCTGGCCGAGGAGATGGTGGAAAAGGTGATGGCCATTTCCGGCTTCAGCTTTTCCGGAAGAGGACAGAATGCAGGTCTTGCCTTCGTGACGTTGAAAGACTGGAGCGTTCGTGGGGCCGAGAATTCCGTATCGGCGATCGCCGGTCGCGCCAACCGGAAGCTGTACGCCATCAAGGATGGCTTCATCTTCGCCCTGTCGCCACCGCCAATCCAGGGGCTTGGTACCAGCAGCGGCTTTTCGTTCCGCCTTCAGGATCGTGGCGGCCTGGGCATGGAAGAGCTGGGCAAGGCTCGCAATCAGCTTCTAAGCGCGGCGGCAAAAAGCCCGATTCTGACGGGGTTGCGCGTGGAGGGGCTCGGCGATGCAGCCCAGATCAATCTGATTATCGACCGCGAGAAGGCCAATACCTTCGGCGTCACCTTTGCCGATATCAACAAGGCCATCTCGGTGCATTTCGGGTCACAATACGTCAATGATTTCCCGAACAATGGACGCATGCAGCGGGTGACCGTGCAATCGGATGCCGACCAGCGCATGCAGACGGCCGATCTGCTGAACTTGAATGTGCGCAATGTCCATGGCGGCATGGTTCCGTTGCAGACCTTTGCCCAGGTCGAATGGTCCAAGGGTCCGACACAGGTCGTCGGCTATAATGGCTACCCGGCCATCCGTATCAGCGGGCAGGCGGCCGCAGGCTACTCCACCGGCGATGCCATCACCGAGATGGAGCGTCTGGCGGGCGAATTGCCGAATGGCTTCGGGTTTGAATGGACCGGCCAATCCCTGCAGGAAATCCAGTCCGGTTCGCAGGCGCCCTATCTGATCGGCCTGTCGATCCTGTTCGTCTTCCTGCTGCTAGCCGCGCTTTATGAAAGCTGGTCGATCCCGGTCGCGGTCATGCTGGTCGTGCCGCTGGGCGTGATCGGGTCGGTGCTGGCGGTCGAACTCAGGGGCCTGTCCAATGACGTTTACTTCCTGGTGGGGCTTATCGCCATCATCGGCCTGTCGGCGAAGAACGCGATCCTGATCATCGAATTCGCCAAGGATCTGCGTAAGGACGGCATGTCCAGCATGGAGGCGGCGGTGCATGCCGCCAGACTGCGCTTCCGCCCCATTCTGATGACCTCACTTGCCTTTACCCTTGGCGTGCTACCGCTCGCCATCGCTACGGGGGCGAGCGCCGCCAGCCAGAATGCCATCGGCACCGGCGTGCTGGGCGGCATGATCTCCGCCACCGTCCTGGCCGTGCTGTTCGTACCGATGTTCTTCGTCTTCATCGCGCGTGTCTTCGGCGTACCGAAAGGGGTGATCGAGGAGGAAGAGGAACAGGAAGCGGGCAGGCCATCCTGACGGTTCGGGCGATTTGAAAGGAAAACGGCGCCGCATCCGGGAAGGATGTGGCGCCGTTCTTCTGTTCAGCCTGCATCATACCAACATGCTCGGTCCTTGACCGATCATGTGTGGGTTTTGCTCAATCGCCGCAGGGGCTTAAGCAAACTGCGATGAGCAGAACTCATCGCAGTTTGGCGTCAGCCCCGGATGAAGGCATGCAGATCGGCGTTGAAGCGCTGGGGTTCCACCTGGGCCAGGCCATGCGCGCTGCCCTGATAGACCTTCAATTCCGCCTTCGGTGCGATTCTGGCCGCGGCAATGGCCGAGGTGGTGATCGGCACGATCTGGTCGTCATCGCCATGCAGGATCAGGGTCGGCACATCGATCCGCTTCAGATCATCGGTATAGTCCACCTCCGAAAATTCCCGGATGCAATCATACTGGCCCTTGATGCCCCCGGCCATGCCTTGCAACCAGAAGCTCTGACGCAGGCCTTCCGATACCTTTGCGCCCGGCCGGTTGAAGCCGTAGAAGGGCGTCGTCAGATCCAGATAGAACTGGGATCGGTTGTTGGCGACCCCGGCACGGATGCCGTCGAACACCTCCTTCGGCAAACCGTCGGGATTGGCCTGCGTCTTCAGCATCAGCGGTGGCACCGCGCCGATCAGGGCGGCCTTGGCGACCCGGCCCGTACCATGGCGACCGATATAATGGGCAACCTCGCCGCCGCCGGTGGAATGGCCGACCAGCACCGCATCCTTCAGATCCAGCGCATTGATCACGGCGGCCAGATCATCGGCATAGGTATCCATGTCATTGCCGTGGAAGGTCTGGTCCGACCGGCCATGGCTGCGTCGGTCATGCGCGATCACCCGATAGCCGTTCTGCGAGAAATAGAGCAACTGGGCATCCCAGGCCTCCGCGCTCAGCGGCCAGCCATGGGCGAAGACGATGGGCTGGCCCTTGCCCCAATCCTTATAGGCGATGCGGGTGCCGTCCTTGGTCGTAACATAGGAAACCGGGGAGGCGGCCTGCGACCCCACTGCCTGTGCTTGGGCGGACTTCAGCCCAGGCAGGGTGGCGGCAAGGCCACCGAGGGCAAGCGCACCGAGGGCGGCCTGACGGCGGCTGACGGAAAAGCCTTCGGTCGAAACGCTATTGCTCATGACGGTTCTCCTTCCTTTTTGTTTGGCAGCGCCCTGCCCGTATCGACGGGCAAAACGGGCAATCCAGCCGGTTGAATGATCCGACCGACCTTCCGAGGCCGGCCCGGTTCGGCGCTGCGCCTGAACCATGAGGAAGATATAAATAGCGCGCGGTATAAAATCAATAGCGATTTAATCGTACACGATTAAAAATCATGCATGCGGAATTGCTCGGGATGGCGCTGTACTGGCAGGCCGGGAAAGCAGGGCTGTCGGATAGGAAGAGGGCGGCGCTGATGTTGGGGGATGGCAGCGCGCTACCAGCGCTCTTGCCCATCCAGCCAGAGGGCGAAGCTCAGCCAGGGCGCGCGCTCGGCCAACCGGTCGTAGGCGCGTTGGGCCGCCAGATTGTCCTGCGGCACCAGCCAGCGCAGATGGACCCAGCCCCGTTCGCGCCCGATAGCGGCAATGGCCTCGATCAGGCGCTGGGCGAGCCGCTGGCCGCGTGCATCGGGCGAGACATAGAGATCGTCGATCTGTCCCGCGCGCCGGCCGGAGATAGCTTCAGGCAGGTCGAAGAAAAGAGCGAAACCCAGGAGCGTGCCGGCCTGGATGGCCCCCAGCAGTTCGGCCTTCGGATCGGCCAGAATGCCTGCCGCCAGGGCTGGGGCAGGTGGAGGGGGCGCAGCATGGCGCATCTCGCCGGCATAGGCGGCCAACAGCCCGGCCAGGGCCGGGGCTTCTTCGGCGGTTAGGCGGCGGATCGTAATGACCTGTGTCATGGTGCGACTACTGCATGCTGTGGCAATGGCTTGCAAGGTGGAACGGCAGGATTAGGATATCCTGGCAGCTGTGTTGGCAGGTGGAAGGATTCGTGATGTCGACCAGGCCGCTGAAAGCGGACCCCGGTGTGACCGGGGGGGATGCATCTGCGGCCCATGTTACCGCCATCCGTGGGCCGGTCATCGATCTGCGGGTCGATGGAGGGCCGTTGCCGGCTATTCACGATGCGGTGGCCATTGAAACGGCTGGCGGTCTGGTTATGGCCGAAGTCCAGGCGCATCTGGACAGAGGCCGTGCCAGAGCCATCGCACTGGAGCCGTCCGGCGGCATAGCGCGCGGGGCAAAGGTGACGCTGACCGGCGGGCCGCTGGCCGTGCCGGTCGGGCCGGCCGTGCTTGGCCGGCTTCTGGATGTGCAGGGCCGTATCGGCGATGCCGGCCAGGCGCTGCCTGACGATGTGCCGCGCAGTCCGATCCATCGTCCCGCCCCGGCCCTGACAGCCCAGAAGCCTGGCGTGGACGTCTTCGCGACCGGTATCAAGGTGCTGGATTTGCTGGCCCCGCTTGCCCAGGGCGGGAAAACCGCAATGTTTGGCGGAGCAGGCGTTGGCAAGACCGTGCTGGTCATGGAACTGATCCATGCGATGGTATCGGGTTATGACGGTATTTCCGTTTTCGCCGGCGTTGGCGAGCGCTCCCGCGAGGGACATGAGATGTTGCACGAGATGCGCAACTCGGGGGTGCTGGAGCGTACCGTGCTTGTCTATGGACAGATGAATGAGCCGCCGGGTGCGCGCTGGCGCGTGCCGTTGACTGCCCTGTCCATTGCCGAGCATTTCAGGGACCAGGAAGGGCGCAATGTCCTTCTTCTGATGGATAACGTGTTCCGTTTCGTACAGGCAGGGGCGGAGGTTTCGGGGTTGCTGGGGCGCATGCCATCGCGCGTCGGCTATCAGCCGACCCTGGAGACCGAGGTTGCGGAGTTGCAGGAGCGCATTGCCTCTGCCGGGCGGGCAGCCGTCACGGCGGTGGAGGCGGTCTATGTTCCCGCCGATGATTTCACCGATCCGGCAGTGGCCGCGATCAGCGCGCATGTCGATTCCACCGTCATCCTGTCGCGCGAACTGGCGGCCGAAGGCATCTATCCCGCCATTGATCCGGTTGCGACCAATTCCGTGCTGCTCGACCCCCTTGTGGTGGGAGAGGAGCATGTCCGCGTTGCCGGGCGGATGAAGGAACTGATCGAGCATTATCGTGAACTGCGCGATGTGATCGCCCTGCTGGGGGTGGAGGAGTTGGGGCGGGAAGAACGTCTGCTGGTTGGGCGCGCCCGGCGTCTGCAACGGTTCATGACCCAGCCCTTCTTTGTTGCGGCCGCCTATACGGGCATGGCAGGGCGCCAGGTGTCCGTTGCCGATACCGTCAGCGGCTGCGCGTCCATTCTGGATGGGGAATGCGATGATTGGGATGAAAGTTCCCTCTACCTGATCGGAAATTTGGGAGAAGCCAGGGCCAAAGAGGAGGCGCGTCGCAAGGCGGCCGCGAAAGCGGCATGAGCACGGGGCTTCACCTTAAAGTCACGACCCCGCTTGCTTTGGTGCTGGACGAGGCGGGGGTGATGTCGATCCGTGCGGAGGATGCCAGCGGAGGTTTTGGCATCCAGCCTGGACATGCCGATTTTCTGACCGCGCTTGGCGCGTCGGTGCTGCGGTGGCGCAAAAAGGAAGGCCCGTGGTTTTACTGTGCGCTGAAAGGCGGCGTGTTGCGCGTCCGTGGCGGAAACCGGGTGGAGATCGCCTGCCGCATGGCGGTGCCGGGCGAGGATCTGCCATCATTGCAGGCCCTGGTCCGACAGAAGGCGGAGGCTGCCGACGACGACGCCCGTCGCGCCAGAGGTGAACAGACCCGGCTGCATGCCGCCGCGATCCGCCGCCTGATGCATGGGTTGAAATATACCGACAAGGGCGGAAGCATGGAAGCCTTGATGGAGGATTTCCAGTGAGCGGTGGCAATGGACATCGCGAGATGGAGGAGGCCGCCCGCCGCACGGCCGCGCGCCAGGAAACGGGCGGGCGCGATCCGGAACCCTCGCTCGCCAAGCGGTTCGGGCAGATCGGCGTTTTGGGCTGGGTGATTGTCGGGCCGACATTTGGGGGCGTGCTGCTGGGCAACTGGTTGGATCGGCTTTTGGGCAGCGGTGTCACCATGGCGGCGGCATTGACCATGCTGGGGGCCGCCATGGGGCTGTGGTTTGCTTTTCGATGGATGCATCGACAATGACGGGGGAAGAGACGCGCTATCTTCTGGCGGCCCTGGCCACCCTTGCGGGGCTGGGTGTGGGATGGTTGCATTTCCACAGCCTCAAGGTGCTCGCCAACAGGATCGTTGAAGGTGATCGTCGGGCCGTCGCGCTCCAGATTCTGCGCCTTGCGATGCTGGCGGGGTTTCTGCTGTTCTGTGCCCAGGCCGGGGCCATCGTGTTATTGGCCGCAGCGCTTGGTATCTTCCTGGGGCGAATGATGGTGATGCGCGGCCAGCGAAGGGCCGGGTCGTGACCGAAAATCCGCTGGCAACGAAAATCGCCTTCCAGATCGGTCCCGTGCCGATCAGCGAGGTCGTGCTGGTCACCTGGGGCGTGATGTTGGCGCTTATGCTTGTCTGCTGGCTGCTGACACGGGGGCTCCGCCTTCGGCAGTCCGGCCCACAGGCGGTGCTGGAGATGATCGTGACCACGTTGGATGCACAAATCCGATCCACCATTCCCGGCGATCCCTCACCCTATCGCGTGCTGATCGGAACCCTGTTTCTGTTTGTGCTGACCGCCAACTGGTCCTCGCTGGTGCCAGGGGTGGAGCCGCCGACGGCGCATCTGGAAACCGATGCGGCATTGGCTCTGATCGTCTTCATCGCCACCATAGGCCATGGGGTGCGCGCCCATGGCGTGCCGGGCTATCTGTCCACCTTTGCCAAGCCAAGCTGGGTGATGATTCCCCTGAACCTCGTCGAGCAGGTAACGCGCGCCTTTTCGTTGATGGTGCGCCTGTTCGGCAATGTGATGAGCGGGGTGTTCGTGATCGGTATCATCCTGTCTCTCGCCGGGTTTCTGGTTCCCATTCCCCTGATGGCGCTGGACCTGCTGACGGGCGCCGTACAGGCGTACATCTTTGCCATTCTAGCCCTGGTCTTCATTGCTTCGGCGGTGGAAGAAGGGGGCGGTGACAGGAAGGAGTGACGGCACATGAACGCTTCGGATTATGTCGAATTGGTCAGTATCATTGCCGCGGCGATGGCGGTGTCCTTTGGCGCCATCGGGCCGGCCCTGGCGGAAGGGCGCGCGGTTGCCGCCGCGATGGATGCCATTGCCCGGCAGCCTGAAGCGGCGGGCACCGTGTCGCGCACGCTGTTCGTCGGCCTTGCCATGATTGAAACCATGGCGATTTACTGCCTCGTGATCGCCCTTCTGCTGCTGTTCGCCAATCCTTTCGTGGGGTGAGGTGATGCAGTTCGACTGGGTTACCTTTGCGTTTCAACTCGTCAACGTTCTGATCCTGTTGGCGATCCTGAAATATTTCCTGTTCAAGCCGGTTGCTGCCGTCATCGCTAGACGGCGAGCCGAGGAGGAGGAGGCGCTGGCCGGGGCGCAGGCGGCCCGGGCCGAGGCGGAGCAGGCAAGGAGTGAGGCGCTGGCGACAGCCCGGGTGAATGAGGCGGCCTATCACGACCTGCTGGCAAAAGCCCGAACGGAGGCCGAGGCGGGGCGTCTGGCCCTGCTGGAGGCTGCGCGGGGGGAGGCCGCCCGGATCGTTGCGGACGCCAGGACGCAGGCCGCTGAAGCCGGGCTGGCGGCGCAAGCCGCCAGCCTTGACCGGGTCCGCGATCTGGCCGAAGCCATTGCGGAACGGGCGCTTGCCGGTCTGCCGGTACCGCCCGATGCGCTGGGTTATGCGGCCCGCCTTGCCGCAACCCTGACGACCATGACGCAAACGCAACGAAAGGCGTTCCTGTCCGGGGGCGGGCTGATACTGATCGCCCCGCAGGCCTTGAATGGAGAAACGCTTGCGCAGGTTGAGGCGCTGCTCGCGCCGCTTGGCGCGGATGATTTCGAGATCGAAATAAATCCCAGCCTGATTTTGGGGCTGGAACTGCAATCGCAGTCAGGCGTGTTGCACAATTCCCTTGCCCATGACCTGACCCGCATTTCGGAGGCGCTGGCCCATGGCGACGGATCCGGCGCTTGAGGCGCTGAAGGCCAGGCTGGCGGGCGCCACTCTTGGGCCGACGGCGGAGGAGACCGGGCAGGTGACGGAGATCGCCGATGGTCTGGCCCATATCACCGGTCTGCCGGGCGCGCGCACGGGCGAGGTCGTGACCTTCGCGACCGGCGCGCGCGGTTTCGTGCTGAACCTGGATGAGGACGTCCTGCAGGCGGCCTTGCTGGATGCCGGTGACGAGATCGGGGCGGGGCAGAGGGTAACCCGTACGGGCGTCCTGCTGACCGTGCCGGTTGGCGATGGGTTGCTGGGACGGGTGGTCGATCCGCTCGGGCGGCCGCTTGACGGGCAGGGTCCGATCCGCACCGACGCCCAGTTGGAAGCCGAAAGGCCCGCCCCCGCCATCATTGACCGCGACTTTGTGTCCGAGCCGTTGGAAACCGGTCTGCTGGTAGTGGATTCCCTGTTTGCGATTGGCCGTGGCCAGCGCGAGCTGATCATCGGGGAACGGGGAACCGGCAAGACATCCATCGCGGTCGATGCGATTCTGAACCAGAAGAACAGCGACATCATCTGCGTCTATGTTGCCATCGGTCAGCGCATGACGGCCGTTGCCCGGGTCATCGAAGCGGTTCGGACCAGGGGCGCGATGGAACGGACCATCTTCATGGTCGCCCCGGCCACGGCCGCGCCTGGCCTGCGTTGGCTGGCGCCCTTTGCCGCGACCAGCATGGCCGAATGGGTGCGTGACAAGGGTGGTCATGCGCTGATCGTCTATGACGATTTGACCAAGCATGCCGCCGTGCATCGCGAATTGGCCCTGCTGGCGCGCCAGCCGCCAGGGCGCGAGGCTTATCCTGGCGATATTTTCTATCTGCACGCCAGATTGCTGGAACGGTCCGCCAAGCTGAGCGAGGCGCGGGGCGGCGGGTCGCTGACCGCGTTGCCGATCGCGGAGATCGAGGCGGGAAACCTGTCCGCCTATATTCCCACCAATCTGATTTCCATCGCAGACGGGCAGATCGTGACATCCGCTGCGCTGTTCGCGGGCAATCAACGCCCGGCGGTGGATATCGGTCTGTCGGTTAGCCGGGTGGGGGGCAAGGCCCAGGCCGGCGCAATGAAGGCCGTGGCGGGAAGGGTGCGGCTGGACTATGCGCAATATCTGGAAATGAAGATGTTCGCTCGCTTCGGCAGCATGGGCGATGCGGGCATGGCTGCCAGACTGGCGCGGGGCGAACGTATCGGCGCGCTGCTGGGACAGCGGCGGTATGAGCCGCTATCGACCATAGCGCAGATCGCCCTGCTGGCAGCGCTGGCTGATGGCGGGCTGGATGCCGTTGCGGTGGAGGATGTGGCGCGGCTTAAGCCGGCGCTGGAGGCGATGTTGCAGGCCGATCCGAAGCTGGCCGCCTTCCGCAGTCATCCCGACAGGCTGGCCTCCGATACGCGCGCAACGTTGGTCGCCTGTGTTCGCCAGGTACTGCGCGGCCTGGCCGGAGAGCCTGCATCGTGAACCGGCCGGAAGACATCCAGCGGCGCATTGTCAATATTCGCCAGATCGAAAGCATCATCGCTACCCTGCAAGCGCTCGCTGCCGCCCATCTGATCGAAGCACGCGGGCATCTGGATGCGATCCATGCGCATGAGAAGGTTGTTGCCGGCGCCCTGTCGGTGGCCCTGTCCGGGCGGGAAGGGGTGGAGGCGATGGAGGCGGGGCTGGAACAGCAGGCCGGGATCACCATTCTGGTCGGCGCGACCCAGGGCTTTTGTGGTTCCTATGCCGATCGTCTGTTGGAGATCGCACGGGACGCGGCTGCTGGTGGCGATGGCCTGATGGTGGTTGGAGCGCGCAGTCTGGCCGGGCTGATAGGGTGGGGGCAGGATCTTCTGTGGTCGGCCGATATGCCGTCGCATGCGGCCGATATTCCCGGCCTGGCGAACCGGCTGGCGGATGCGTTGCTCGCGGAACTCACGCGCTGGCCCGACCGCGTGGTGCATATCGTTCACGCTGATCCGGCCGCCCCGGAACACAAGGCCGATCGCCGCAGGCTCTGGCCATTCGATTTCGACCGCTTCCCGGTGGAGGGAGGTGCCATGCCACTGATCACCCTGTCCCCCGCGCCGCTGATCGGCACCTTGGTACAGGAATATATCTTTGCCGAGCTGTGCGAGGCCCTGATGCTGGGCTTTGCGGCCGAAAATGCCGCCCGGGCGGAAGCGATGGCCCGGGCGCAATCGAATGTGAAACGCATTGCAGCCGATCTGAAGGGCGAATTCCAGCGCGCGAGGCAGGACCAGATGACGACCGAGATCATTGAACTCGCCGCCGGGCAGGACGCGCTGCGCTAGCGTCGGCGCTACTCCGCAGCGCTGGGGCGCGGTCGCAGGGCAGAAGCAGGTTGACGCCGTTGCGAGCGCATCAGGAACCAGATCCAGCTTCCCATGATAGCGAGCGTCAGAACCGTCCAACCCGCCAGGAACAGGGAGGTCGCCAGCGGCAGGTCCGCCGGCAGGCGTCGACCATCCTGCAGCGGACCGGCAATATGCAGCGCATACCAGAAGCTGGGGACGGTCAGCAGCGGGGGCAACAGCGAGACCGACCCGGCCAGCACGCTGCCGCGCCAGGCGGCATTGCGGGTTTCGCGCTGCAGCCGCTTTACATGCAGCCAGGCGCCCGTCAGACACAGACCCGACAGGACCAGACCGAAGGCGAACCAGATGATCTTGCTGGTCATGCCAGCGAAGTTTCCGAAATGCAGAGGGTCGGCCATCTCTGACCAGCGCCAATAGGCACTGAGATCGCTGGCGTGCTGGCTGTGCAGGACCGTGCCGTCCCTTGGGTCCAGGAACATTTTGTTGGCGCGATCCCGGATCATGACATCCCCGGCCTGGCCTTCGACATAGAAATAGCCGTTACGGTCGGGATAGACGATGCGGATCGTAAGATCCGGCCGGGCGTGTTGTGCCTTGTCCAGTAGCGTGCGGAAGGGCAGGACCGGCTGCGCCCCGATCTTCAACGGCGGCAGGGCATGCACTGCCAGCGGAAAGGAATCGACATAGGCGAACTTGCCGTCGACCAGATGAAAGCGGGCATGTTCATACAGATACCAGAAGCCGGTCAGCGCGATCAGCGCCACGAACCAGAGGCTCCATAGCCCTGCCACCTTATGCGCACTGCTCCAGAAAGCCCGCGCTCCCTTGCCGATCGTCAAGGCAAAGAAGCGGCGCCACCAGCGTTTGTAGAAAACCAGCGCTGTTGCCAGGGACAGGATCAGGGGCAGGGCAAACAGGCAGACAAGATATTTTCCGGCACCCAAAAGGCCGAAAAAATCCTCGTGGAAGGAGCGGAAGAAGCGTCCCACATTCAGGGCCGGTACGTCGCCGGTGACGATGCGTCGATAGGGGTCGACGAGGACGAGCCGGGTTTCCTTCCTGCCAGTGGCGATCACGGCGACTGCGGCGAAGCGCTGATACCGCTGTTCCAGGACGGCAATCAGCTTCGTGCCAGGGAAGGCGGCCTGGGCGATTTCCGCGATATCGGCCAGTGTCGCGGGTTCACCTGCGGGGACAACCCGCATCGCCGGGGTCAGCAGCCAGTCGATCTCCTCGGAGATGACCGCAAAACTGCCGCCCCAGCAGATGATGAAGAGCAGGAGCCCGCTGAAGATTCCGATCCAGCTATGCCAGTCGAACCAGCGGCGGGCTCCGTTCCGTTTGGCCATGATGCGATCAGAACTCGGCGCGCAGACCTGCGAAGAAGGTGCGCGGGGAACCCACGCTGACCCGGAAATTGCCGCCCGAGGCCGTGTAATATTCCTCATCCATCAGGTTTTTCACGCCAAGATCGAAGCGCAGGCGCTTCTCGTCCTTCAGCGGCAGGTAATACCAAGCGCCGACATCGAACAGCGTGTAATCGCCGATATCCCAGGTATTGGCGCTGTCGCCATAGCGCTTGCCGACATAATAGGCGCCTGCACCGAAACCCAGACCTTTGACCGGGCTGTCGGTTTGCTGGAACTCATAGCTTGCCCACAGGCTTGCCGTGACGGGGGGCGAGTTGGTCGGGCGTTTGCCATCGGTCGTGGCGCTGGTGCTGACGGTTTCCGCATCCACCAGGCCCAGCCCGCCGCGTAGGTTGAGGCCCTGCACCGGATTGGCGATGGCGGACACTTCCGCCCCGCGGGATCGTTGACCGCCGGTAAGGACCGGATTGCCGTTCACGGTTTCGACCACATTGTCCTGTTCGATCTGGAACAGGGCGCCGGTCAGTAGCAGTCTGCCGTCCAGGCCGCTCCACTTCGCACCGATCTCATACTGTTCGCCCTGTTCCGGCGGCAGAACGACCACGGTGGAATTGCCGCCATAGATATTCTGCGTCTGGAAGGTCTCCGCATAGGAGCCATAGAGCGACAGATCGCGATGGGGTTTCCAGACCAGCCCGGCGGACTTGGACAGATGGCTGTCCTTTTCCGGATTGGCCCCGCTGACCGCATTGGTCAATTGATTGACCCGGTCATACTCGCCATCGAAATACTCATAGCGCGCACCCAGGGTCAGGGTCAGGTCCCGCATCAGTTCCAGATCGGTCTGGGCATATGGTCCGTAGGACACCTGACGGACATCCGTCCACAACTGGCTGTTGGGCGTGGCGGAATTGTCAACCACAGTGAAGGAGGATGGGTTGTAGATGGTGCCGCCGACCTGGGTCGCGCCACTGAAATTGACCCAATCCTCATCCTGCTGATGGTATTCGACGCCGGCTGCGATATCGACGGGAATGCCAAGCTCCAGATCCCCGGTCAGTTGCATGCGGGCGAACTGGGTGGCCAGCGTGCGATCGCGATTGCCCTGGACCTGGCGCGTCAGCACACCGGCGGCACTGACACTGGTAACCTCGACGCGCAGGTCTTCCGAGGTCTCCTGCGAATAGAACAGCTTGTTGTCGATCGACCAGGCACTGTCGCCCAGCGGTATGGAGGTGTCGAGTTCCAGGATATGGTAGCTCGCCTCGCGCTTGTTGAAATCCGGATTGTCGTAGCGCGTCTCCGGCGAAACACTGACCACTTCGCGCAGGCCATTTGCTACGGCCTGGGTGACGTGCCCACGATCGACGGGCCGTTTGTCGTGGCCATATTCGTGGTTGAGAGAGATCCGCACGTCCGAATCTCCTTCCCATGCCAGAGATGAGGACAGGAACTGGCGGTTTATTTCCGATTTCCGGAAATTCTCGGAATCCTCCGCCGCGGTGTTGACACGGAAGGCCAGCGTCTGGGCGTCATTGATCGAGCCGGTCATATCGGCGGCGATCTGCCGCGCGCCGTGTTCGTCGAGATTCAATTCAGCGGTGTTGGACGCTTCGAATTCCGGCTTCTTGGTGACGATATTGACCAGTCCACCCGGGCTCATCTGCCCGATTTCGGCGGACGGTCCTTTCAGGATCTGAATGCTGTCGACCGCGCCGGGATCAATCCGGCTGTTCGTCTTCAGGCGCACCCCGTTGCGATAGATATCGTCACGCCGCCGGAAGCCGCGGATAAGATAGTCCTCGCGGCTGCCGCCATAGCCGTCGACCGTCACCACATTGGGCGACAGACGATAGACGTCTTCCATTTCGCGGGCCTGCTGGTCGAGCAGCAGCTGTTCGGGAATGATATCCACCGTGCGCGGAATGTCGGTCACATCCTTGGCGATCAGGCTGCCTGTCTCGGCATCGCGGCTGTCATAGCGCGACTGGGCCGTGCCGACGACATAGACCGGGTCCAGTTGCAGGACATTGCCGGTTTGCTGTGTCGCCTTTTCGATGCTGATGGTTGTGCCGTTTTCCACCCGGTGGGTCAGGCCGCTGCCGGCCAGAAGCATCTGCAGGGCCTGATGGCCGGCCATGCGCCCCTGCACCGTGGGCGCGCTCAGGCCGCGCAGTAGCGCGCCATCGACTGTTACCTGCACATCGGCCTGCTGACCGAACAGGATCAGCGCCCCGGCCATGGTTTGCGCCGGTATGGTATAGCTGCGTTCTTCCAGCAGCGAGACCGGGTTGGCCGCCGTAGCCTGGGCCAGCGCGATGGTTGGCAAGGCCATCGGTACAAGCCCCGTCGTTGCCAGCAATGCCGCCATCAGTGCCATGCGGCACCTGCGCCTGTCCGTCTTCGTAACTGCCCCCGTGACCACGGTTGAACTCCCTTCCCGTAACGATCCAGACACGTCAACGCGGCATCATCGGCTTTCGCTATTGCGTCGCAATTGCGTGCTCAAGACTCTGAACGAGCACCGCGCACCGTTTTTCAAAAAAAATCCTCGGGAATTTCCAACCGGCCTGGATTCGCCGGCGTCAGGAGGCTGACAGGATGGTCAGCCAGGGGGATATCTGGCGGATCACGGCATTCTGCGCCCGTGCGATGGCTTGTAATGCCCGGACAGGATCACGCAGGTCATAGAGTCCGGTCACCGGCCGTTGGCCAAGCGCATTATCCGTGATCAGAATATGGCCGGAATAATAGCGTCGCAGCCCGTCCACTACCTGTGCCAGGGGCTCGTCCCGCGCGATCAGGCGGTACTGCCGCCAGGCCGCGATGGATGCGGGATCACGTTGATCTTCCGTCACCATGCCGTCCTGACCGACCTGCAACACCTGCCCGGCGGAGAGCCTATGCTTGGCGTTGGGCCGTTCAACCTGCACCAGGCCATGCTCAACCCCGACAGACTGATATCCCGCATCGTTGCGAACCGAAAAGGCCGTGCCGATAACCCTTACACGCAGATTGTCCGTATGAACCCGGAAGGGGTTCCGGGCGTCTGGTGCCACCTCGAAAAAGGCTTCGCCCGACAGCAGCTGAATTCCGCGTTCCTGCTCAGAGTAGGCGAGCGCAATAGCGCTATCCGGGGCCAGGGTGACCCGGCTGCCGTCCGGCAGGGAAAGGCTGCGCGTTTCCGCTGTGCCGGTCCGGTAATCGGCCTGGATGGTGGCAAGTAGATTCGGACCCGCCAGGAGGGCCGCGGTTCCCAGACCGGCCGCAAGGGCGGCCGTTCGCAGGAAATAGCGCCGACTGGGCTGCTGGGCTGGCGGGTTCCGTCTGCCAGCCAGAAACGGACGCCAGCGGGCCGCGTGGTGCGGCGTGGTTGCGGCGATCGCGGTGACGGCATGCAGCACGCGTTGCCGGGCGAGGGCATGACGCGGATCGGATCGCAGCCAGGCTTCGAATCCGCGACGCAGTTCGATATCGTCCGGCTCTTCCTGCAACAGGACCAGCCAGCCAACCGCCTGCCGTTCTATCTCGCCGTCAACCGGCTGCCCGTCATCCACCGGGGGCTCCATCATCTGCCGCCCGTCCGAATGGGTGCGGAGGGCATATCATCACATAAACGCATGCGCATGAGAGATTTTCAGAACTGAATTCCGTCGGGCATCAGGAGCACTCCAGGCGACGGCGGCAATGCTCCACCCCGTCGACCACGAGCGCATGGGCGAGCGAAACGGAAATGTCCAGAAAGGCGGCGATCTCGCGCAGCTTGGCCCCGCCGAAACGGTGCATTTCCAGGGCGATGCGCGTGCGTTCCGGCAGTTCAGCCAGGGCTTCCATCACGCGCGCATAATCCTGGCGCGAGACCATGGCGGCTTCCTGCGACGGAGCTTGATCGGCATGGGCTGCCGTCGCGCCCTCATACTCCTCCGCGATGAAAAGCTGGCTTTCCCGCAGGTTCCTGCGATGGCCGTCGATGGCAAGGTTGCGTACGATACGGAACAGATAGCCCGTCGCGTCCTCCAGCAGCCGGCCCTTGGACGCTTCGGCAAAGCGCAGCCAGGCTTCCTGAACGAGGTCCTCCGCCAGGGCGCGACTGCCCGTTATGCTGCTCGCATAATCCACAAGCGCACGACGATGCATCACATACAGGTTGAGCGACGAATCCAGGCGCACCCCCAGAATTCCCTCGGAAGCTGGTGCGCAGGATATTGCGAACCATTCGCAATGCCTTGTAGCCGCAAGGAAAGCGGCTGGCAACCTCCTTGCATCTTCCGGGATGGTCAGGCCGCCGGCTTCCTGGCCTTCTCCCCATAGCGGCGGGTGGGTTTGTCAAACCCGCAGGAGGTGCCGTCGGTATGCACCACCTCCTCCTCCCAGGGCAGTTCATAGGTTCCGGCGACCAGATCGTGCATATAGCTGTAAGGGCAGTCCTGCGCGCCGCCAACCACGGCGGTGAAGCCGCGATGGCCAAGCTGATAGATGTTGTTTTCCACCGACCAGTATTTGCGCGCTTCGCGCACCAGATCGGGGCGGACTTCCGCCGTGATGATTTCATCCGGCCGACCCGAAGTGCCATGGGCCAGGATGGAGCCGTCGAAATTCACGATCATGCCTTCGCCCATGGAATCGAAACTGCCATCCGATCCGCACATACAGACATTGGCGGTGATCATCAGATTCTGGAAGGAATTGGCCTGGTTGGTGAAGCGCCATGCCTCCCGGATCGGGGCGGTATAGCCGGCCGTCCGCAGCATGATCTCGGCGCCCTTATAGGCGCATTCCCGTGCCATCTCAGGGAACATTCCGTCATGACAGATGATCAGGGCCAGCTTGCAGCCATTCGGCCCGTCGATCACCGGAATGCCGATATCGCCCGGCTCCCAGGGTTCAACCGGCACCCAGGGATGCAGCTTGCGATAATACAGGCGGATTTCGCCCTTCTCATCGATGATCAGTCCGGAATTATAAGGGTTGCCGTCCGGGTTCAGCTCCATGATGGAAAAACAGCCCCAGATCGCATGATCCGTGCAGGCCTTGCGGAAGGCCGCGACCTCCGGCCCGTCGAGCGTGCACATGATCTCGGGGTTCGTGTCCATCGACAGCCCGTGCAGGGCGTATTCCGGGAAAACAACCAGGTCCATCGATGCCATATTGCGGCGCGCCTTGCCGACCATGGCGACGATCCGGTCAGTCTGTGCTTTCAGGTCGGCCGGTGTTTTGACCACGGGCAATTGCAACTGGACGAGGCCGATCACCACCCCGTTCGGGGTCTTGTTCAGTCCACCGAGTGCGCTCATCAGGCAAATCTCCTTGGCCGGGACGCTCTGGCGAATAAGGGCAAGGGATGTGCCAGAGGATTCGTTCTAGAAAAACAACGTAATATCAATAGATTGGCTTCGTTTTCCTCAGGAGGGGCGCAGCCGGGCTGCCCATATTTCAGGCCGCCTGCTACCTGCCTGTCCGAAATCTGGGCAATGCGCACGGCCTGCATACCGCTGCCGCGCTCCGGCTTCATGCTGCGATGCAGCGAGGGTGCGCAGAATCCCCTTGCCGGAAATTCGACCGGCCGGTTAGGTTTTCCAACCGTGGTGCCGCAACGATGATGACCGACGCCGTGTCGCGCCGCTGCGAAACGGTGCCGTCCAAACCCATGAGACCGGAGTAATTCCATGCGTACCTGGCTGAAGAACCCGCTCGCGATCCTGGCCGAGAATGCCGGCGGCGGTATCGTGGTGGAGGGTAGCCGGATCGTGGAACTGGTGCCTGCCGGCCGGCAACCTTCCCAGCCGGTGGAGCAGGTATTCGACACTAGCCGTCATGTGCTGATCCCGGGCCTGATCAATACCCATCACCATTTCTTCCAGACGCTGTCGCGGGCGCATCCCGCAGCCTATAATGCCGAACTGTTTCCCTGGCTGACGGCACTCTATCCGATCTGGTCCCGGTTGAACCGTGACATGTTCCGTCTGGGCGCGCGTCTGGCGTTGGCCGAGCTCCTGCTGTCGGGCTGCACCACCGCGATGGACCACAACTACATGGTCTTCAAGGGCATGGAGGACGCCACCGATATCGAGGTGCAGGAGGCACAGGCGCTGGGTATCCGGGCCACGGTCACGCGCGGTTCGCTGTCCCTGTCGAAGAAGGATGGGGCCATCCCGCATGACAATATCGTGCAGGATGCCGACACCATCCTGGCCGATAGCGAACGGGTGCTGCAGCAATATCATGACACGTCTGACGGGGCGATGATCCAGATCGCGCTGGCTCCCTGCGCGCCCTTCAATGTTGGGCGCGATGTGATGCGCGCCAGCGCGGAGCTGGCCGACAAATATCATTGTGGCCTGCATACTCATCTGGCCGAGACGGAGGATGAGGAGGAATATTGCAAATCGGTTTTCGGCTATCGCCCGATCGACTGGCTGGAGGATTGTGGTTGGCTTCGGTCCGATGTCTGGCTGGCCCATGGCATCCATTTCACCGACCATGACTGTCAGACCCTGGGCAAGCATGGGGTGGGCGTATGCCACTGCCCGACCTCCAACGCGGTGCTGGCTTCGGGCTTCTGCCGCACGCTGGACCTGGAAGCGGCCGGCAGCCCGGTCGGGCTGGGGGTGGACGGCTCCGCCTCCAATGACGGATCGAACATGATGGAGGAGGTGCGCCACGCCCTGATGGTGAACCGGCTGGGCTATAAATCGGCCCAGAAGATCACCCATCGCGACGCGCTGCGTTGGGCGACGGAGGGCTCCGCGCGTTGTCTCGGCCGTTCGGATATCGGCGAAATCGCAGTGGGCAAGCAGGCCGATCTTGCGCTGTTCACCCTGGATGAGCTGCGCTTCTCCGGCAACCATGACCCGATCGCGGCGCTGGTGCATTGCGGGGCGAACAAGGCCGATCGCGTGATGGTGGCCGGCCAATGGCGGGTGATCGACGGCCAGATTCCCGGCTTTGATACCGCCAAGCTGATTGCCGAACATTCGGCTGCCGCGCGCATCTTCGATTGATCAGGGGGCAGGGCTGCGACGGTCTTGATCTTGATCAAGGCCGCGCTTCGCCGTAAACGATAGTCATTCGCAGGCGGTGGCTATCCGCTGCCGCGCTGCCCCGGGGTCGACTGCCCGCGTGCCGACGGGGCAGGGTTCCCGGAGTCTGGCATCCTTGCCGGCCCGAACGAAACAGATGCTGGAGATCGCGTGATGCGTTGGGCCTTGCCGCTCGGGCTGCTTGCGGCCGTTGTTGTCCTTGGTGTGACCTTGCCGGCCCTGGCGGATGATCCGACCGGTTTGGACAGCAAGGCCGCGCTGGGACAGGCCCTGTTCTTTGACGTGAACCTGTCCAGGAACCGGACCCAGGCCTGTGCCACCTGCCATGATCCCGATTTCGCCTTTACCGATCCGCGCGAGGTGCCCGGGGCTGGCCATGCCGTTTCCCTGGGTGATGACGGGGTGTCGCTGGGTGACCGCAATACGCCCAGCGCGGCCTATGCCCGCTTTGCTCCACCTTTTCAGAGGAATGAGCAGGGGCAATATGTCGGCGGTCAGTTCTGGGACGGCCGCGCCGCCGATCTGGGGGAACAGGCGGGCGGGCCTCCCCTCAACCCGTTGGAAATGGGCATGCCCGACAAGGCTTCCGTCGTGGAACGGCTGCGGGAGAATCCGGCCTATGTGACGGCGTTCGAGGCGCTGTTTCGGGCGGGCGTGCTGGAGGATAGCGAGGCGGGCTACGCCGCCATGACGGAAAGCATCGCGGCCTTCGAAAACACGCCCGTCTTCGCCCCCTTTGATTCCAAATATGACCGGTTTTTGCGTGGCGAAGAGAAGCTGAGCGACCAGGAGGAACTGGGGCGTGTCCTGTTCTTCTCCCAGCAGTTCACCAATTGTCATCTCTGCCACAAACTGGCGAGCGACAGCACGGCCGCGCGGCAGGAAAGCTTCAGCAATTACCGCTATCACAATATCGGGATACCGGCGAACCCGGCCATGCGGGCGGCACGTGGTGACGGGGTGGGGATCAGCGACCCCGGCCTGCTGAACAATCCGGCGATCACTGACCCGGCGGAAGCCGGCAAGGTGAAGGTGCCGTCGCTGCGCAATGTCGCCGTCACCGGCCCCTATATGCATAATGGCGTGTTCAAGGATCTGCGCACCACGATCCTGTTCTACAACAAGTACAATTCGAAGAGCGCGAAGAACCAGACCGATCCGGAAACCGGTGAACCCTGGGGGCCGCCGGAGGTGGATGACAATCTGTCCCTGACCGAGCTGGAGCATGGCCCGGCGCTGGACGACAAGCGGATTGATGCGCTGGTGGCCTTCCTGAAGACCCTGACCGACAGGCGGTATGAACACCTGCTGCATTGACGGGCAAGGATAGTCCGCCGCATCAATGATCAAGCAGGCGGGCCATCGTATCGGCCGCATTGGCTGCTGCCCGCAGGAAGGTCATGCGATCTTCCGGGCGGCCTTCACCGGCCTGGGCCAGCATGCCGGCCAGGAAAGCCGCCGCCTCGTTGGCTTGCTTGGCAGCCCCGCGCACCAGACGGGGGGCAACGCGATAGAACAGCATGGCGTCGGTCATCCGCAGCAACTCATCACAGATCAGCCCATTCGAAAGAGTGTGGACGCTCTGGAAGGCGCGGTAGAGTGTATCGGGTGCGCTCTGGCTGCCCATCGCATCCAGCAGGCGCCGCGCGATGGACAGGTCGACGGCAAAATCCTGTTCATTCGCCAACAGGTTCAAATCCAGGGCAATGCCCAGCATGCGGGCCTTCACCGCCAGCGCGCGGATGCAATCGGCATGGCTGGCTTCGATCACCATGGTGCCAACGCCCGTGCGGGTAACCGCCATTTGTTCCAGGGCAAGCCGCTGCAACACCTGTCGGATTGGTGTACGGCTGACCTCGAACTCGCGACCCAGGCTGGTTTCGTACAAGGTCTGGCCGGTCGTATAGTAACCGGTGCAGATTCGATCACGAATTTCCTGATGGATCATGTCGATAGAACGGCTCTGCATGAAGATCACATCCATTTTCTGGCGCGGCCACAGCAAATCCATGGCCGGTATCGACGTTTTTCGAAAAATTCAAGCGATCCGAAGGGAAGTCCGCAGGACGCAGATTGCGTGTATACCAGCCTGGATGCTTCGTATTTGACCTAGGTCATGAACAGGCTGCGGCAGCACGTAATCTGCAACGTGGGCCAGAGCGGCTTCCGATGGGGGGATGTTCGACGGCAAACCGGTTCGGCGCGCTGCCCCGCATCGCTCCGTGCCCGGTGCACATTGTTTGAAGCCCGCTCTAAATCCGATTGGTGGTGTCGATCAGCCGACGGGCCATGTCCTGGGTCATAGCATAGGCGAATCCTGCATCCTGACGCGCGAGTTCGGCAAAGACTTCCGGCCGCAGTTCCAGCGCGGTAAGGGGCGAAGTGGCTCGGACGGTGGCACTGCGCGGTGTCTCGCAAAGCAGGGCCAATTCGCCCACCATGCGGCCGGCGCCTATGGCGAACAGCACATTCTCCGTCCGATCGGGCCGCTCCACCACGATATCGGCCTGTCCGCTCAGGATCATATAGGCGGTACTGCCCGGATCGCCCTGGCGGACCAGTACCTCACCAGGCGCAAAGCTCTTCACATCGCTGGTGAACGCCAGAAGTTTCAGCTTCGCCGGGTCCATTGCCGCGAATACGGGCAGGTCGCGCAGCAGGCGCAGTTCGCCTTCCAGGGCCCCCGCTTCCTGCTTGTCCTGTTCCGCGCGTGACGGCGCCGTCTCGGCTGCTTCGGCGGCCATGACCTTCCCGGACTTCAGATGCAGCACGCAGTCCAACTCCGCACCTGGCGGTATCTCATGATCGATCCAGACCAAGGTCGCGTCAGGCAGATCGGCCCGCATCGCAGCCAGGGCCGCGTCGCGGGAGGCGTTGTCGAGCCCGGCCAGCCCGTCGGAAATGATCAGCACATCCGGTCGCTTCAGCAACTGTCGGGCCAGTGACAGGCGCAGGCGCTGGGCCATGCCCAGCTTGCTGCCACCGACGCCCACGTCGAAGCCCAGACCACGTTGCAGCACGTCCGCCAGAAGGCCAAGTTCGCCCAGCACCTGCCGCACCACTTCGGGCACACGTTCAGCCGCCGCGGCACGGCCATAGGCGACGCGCCCGAACAGCACATTGTCCATCAAGGTCAGGCCCGGCGTCAGACGGTCCGGATCGAAGACGGACACGCCGCGCAACAGGTCCGGCGCATTGTCCCGCAGGTCGTGGCGCAGTGCCAGGATGGCCTCGCGCAGGGGCTCATCGATCATGCCCAGGCGATGGCGCTGCACCACCAGCAGGAAGGGCAGCGCCTCGATTAGGGCTCGGTCATCCTGGGGCAGGGCCGCAGTGCCGTCATTGCGCAGCCGGCGCAGGACGGCATCCAATTGGGGCAGGACCTCCTCGTCGACAAAGCTGTACTGTTCAAAGAAGGGATGGCCTGATGGCAGGTCGCGGAACAGATCCGTCACCAGCTCGGCCGCTTTCACGCCGATTTCGAAGAAGCGCTCCGTCAGCCCATGACGGGCCAGGGCGGCGCGGATGATGGGATGGCAACCAAGCTGGCCCGGAGCAAGGGCCGGATCCGTCGGCTCCCCGAACAACAGGTTCTCGGCGATGGAGGCATAGGGGTTAAAGGCGTCCGGGTCGTGCCGACGGACCAGATCGCCCAAACCGGCTGCGGCAAGGCGGGCCTCAACGCGCCGGCGCGCTTCCACGAAACGTTCGGCGGTTTGCGCATCAAAGGATCCGGGGGGCATGCGCAGGCCGATGGCGATCAGATCGTCGCGCAGCCCGGCCCGCTCCAGCACGGTTTCCAGACGCGCGCGGAAGGCGGCCGGATCGGCCGTTCCGACCAGTTCGCGGTCCAGCCAGTCCTGTTCGATATCGGCGGTGCTGTTGCCGGATTTCCTGGCTTCGGCCAGGGCGGCGCGGCGGATATCGTCCGTCGGCGCGGGCGGTTCCGCCTGATCGACGCCCAAACGGATATTATCCAGGATGGTGCCGGAAAACAGGCCGGCCCTGCCACCAACCAGTCCGATCCGTGTCCCGGTAACCGCTTCGGGCAACTGGGCGAGATCGGCATCACCAATCTGCACGCTGCCCGCATTGGGCATGATCAGCCGAGCCAGCACCAGGGCAAGCCGATCCCGGCTGGCAGCGTTACTGCCGATGATCGCGGTCAGACCGCCGGCCGGAATGGTGAAACCGGCCGCTTCCAAGGGCTTCACGCCATCCTCGTCCTCGACCGTCAGGTTGCGTGCGGTGATCGGTCCGGTCAGATGCGGCAGGGGGCGCGGGTGTTCCTGGCGCAGTCTTTCCGGCATCAGGCCCGGCAGGTCGAACTGGCTCTGCAATTGCTCATATTTGATCTTGGCGTCGGCCATGCGCTGGTAATAGTCCAGCAATTCCTTCCACGGCGCGGCCAGATCCTTGTAGGCGGCAAGCGCCGCCACCAGCGCGCCGAAGGTCAGATCGCCCATGATCACCAAGTAGCCACCGATGGCATAGAAGAAGAAGGGCGTCATCTGGTTGATGAAGTTGTTGACGAACTTCATCATGAATTTGCGATTGTAGATTTCGAAGCGAATCCAGAAAATCTGGCCCAGGCGCTGGGCGATATCCGCCAGGGTGCGGGGGGCAGCATTGTTGGCGCGCATGTCCTGCATGCCGTCGACCATCTCGCCCAGGCGGTTGGATAGCGAACGGACATGGCGCACCCGCTCCTTACCCAGCGCGTTGATCCTGCGCTGCATCCTGGGGATCAGATAGGCCTGCAGCGGCACGGCGGCGAAGGCGGCAAGGCCCAGCCAGGGGTCCTGCACGAACATGAAGGCCAGGATGGTCAGGAAAGTGCCGCCCTGGAACAGGGGCAGGGCCAGCGCATCGCCGAAGAAGCCACCCAGTGGCTCCACCTCCGCCGTTACCATGGTCACCACCTCCCCGGCGGAGGTCTTCTGGAACTGCGGCAGGGGAAAGCGCAGCGCGTGTTCCACCATGATGAAGCGCTGGCGGCGCAGCAGCCTTTCGGCCATCACACCCTTCTGGATGTTGATCCGGTATTTGAACCAGCCGTTCACGCAGACCAATGCCAGGAACATGGCACAGAGCACGGCAAGATACTGCAGTTGGGACATATCCAGCCCCAGTACGGAATAGCTTCCGTCGGGCTTGCCGCCAATCGCCTTGTTGATGATCGTCTTCGGCAGGTCGAGCGAGTAGTAGAGGAAGGGAAAGGAGGTCAGCACCAGCGCCAGCACCGCGAACTGTTGCAGGCGGCTATGCCTCCATATGAAGGCAAACAAAGACTTTTCCATTTCACCCCCCAAAGGCGCCGACGGCGTTGCTCGGTTCGAGCAGCGCGCCCGGTCTGACCGGAGCCGGCCGGCTGGCAGGCGCCAGGCCGCGGATCATTTCGGCCAACCCCCACCCATTCCCAACAGGGCGCAAGCGGAGCCAATTCTTGCCGACGCACCACCTGCTGGCAAGCCCGCGCGGACCCCATTTGGCAGGCTTGCCTGATTTATTCCTGATCCGGGCGAATTCTTGAATGCAGGGAATTGTTCGGAATTTTTGAACGAAGCCCCTTGCATCCACTCATGGAATGCCTACTTTTCGCCATAAGTCGTGGCTGACGGAAGGGCTGCCGGTTTATGGCAGGAACATCCTGCCCGGGCCACGTCGCATTTCAGGGATCGGGAACAGAAGGGTGCCGTATTTCGGACGTGCTGCAAGGTACGTGGAAACCGATCGGCTCGACATGATATTTGGCGGTCCGGCTCGTTGGGGGCAGGGCGGCTCGCAGGGGAGTTTTCAGGAATGATGTCCGTTGATGCGACGCGAGGCGGGCGGATTCTGCCCGCCTTTCTGGCAGGCGCCCTGATGGCGCTGGCCGCCTTTCCGGCCCAGGCCCAATTCCATGCCGGGCCACCGCCGGTGACGGTGGCGAAGCCGGTGGTGAAGGACCTCATCGAGGAGGACGAGTTCACCGGCCGGTTCGAAGCAGCTGAAACGGTGGAACTGCGGGCGCGGGTGTCGGGCTATCTGGACAAGGTGACGTTCGAGGACGGCCAGATTGTTAAGAATGGCGATCTTCTGTTCGTGATCGACAAGCGCCCCTATGAGGCGGCGCTGACCCGTGCGGAAGCCGAAGTCAAGGCTGCCCAGACGCGCCTGGAATTTGCCCGAGGCGATTTCGACCGCTACAACCGTTTGGCCAATCGCGGCACCGCGTCCGAGCGCCAGATGGAGCAGGCGCGTCAGTCCTTCCTGCAGGCCCAGGCCGACATGGCCGCCCTGCAATCGGCGGTGATCTCGGCCCGGCTCAGTCTCAGCTACACAGAGATCAAAAGCCCGCTGACCGGCCGCATCGGCCGCAAGCTGATATCGGAGGGTAATCTGGTGACGGCCGACCAGACCGATCTGGCCGTGATCGTTTCCATTGACCCGATCCATCTGTATTTCGAGATCGATGAGCGCTCCTACATCGCCTATTCACGCATGGGGGCGGGTGGGCTGCTGATGAGCGCGTCGGGCGGACAGCAGGGACTTCCCGTGCGCGCGGGCCTTGCCGACGAACCCGATCTCCCGCGTCAGGGCCGGATGCAGTTTCTCGACAACCGGATGGATGCATCTTCGGGTACCATGCGGGCCCGGGCTGAGTTCGCCAATCCCGATGGCTTCATCACGCCGGGCCTGTTCGCACGGGTGGAGGTGCCCGGTTCCGTGCCCTATCGGGCCGTGCTGGTTCCCGATGAGGCGATTTTTTCCGATCTGGACCGCCGGATGGTCTGGGTTGTGAAGGAGGACAACTCGGTTGAACCGCGCCTGATCCGTCCCGGTCCGCGCCATGACGGCTATCGCATCGTACGCAGCGGCCTCGAGGGCGGTGAAACAATCGTGGTCAGCGGGTTGCAGCGGGTGCGCCCTGGCGCCACCGTCACGCCGCAGATGACCGAACTGCCGGCCAGTCGCTGAGATCGGATTCTAAGCCATGCGCTTCACGCATTTCTTCGTGGATCACCCGATCTTCGCATCGGTGATCTCCATCATGATCGTCATCGTCGGCGCCATCGCCTATACGGTGCTGCCGGTGACGGAATATCCGGAAATTGCGCCGCCGACGATTCAGGTCACCGCCAGCTATCCCGGCGCCGACGCCCAGACGGTAGCGGCCACGGTCGCAACCCCGCTGGAGCAGGAAATCAACGGGGTGGAGGACATGATCTACATGTCCTCTTACGCCACGGCCGATGGTGGCATGTCGCTCACCATCACCTTCAAGCCGGGAACCGATCTCGACAAGGCGCAGGTGCTGGTGCAGAACCGCATCTCGATTGCTGAGCCGCGCCTGCCGGAAGAGGTGCGCCGTCTGGGTGTCACCACCCAGAAAAGCTCGCCCGATCTGATGATGGTCGTGCATCTGCTGTCCCCCGACAAAACCTATGACCAGCTTTATGTGTCCAATTATGCGCTGCTGCGGGTCCGAGATCAGTTGCTGCGCATCGATGGGGTGGGCAATCTGTTGATCTTCGGCGCACGCGAGTATTCCGTGCGCATCTGGCTGGATCCCGACAAGCTGGCGGCCTATCGGCTGTCGGCCAGCGATGTCGTCACTGCCCTGCAGGAACAGAATGTGCAGGTTTCGGGCGGCGCGCTGGGGACACCCCCCACAGATAACGGCACGGCTTTCCAGATCGCGGTGACAACACAGGGCCGCTTCGACGATCTGCGGCAGTTCCGTGACGTCATCGTGCGGTCAGAGGACGGCCGGATCGTCCGTGTCGGCGATGTGGCGCGGCTGGAATATGGCGCCAAGGACTATTCGACCAATTCCTATCTGAATGGCGAGCCGGCGGTGGGCATCGCGGTGTTCCAGCGTCCCGGATCCAACGCGCTGGCCACGTCCGAGGCTATCCTGACGCGGATGAAGGAGTTGTCGCAGGACTTCCCGGTCGGGCTGGAATATCGGGTGGTCTACAACCCGACGGAGTTCATCCAGGAATCCATTGATGCGGTTTATCAGACCCTAATCGAGGCCATTCTGCTTGTGGCGCTGGTCGTGCTGATCTTCCTGCAGTCCTGGCGGGCCGCGGTCATTCCGATCCTGGCCATTCCGGTGTCGCTGATTGGCACTTTCGCGGTGCTTCTGATGTTCGGCACCTCGCTGAACGTGTTGACCCTGTTCGGTATGGTGCTGGCCATCGGCATCGTCGTCGACGACGCCATCGTGGTGGTGGAAAATGTAGAGCGCAACATCGCCGAGGGCCTTTCGCCCAGGGATGCGGCCCATGAAACGATGGACGAGGTGGGTACGGCGCTGATCGCGATCGCCGTCGTGCTATCGGCGGTGTTCATTCCGGCCACCTTTGTGCCGGGGCTGCAGGGCCAGTTCTATCGGCAGTTCGCCGCGACCATCGCGGTGGCGACGCTGTTGTCCGCCTTCAACTCGCTGACCCTGTCGCCGGCCCTGGCCGCCATCCTGCTGAAACCGCATCATGACGGGGAGGAGGTGACGCGCAATCCGATCAAGCTGTTTGGCCGGGGCTTCGCGCGCATCTTCAACGGCGGTTTCGACCGTATGAGCGGCGGTTATGGCAAGGCCACCGGCTTCGTGGTGCGCCGCAAGCTGATCTCGTTGCTGATCTATGGCGGGCTCGCCGCGGCGGTGGTCTATCTGAACGGGGTGGTGCCGAAGGGCTTCATCCCCCAGTTGGACCGCGGCTATGGCATCGTGGCGATCCAGCTGCCGGAAGGCGCGTCGCTGGAACGGACCGACAAGGTGGTGCAGGAAGCCACCCAGATCATGCTGGCAACTCCGGGGGTTAAGAACGCCGTCGGCTTCGCCGGCTTCTCGGGCGCGACCTTCACCAACGCGCCGAATGCCGGCGTGGTCTTTGCCGCCTTCGACGATTTCGAGAAGCGCGTACCAGCGGGCCTTACTGCCGACGCGGTTGTGGGCCAGCTCTTCATGCGCCTGCAATCCATCCCCGAAGCCTTCATCATCGCAGTGCCGCCGCCGGCCGTGCCCGGTATTGGCTCGCTGGGTGGTGTGAAGCTGCAATTGCAGGAGCGTACCGGCAACGAGCTGGGACGGGTGCTTGCCACTTCGCAGGAACTGATCGGGCGGTTGAACCAGACGCCGGGGCTTGCGGGGGTTTTCACCACCTTCTCCGCCAAGACCCCGCAGATCTATCTGGAGATCGACCGGACCAAGGCCCAGATACTGAACGTGCCGATCGGTAATATCTTTGAGACGCTGCGCATCAATCTGGGCACGGCCTATGTGAATGACTTCAACGCCTTCGGGCGCGTCTATCAGGTGCGTGTGCAGGCCGACACGGGTTTCCGGCTGGAGCAGGAGGATGTTGCCAAGCTGCGCGTGCCCTCCGCGACGGGGGCGCTGGTGCCCCTGGGTACGCTGGCGGAGATCAAGCAGACGACCGGCCCGGATCTGGTGCAGCGCTACAACGCCTTCATCTCGGTCCCGATCCAGGCCAATGCTGCACCAGGGGTCAGTTCGGCCCAGGCGATCGCGCTGATTGAGCAGGTAGCGAATGAGACCCTGCCGCAGGGCATCGGCTATGAATGGACGGAGCTTGCCTATCAGGAGAAGCAGTCAGGCGATACCGCCACCTATATCTTCATCCTGGCGGTGGTGTTCGTCTTCCTGGCTCTGGCAGCGCAGTATGAAAGCTGGGGCATGCCCTTTGCCATCGTGCTGATCGTGCCCATGGCGGTACTGTCGGCCCTGGCCGGTGTGTTGGTGGCGCATCTGGCCAATGACATTCTGGTACAGGTCGGCCTGATCGTGCTGGTCGGACTGGCGGCGAAGAACGCGATCCTGATCGTGGAATTCGCCCGCCAGCTGGAATCGCCCGAGAAGGACGAGGTGGCCGCCGTGATCGAGGCCGCAAGGCTGCGCCTGCGTCCCATCCTGATGACGGCTTTCGCCTTCATTCTTGGTGTAGTGCCGCTGATGATCGCGGAGGGTCCCGGCGCGGAAATGCGCCGTTCGCTGGGTACCGCCGTGTTCTCCGGCATGTTGGGTGTCACCCTCTTCGGCCTGTTCTTCACGCCGGTCTTCTATGTGGTGATCCGCAAACTCAGCCGGGGTTGGCGCAAGACCCATCCGCTGCATCCCCATCCCGAAGGATGATGCATCCGGCCGCGTAGCGAAAGCCGCCCGCCCCGAGAAATCGCGGCGGGCGGTTCCTTTTTGGTGGTGAGGCCATCCGTCGGTGCCGGATGGGGTGATTTGTCCGACCGCTTCACAAATACGACATGGCCTTGGGGTATCGGCGATGGAACTGCCTTGTCCTGAAGGGGGGATCTGCCATGGCCGGAAATGCGCGCGTCTGGACGTTGGGATTACGGGCGAGGGTATCGCTCGCAGGCCTGCTGGTTTTGATCCTGGGTGTCGGTGCGGTTGGCGGCTATGCCGTGCTGCAGGCCTTCGAGCAGGTATCGGCCCGCAGCCTGGAGAATCTGTCCGCCGTTGCCGAGGGCGCGGTGCTGGAGGTGCGATCGCATATCCAGCCGGCCATCGATATTGGCGAATCCATCGCACGCGTGGCGGAGGGCGCGCGCGCTTCCGGCGCTTCCCGCCAGGAACTTGTAGCCCTGGCCAGTTCGGTCATCGGGGCCAACCGCCGTTTCGTCGGCTCTACGGTCGCCTTCGAACCGAATGGCTATGATGGCAAGGATGCCGATTTCGTGGGCCAGGGACCGGTTAACGACAAGGCCGGGCGCTATGTGCCCTATTTCTTCAATCAGGCAGCCGGCGGGGTGGGCGTGGAGGAACTGGTGATCACGCCCGAAGCTGGTAGCGAGGGCTGGTATGACATCCCCTTGCGCAACAACCGGACCACCCTCGTCTCACCCTATATCTATCCGGTTGAAGGCAAGGATGTACTGATGACGACCGTCAGCGTTCCCATCCGGGATGGCAGTCGGGCAGTTGGCATTGCCACTATCGATCTGGACATGTCGCGCCTGCGCGAAGCCCTGACGGCCGTCAGTCCGCTGGGCGTGGGCCATGTCCTGCTGATGTCCGACAGCGGCATCTGGGCCAGTCATCCGGATGCCGCACGGCTGGGGCAGCCGGTGGACGTGCTTGATCCGCTGCGCGCGCTGCAGGGGAAGGATCATGCCAGTCGCCTGGATGCCGATGGCATGATCTATCTGGGTTTTCCGCTCGCCTTCCAGGGGCCAGAGGAGGTCTGGACCCTGATCGTGGCTGCGCCGGCAGGGGCCGTGACTGCCGGGGCGCGGATCGCCGCCTGGCGGATCGGGATCGGCGCAGTGCTGGCGCTCGTGCTGGGCGGTATCGTGTTCTGGCTGGTTGGTCGGGCCCTGACGCGCCCGATCCTGGGCCTGGTGGCGGTGACCAACCGTATCGCCAATGACGATCTGGAGGCGGAAATTTCCGGCGCGGAACGCGGCGACGAGATCGGGCTTCTGGCCAAGGCCGTCCAGGTTCTGCGCGACGGGCAGGCGGAGCGCAGGCGCCTGCAGGCAGAACAGGAACGGCGGGAGGCGGAGGAGGAGGCGCGCAAGCGCGCGGCGATGGAGGCCCTGGCGACCCGCTTCGAGCAGCAGGTTCGCGGAGTGCTGGTGACCGTGCAGGGTTCGGTCAAAACCCTGGAGACGGATGCGCAGGGCATGATGGCGAGCGTGGAGGAGAACGGCAAACGCGTGCGGGGTGCGTCCCGGGCAACCTCCGATGCGCAGGGCAATGTGCAGGCGGTTGCCATCGCTTCGGAGGAACTTTCCGTTTCGGTGGATGAGATCAGCGGGCAGGTTGCCCGCGCATCCACCACCACCAGCGAGGCGGTGTCCCAGATCGCGGATGCGGCGGCAACCGTGCGGGATCTGGTCCAATCCGCTGAAAGCGTGAATGCGGTGGTGGGGTTGATCAACGACATCGCCAGCCAGACCAATTTGCTGGCCCTGAATGCCACCATCGAGGCGGCACGGGCAGGCGAGATGGGCAAGGGCTTCGCCGTGGTCGCCAATGAGGTGAAGGCGCTGGCCAACCAGACCGCCAGGGCGACGGAGGAGATCGTCTCCCAGCTTGCGGCCATCCGTCAGTCAACCGGCAAGGCCTCCACCGCCATGGACCGCATCGGCCATACGATCCGGGAGATCGATCAGGTATCGAGTTCCATCGCCGCCGCCATTGAGCAGCAGGCGGCGGCAACCCGCGAGATCACCACCAATGCCAGTGCCGCGTCGAACCTGACGGCGGAGGTGGGACAGGCCTTCCATGGCATCGCGCAGGCCGACAAGATACTGTCCGAGGCGGCGGGCCGCGTCGGCGGGCTGGTGCGTCAGCTGAATGACGAGGCCAGGGTGCTCGACCACGCGGTGGAGGATTTCGTGGAGGCGCTGAAGGCGTAGGGGGGGATGTCCTTCTGTCCGGTACAGGTCGGCCTGGTCGTGCTGGTAGGGCCGGCGACGAAGACCGCCTTCCTGATCGTGGAATTCGCCCGCCAGCTGGAATCGCCCGAGAAGGGAATGGTGACAGCCCAATGTTCGGTCTGTTCCTCGCGCCGGGCTTCTGTCGGATGATCCGCAAGCGCTAGCCGGGGATGGTGCAAGACCCATCCGCCGTATCTCCATGCGATGATGTTGCTAGCCGTCCGGATACGAAACCATCCGCCTCGTTCATGACGGGGCGGGTGGCTGGATTTTGGGACCGGATTGCGAATCTATCCGTCCAGACAGCCCTATTTCAGGGTAATGGAGGTCGCATCGATTTCGATGTCATCGGTCACCTTGCCGGCGACCCTGACTGCGCACCTCGAATTGCAGCGCTGGAAGACGGCCAGCCGCTGCTCGCGCGGCAGTTTGGCGATTCGAACGTAGACGTCGGCCCCGCCATCCCTGCGATCTGAAAGCACGCCCACTTCAGATATCGATAACAAGGTCATGAAGCCCTCGATCACGACGTCCTTGCCCACCAGCGTGGTGCCGTCGACTTTAAGCTCCACGACCGTAAGGGACAGTTCGTCGGGCGTTTCGGGGGCGCGGGCCGTGGCTTTTCCGACATAGTCATCATAGCAGGCAACCCTCGTCGAGGCATCCTTAAAAGCCCGGCATTTCAGGAGTTCCTTATCGACCGCCGACCAGGCCGGCGTTGCAGCCAGGGCCGCCATGCCGACGCTCAGCAATGTGAGGAAGACACCATGTTTCATAAATTCCCCCCCTTGAGAAAACCAGGCGGAACGGTAGGTTCGAAGGACAGGCCAGACAATGGAAAAACTGCTGGTCGATTGCCATGGTTGGCCATCGTTACCCTGGATGCGGAAGGAACAGGGGATTCGTGGTGCCGGCAGCAGGATTTGAACCCGCGACCTTCGGTTTACAAAACCGCTGCTCTACCAACTGAGCTATGCCGGCATAGGCGGGCCTTTTAGCGAAGCCCGCCGCGGATGAAAAGACTTTCGATGCGTCAGCCCAGCCGCCCCTGCGTCGCGGCGTAGAGCGCGATGGCCGAGGCGTTGGAAACGTTGAGCGAGCCCACCTGATTTTCCGCCATCGGGATGCGCGCCAGCGCGGCGCAGCGCTCGCGGGTCGACGGGCGCAGCCCTTCGCCTTCCGCCCCCATTACGAGGCAGAGCCGGTCAGAATCGACGGACTGGGCCAGGGTCTCGGTTGCTTCGCCAGCCAGTCCGACGACCTTGATCCCTTCCTGTGCCAGCGAATCGAGGGCGCGGCCGAGATTGGGGGCACGGACCACTGGTACCCGTTCCAGCGCGCCCGAGGCGGCCTTGGCCAGCGCGCCGGTTTCCGGCGGGGCATGGCGGGCCGGCACGATCACGGCGGCCGCGCCAAACACCTCGGCCGAGCGCAGCACCGCGCCGATATTCTGCGGGTCGGTCACCCGGTCTAGCGCGATTAGCACGAAGGGCGCTTCCAGCCGGAACAGGAGCGAATCGATGTCCAACTCCTCCAACTGCTCGCATTCCAGCACCATGCCCTGATGCACGGCCTGGGCACCGACCAGCCGATCCAGCTCAGCCTTTGGCAGGACCGCGACGGGCACGCCCGAATCGGCGATCAGCCGGGCGAAATCCCCCTCGGGCTGTTCCGTCAGCGTCAGCCTGTGCTTGCGCCGGTTGGGGTTCTGCAGGGCGGCTTCCACCGGATGGCGGCCATATAACCGTACCCGCCCGTCTCCAGGGCCGGGTAGTTTCGGCGCGCGCATCGTCCAGTTTTTGCCCGCGCCTTTGGGGCCCCCCTTATAGGGACCTTTGGCGCCCCCCTTGAAACCCTGGGGGCCGCGTGGGTTGCCCGGGCCGGCCGGACGCTTCGAGGCGGGGCGGGGCGGCTTGCTGTCGGTCATGATTCTCACTGTCCTTTTCGCCGGAAATCCCAGGCGGTGGGCGGGCCTTACACCGGGGCGGCAGGCCCATGCAAGCGACCCTTGCGCATTTTCCTGTTCGCCGGCTGGTTTTTGGGCGTTGACAGAGGCTTGTCATTCGACCTAAACCCCAGCCCGCCGAGCGCTGCCTCGGTCGAAGCGGACGACGGTGGGGTGCCCGAGTGGTTAAAGGGGACGGACTGTAAATCCGTTGGCTCAGCCTACGTTGGTTCAAATCCAACCCCCACC